>Ga0256842_1001688_pt1 | contig 17239 bp, 18 predicted proteins | sample 4559240metaG_FD_185973 | JGI IMG/M metagenome (GOLD analysis project Ga0256842, IMG submission 185973) | Hydrothermal vent microbial communities from Guaymas Basin, Mexico - 4559-240 | ecosystem: Environmental > Aquatic > Marine > Hydrothermal vents | place: Mexico: Guaymas Basin | collected...
AGAAGCTGAGGGATTGGCGAATTTTATTATGAATGGTGATGTTCCAGTTGCATCTTCAAAACCAGAAAAAAAAGTGTCTGTAAAAGTAAAGAGTGATACTCCTAAAAAAGAAGAAGTTCCAAAGCACAAAGAAGATACCCCTAAAAAAGCAGAAGAAACACCTACAGAAGTTAAAGAAGAAGCATCTGAAGCAAAACCTGAAGCAAAACCTGAAGTAAAACCTGAGGCTGAAAAGCCTCAAGAGGTTAAAGAGATAAAAAAAGAGACCAAAGTTGAACCAAAAAAATCAACAGGTCCTGTGATAGTTACTCAGAAAAAGAGACCTGGTCTTAAAATTGTTAAAAAGAAAAGACCAAAAGTTGAAGAGAAATTTGACCTTCCTCAAAAACAAGTAAATGTTTCCTCTTATGGTAAAATGAGTGCTGAAGTTCTAGAAGAGTTAGCTAAAAAGAAAAAATCAAAATCAACTACTGTTACTGCAAGAAAACAAGAACAGGGTAAAAAGATAGATATTTTTGGTGGAAGTATGGCTGAAGTATCTATGGATATGGATGATCAGGTTGTTTTACTAGATTTAAATTCAACTGAGAGAGCGCCACTTCCTGTTGAAGAACCAAGAAAGCCAAGACAACCCAGACCTGCTGGTAGAAATGCTAACAAGAAACAAGCTCCTCGTGGTAGAAAAGTTTCTCGTGATAAAAGAAAAAAATATGCTAAAGCAACTCATGAAGATGAAGTTGTAACTCATGTTGAGATACCTGAAGATATTCGTGTTTATGAATTTGCTGAAAAATTAAGAAGACCGATGTCAGACATCATTAAAGTTCTTTTTGATCTTGGTATGATGATGACTAAAAATGATTTCTTAGGAAATGATGAGATAGAGATTCTTTCAGAAGAGTTTGGTGTTGAAGTGACTATAGTTGATCCTAAAGATGAATTTAACTATGTTCAAGAGGTTAAAGAAGAAGATCCTGATGCGGTTGAGAGACCTCCTGTTATAACAATTATGGGGCATGTTGATCATGGTAAAACTTCACTTCTTGATGCGATTCGTGAAGCAAAAGTTACAGAGGGTGAAGCTGGTGGAATTACACAGCATATTGGTGCTTATACTATTGAACAAGATGGTAAGGCTATAACATTTTTAGATACTCCGGGTCATGCTGCATTTGGTGCTATGAGACAAAGAGGTACAGATGTTACAGATATTATCATCATCGTTGTTGCTGCTGATGATGGTGTAAAACCTCAAACTTTAGAAGTGATAAAAATGGCTCAAGAATCAGGTGTACCAGTGATTGTGGCATTAAATAAAATGGATAAAGAAACTGCTCAACCAGATATGGTAAAAGGTCAGATGGCAGAGCATGGCATGAACCCTGTTGATTGGGGTGGAGATATAGAATTTATTCCAGTATCTGCTAAAACTGGTATGGGGATTGATGATTTACTTGAAAATATTTTGACAACTGCTGAAATACTTGAACTTAAAGCAAATGAAAATGCTATGGCAAAAGCTGCAGTTGTTGAGTCTTCACTTGAAAAAGGGCGTGGTGCTGTTGCTACTGTAATCGTTCAAAATGGTACGCTTAAAGTTGGAGATTATGTTGTTTGTGGTAGCTCTTATGGTCGCATAAAAGCTATGATAGATGAGCATGACAAACAGATAAAAACTTTAAAACCAAGTCATACAGCTGTTGTTGTTGGATTAAATGAAGTTCCAAACTCTGGTGAGATTATGATGGCTATGGCAAGTGATAAAGAAGCTAAAGAATATGCTCAAAAAAGACATGAGTACGATAGACATAAAGAGCTTTCTCATTCTACTAAATCAACTTTAGAAGATATGACAAGTATGATAGCAGAGGGTAAACTTAAATCTCTTAAAATTGTTCTTAAAACTGATGTTCATGGTTCGCTTGAAGCTATTAAATCGTCGTTGATGGAACTTAGAAATGATGAAGTAAAAGTAAATGTTATCAGTAGTGGTGTTGGTGGTATCACTGAAAATGATGTTGAACTTGTTAGTAACTCAGAAAATTGTGTATTACTTGGGTTTAATGTTCGTCCAACAGGTGCAGTAAAAGCTGCTGCAAAACAAAAAAATGTAGAGATAAAAACATACTCAATCATCTATCAACTTCTTGATGATATTACGATGATGTTAACTGGTATGATGGCTCCAAAATATACTGAAGAAAATACTGGTCAAGCAGAAGTTAGGGAAGTGTTTAAAATTCCTAAAGGGATGGTTGCTGGTTGTGTTGTTGTTGATGGCAGACTCGTTCGTGGTGGTATGGTTCGTGTTATCCGTGATGGTGTTGTTACTTATGAGGGTCAACTTACTTCACTTAAACGCTTCAAAGATGATGTTGAAGAGATTGGTAATGGTTATGAATGTGGTGTTGTTATTAGTGGATATGATGATGTTGTTCCTGGTGATGTACTTGAAACATTCAAAAAAGTTGAGCAAAAAAAGTCTTTATAGATGACAGAAGCACAGATAAAACTCAAAAGGACTGAGTCAGTTCTTAGTGAGTTGATTCCAGAAGCATTAGGTTCCATGAACGATAAAAGACTCCATGAACTTGATGTTATAGAGGTTAAATGTTCTCGTGGAAAGAGTGATGCTAAAGTTTATATAGACCCTAGTGAATTTAGTGAGCAACAGAAGAGAGATTATTTAAAGCTTTTAAATAAGGCTCGTCCCATTATAGAAACTTATTGTTTAAAAGACCAAGGTTGGTTTCGTTGTCCAAAATTTACTTTTGAGTTTGATGAGCATCTAAAAAAAGCACAAAATATTGAAGAGTTGTTTAAAAAAATAGCAAAAGATAAAGGGGAAGATTGATGTCATTACAAAAAGATATAGAATCAATCGTCAAATCAGTTAATTTAGAACTTTATGACACAACAATAGTAAATGAGAATGATGAAACCATTTACCGTATAAGTGTAATCTCAAACGAGATAAAAGATGGTAAAAAAGTTGGTGTATCACTTGATAGTTGTGTAGAATTAACACATCTTATATCTCCCCTTTTAGATGTTACTCCTCCTGTTTCAGGTGAATATAGACTTGAAGTTGGAAGCCCTGGGATAGAAAGAAAATTAGTGAGTATTTCTCAGTTTTCAAAATCTATCGGAGAAAAAGTGGCATTAACACTCAATGATAAAACAAAATTAAGGGGAACTTTAACAAAAGTTGAAGAGTCCAAAATTTTTGTAGATGTTGATGGCGAGATAAATGAAGTTGAGTTTAACGATATTAACAAAGCAAAAACATATTTTGAATGGTAATTGATAACAGTTTTTATATGCAATTAGCCCTTGATGAGGCTTGGAAATATCAGGGTTTAACTTATCCAAATCCTGCTGTTGGATGTTGTGTTGTAGCAAAAAGTGGTGAGATTTTATCAGTTGAGGCACATAAAAGAGCAGGAAACCCACATGCCGAAGTTGAGGCACTTAAATCAGCCTATCTGAAACTTACCAATGACACAACAATTTTAAATCTTACTCTATCTGTTGATATTCACAACTATTTAAAACAAAATCATAATAGTATTTTTAAAGATACAGAGGTTTATACAACTCTTGAACCATGCTCACATATTGGTAAAACACCATCATGTGCAGACTTGCTTTGTGCTTTGGGTATAAGAAAAGTTTATATTGGCTCAAAAGATACAAATCCTGTTGCGGCATGTGGAGAAGATAAGCTTTTGGCATGTGGGATTGAAGTTAAAAATAGTTTATTAAAACAAAAATGTGATGAGCTTCTTTTACCTTTTGGCATGTGGAATAAAAAAAGATTTGTGTTTTTTAAATGGGCGCAAAGATTAAACGGCACAACTGATGGTGGTGTTATAACTTCAAAAATTTCACGAAAAAAAGTTCATGCTATGCGTGATGTTTGTGACTTGCTCATCATTGGTGGTAATACTGTTAGGGTTGACAGACCAACACTTGATGCAAGGTTAGTTGATGGAAAAGCTCCAGATATTTTGATAATCTCACGACAAAAAGAGTTTGATAAAACCATCCCTCTCTTTAGTGTTAAAGGTCGTAAGGTTATGATAAGTGATGATTTTTCCATATGCCAAGAGTATAAAAATATTATGGTAGAGGGTACAAAAAATATGTTTGAACTCTCAAGAGATATAATTGATATGTATCTTTGTTTTGTAGCACCAAAATTTGGTGGGAATATTGGATTTGACAAAATAGATGAAAATTTTGAGATTTTAAACCTGCAAAAAGAGAGTCAAGATATAATTATGTGGATAAAAAGGAAATAATTTTATGAGTAAAGCAAAAGAGCAAAAACAAGAAAAAATAGTAAGTATGTTTGATGATATTGCACCAACTTACGATACAGCAAATCGTGTTATGAGTATGGGTGTTGATATAAGCTGGAGAAAAAAAGCATGTGATTTGGCTTTTGAATATTATGGACATACAGAGATAGATAAGATAGTTGATGTGGCATGTGGAACTGGTGATATGATGGGGTATTGGAAAAAGCAGTCACAAAAAGCAAGTGTTGAGATAAAAGAGCTTGTTGGTGTTGATCCATCAAATGGTATGGTTGATGTTGCGAGAAAAAAGTTTCCTGATTTTAATTATCATATATCAAAAGCTACGGAAATACCTCTTGAAGATAGTTGTGCTGATATCATCAGTATAACTTATGGTATAAGAAATGTGATGGAGCGTCAAGAAGCATTTTATGAATTTAACAGAGTTCTTAAAAAAGATGGTCTTGTTGTGATTTTAGAATTTATGAAAGATGAAAACAAAAATCTACTTAAAAAGATGAGAGATGTTTATATGCATAAAATTCTCCCATATGTTGGTGGTGCAATCTCTAAAAATCTTGAAGCATATACTTATTTGCCAGATTCTATTGAAAATTTTGTAACCATCCAAGGTATGCAAAAGGAACTTGAAATTGCTGGTTTTGAGATGCTTCATACTCAAAGTTTTTCTATGGATATATCTACTCTTATGATTGCTCGTAAGAAATAAGTTTTAATTTGCAAGTTTTAAATGTTTCCTCCTTAAATGAGCAGATAAAACACCTTTTAGAAGAGAGTTTCTCCCGTGTAATTGTTGAGGGGGAGCTTTCTCGCATAACTTTTCATAATTCAGGACATATATATTTTACACTAAAAGATAAAGATTCAGCTATTAGTTGTGTGATGTTTAGAGGAAATGCTACAAAACTTAAATTTCGTCTTGAAGAGGGGATGAAGGTTATAGTTGATGGGGCTGTTACGCTTTATAAACCTCGTGGAAGTTATCAGATAAATTGTTTTTCTATTGAGCCATCAGGGCAGGGCGCTTTGGCTTTGGCTTATGAGCAGTTAAAGCAAAAACTATCATCTCAGGGTTATTTTAATTCTGAGAGAAAAAAACAACTTCCAAAGTTTCCTTCTCGCATTGCTCTTGTCACCTCTGCAACAGGTGCAGCACTTCAAGATATGCTAAGAGTGGCAAATAAAAGATATAGAGTTTTAGAGATAGATATATATGATGTATTAGTTCAGGGTGAGTCTGCTTCATCATCAATTGCACATGCCATAGATGTAGCAGATACAAAAGAGTATGATGCCATTGTTATAGGTCGTGGTGGTGGAAGCATAGAAGATTTATGGGCTTTTAATGAAGAGATAGTGGCAGATAGTATTTTTAGAGCTAAAACACCAGTCATCTCAGCAGTTGGACATGAGATAGACTGGGTAATAAGTGATTTTGTAGCAGATGTTAGAGCAGCTACACCGAGTATGGCTATGGAAATATTATTACCAGATACTAACGAACTTTATCAGTATATAGATTCTATTTCAAACCAATTAACTCAACATATGTCACAAAAAGTTTCATCTTTTACACGAGAGTTACAACATCTGTTTAACTCATATTCTCAACATTCTATGGAAAAACAATTACAACAAAAACAACAAGAAGTTTCACAGATAAAAGAGCAGTTTTATCAAAATATATCGTTTAAAGTACAAAATTTATCAAAAGAGTTGCAAAATATACGGCTAAATTTCCCACATGCCATAGATTTAGTGTTAAATCTTAAGCAAAATCAATTTTTAAGTCTTCAAAATATGTTAAAATCATGCAACCCAAAATTTAAGATTAAAAATGGCTTTGCACAAATTTCACAAGATAAGAAAGTTATTAGTTTAGATGACTTAGATGTTGATGATAGTTTTCAAGTTCAAAGTGATACTGTTTATATTAGTGCGAAAGTTATTAAAAAGGAAGTTAAATGAGTTATCCAAAATTTTATGATGAGATTGAGACTATTAAAGTTAAAGATGCATTATCCAATATTTTAGGAACATTTGAAAATGGTGAGTATGAGTTTTGTTATATGGATGTTGTAAAGTCAGCAGGTCATAGTTGTCCAGCAGTTGCAGGAGCATATGTAATGATTTTAGAAGCTTTAAAAGCACTTTATCCAGATGAATTACCTGTTAGAGGTAACATCAAGGTTGAGTTTAAAGAAGCATTAGAAGATGGTGTGGCTGGTGTGATTGGTAATGTTGCTTCACACATTACAGGTGCTACTTCTAAAAGTGGTTTTAAAGGTTTAAATGGTAATTTCGCTAGACACTCTTTGATGTTTTATGATGTAGATATTGATTCATCAGGAAGATTTACAAGATTAGACGATGGTAAAAGTGTTGATGTAGTTTATGATTCATCATCAATTATGCCAAATCCTAAAATGAAACCACTTATGCAAAAAGTTATGCAAGGAGATGCTACACCTCAAGAGTTTAAAGAGTTTGGAGAGATTTGGCAAGATAGAGTTGAAAGAATTTGTAAAAATCCACAAGAAGTTATAACTATAAAAAGTGTATAACTGCTTAGAGGTATGATTTTATACCTCTAAATTTCCATAAGGGCTAAAATTATTTTAAAACTATTGATGGAAAATATGTTTGGAGTGTGACGGCTGTAGTTGCTGATAATTTTTTTATGATTTTATCAAATTTATCCTCTTTATTCCAGACAGGATTAGATACTTTAGATAGTTTTATTAATCTTTTTTTAGCATTAAAACTAACTCCAATACTATCTATTAGTCCAACTTTTTTGGCTTGAGAAGCTGTAAATATATGGGCATTTGCAAAAATATCTCTCTTTTTTATATCTAGTTTTCTTGCTTTTGCTACATCGTTGGTGAACATATCATAAGTGCCTTGTATCACTTTGTTTAACTCATTTATCTCATAAGATTTCCAAGGTCTATCACTTGTTCCAACCTTTTTGTATTTTCCAGCCTGAACAGTTTGTGTTTTTATCCCTATTTTTTGCATAATTCCACTTAGATCTGCACCTTCCATAATCACACCGATACTTCCAACCATACTTCCTGGATTGGCTATAATTTCATCTGCCCAAATACTTGCGTAGTAACTACCACTAGCTATAGTGCCACTAGCATAAACTACTACTGGTTTTTTCTCACTTAGCCTTTTAATTGCATACGATAGCTCAATCGAAGGTGAAACAGCTCCTCCTGGTGAATTTACATTGAGTAAAACGCCTTTTATTTTTTTATCTTCTGTAGCTTTTGTAATTTGTTCTAGTAGATCTGAAACATCCATTATGGGACCTGTAAGGTTGATTTGTTGGAGATTATTAGGTGTTAAATCATCCTCACTTGCGGGTATAAATATGAGTGCAACTATGAGTAAAAAAAGCATAGCCTTGAAATGGTTTTGTATGTAATTTAGAGTGACTCCAATTGGTGAAAAAACCTTTTTTATAAATTCCATTTTAATTTTCCTTTTCCAAAATTCCGTTTATATAAACTTTGGAGATATTATACCTGTGAAGTATTAAATGGATGGCTAACTCATCATTTGGTTTTTTATCTAGCTCAAGTACAATCATATCTGCATTTTTCCCCTCTTTGATTTCACCTGTATTTAACCCTAAAGCCTCAGCGGCATTGATTGTAACTCCTTTTATAAGGTCTTTGGCAAATTTTAGAAGTGGAGCATTTGGGTGCATGAAAAGTGAGATTTTCATCTCTTCAAATAGATCAAGTTTGTAGTTTGAACTAAGTCCATCAGTTGCCACTATCCATTTTATATTGTTGTCATTTAGCTCTTTTATGTTTAGTGTTGGGTTACCCAGAAGTCTGTTTGAAATTGGGCAGTGTATAACTGTATGTTTATTCTTGGATATTTTTCCAAGTTCATCTTTGTTAGCATTTGTAACATGTGTTAAAAGTGTATTGTATCCATCAAAATGTTCCAAAAACTCTTTTGCATCGCTTACATTTGATTTTTGTTTGAGAAGTTTTTCAAAAAACTCTTTAAAATCTCCATCACTGTTATCTAACCAGTTCCTCTCAGCTTTACTTTCCATAAAGTGAGCAGTTAATTTTAATTTTTCATTTTTTACAATGTTAAGTGCTTTTTTTATTAAAATTGGGTGAACGGAATATGGAGAATGTATAGCAACTCCTGCCTGAAAACTATCTCTTTTTATAGTTTTTGAAGCATCTAAACGGTTTATAAAATCATCAAATAAGAGATCAGCCATGGTTGCTTGAGAACCTATGAGTTCATTAAAAAATATAACATTTTGTTTAGCTTCTGCACAAACTTCTAAGTCCATGCCATGAGAACTAATCGCACCAAATGTTGTAATCCCACATGCCAACATATCATCTATGGCTTTTTTCATACACTCTTTGTTGCAACCACCTATAAGATCTTCACGGTTTTCAATTACACTGTAAAGCCATCTTAAAAAATCCCCATAACTAAGCGAGGTTTTATTGCCACTAAATTCTATATGAACATGGGCATTAATAAGTCCTGGCATTAAAAGTGAATTCTCTTTAAGAGTTATAACTTTGGCATGTGGAAACTCTTTTTTGAGTTCATCCAAAGGAGCTATTTTTTTTATCTTTTTATCAAACGCAATACTTTGGTTTGTAAGTAATCTATCGGGTGTTAGTATATAATTGGGTACTATTATCTTCATTTGTCATCTTTAAAAATTGAATTTGTAAAATTTAAACTAGATTATGCTTTATTTTGATAAAATAAGTCCTTAAAATACTAAAAAGAGGATAAAAAATGAAAATAGCAGTGATTCAAGGTCCAAATTTAAACATGCTTGGTGTAAGAGAGCAACAAATTTATGGTCCAATGAAATTAGAACAGATCCATGCACAGATGAAAGAGTTTGCAACTCAAAACAATGTTGAGATAGAGTTTTTTCAAAGTAATTTAGAAGGCGAAATAGTAGATAAGATTCAAGAGTGTTATGGTGAAGTTCAAGGTATGATTATCAATGCTGCAGCATATACTCATACTTCTATTGCTATTCGTGATGCAATTTCAGCTGTAAATCTTCCAACTGTTGAGGTTCATATCTCAAATATTAATCGTCGTGAAGATTTTAGAAAAGAAAATATGATAGCTCCAGTATGTACTTCATCTATTGTTGGTTTTGGTCCATTTGGGTATCATTTAGCGATGATGGGTATGTTGCAGATATTACAAGAGATTCAAGCTTCTCAACAAATGCAGGCTCAAGCAGAAGCTACAGCAACAGAGTAGTTTATGTATCTAAAGCGTAAGCTGTATGACAGTTTAATAACTTTTAAAAGTTTACACTTTAGTTATAAAACAAAACAAAAAACTTCCCATCGCTATAGGGTTACTGTTGGGGTGGGTGGAAATGTTGGAGATCTCAAACGAAGGTTTGAGCATCTCTTTTATTATCTAAAAAGAGATAAAAGAGTTGAGCTTTTACAAACATCGTTGATTTTGAAAAATCCTCCTTTTGGTTTTATCGACCAAGATGATTTTTTTAACTCAATTATTGTGCTTCAAGTATCTATGCAACCAGTTGCTTTTTTAGATTATTTGATGAGATTAGAGAAAAAATTTGCGAGGAAGAGAAGCTTTGCAAATGCACCAAGGACTTTAGATTTGGATATTATTTTTTTTGATAACAGAGTTATAAATAAAGCAAAACTTCAAATCCCACATGCCCAGTGGTTTAAAAGAGATAGTGTTGTTATACCTTTAAGGGATGTAGAGATATGAAAATATTAACTTTTACAGGTCGTACCCCATCAGAAGCTTTGAAAAAAGCAAAGCTAGAGATTGGTGATGAGGGGATGCTTATCGAGACTAGAGAGATTCAAAAAAAATCTTTAGGTAGGGAAGCTCTTTATGAGATAGTTATAGGGATAGATGACGATATGGTTCGTAACACTTATGATAAAACTAAAAAGCCTCTAAACAAGCAAAAGCCACTTTTAAAAGAGAGTGAAGATGTGTTATATGACATATCAAATGCAGCAAAACAAATCTCTAAAATATCAACAGTTGCCGATACATTTGATGAGTATGCAGCAACTTCAAAATCTCAAAGCAGTTTTGACTTGAGAGAACCAAAAGAGTTAAAAGAGATAAAATCAGAGATAACAAAACTTGGTGATAAAGTTAAACTTATTCAAAATATGTTTTGGGATGAAAAAGCACCAGATTTACAAAATGCTATTCCCTCAGAGTTTGCAGAGATATATAGATTAGCGTCTCAAAGTGGAATGGATTCGGAACATCTTGATGCTATTATGCGTATGACACTACAACATATGCCAACAAAGATGAAAGAAAATTCAACAACAGTTAAGAGATATTTTCAGACGCTCCTTCGAAAAATGATTCCTATTAGGCTAGAAACTCCACCAGTAACTGGTAGTAAAAAGGTGATAATGCTTGTTGGTCCAACAGGGGTTGGTAAAACTACATCCATAGCTAAACTAGCAGCTAGGTATTCATACTTGATGAAAAAAAAGTATAAAGTTGGATTGGTGGTTTTAGATACATATCGTATAGGTGCAGTTGAACAGCTTATGCAGTATGCGAGGATGATGAAGCTAGGTATAGAAACAGTAGTTGATCCACCAGAATTTTCAACTGCTTTAAACTCTTTACATTATTGTGATTATATTTTGATTGATACTATGGGGTCTAGTCCGTATGATAAAGGTAAGATAGAAAAGATTTATGAATGTTTAGAAGCAAATAATACAATATACAATATAGATGTTGTACTTGTGATGCCAAGTTCTATAAAGTATGATGATTTAAAAATTACTTATGAAAATTTCTCATCTTTGAATGTAGATACTATTATGTTTACAAAACTTGATGAGACTAGAGGATTTGGTAATATTTTTTCATTAGCATATGAGACTAAAAAACCGATAAGTTATTTTTCTGTTGGTCAAGAAGTTCCAGAAGATTTAGTGTGTGCGAGTAGTGATTTCCTTGTTGAATGCTTACTCAATGGTTTTAACAGGAGTAAAGTATGATAGGTAATCAAGCGCAAAAACTTGAGGAACTTGTAGCTTCTAACTCTAGTAAAAAATCAAAAAAAACAAGATTTATTGCCATTACAAGTGGTAAGGGTGGAGTTGGAAAAAGTACAATTAGTTCCAACCTTGCTTATGTACTTTCTCAAAGTGGACTAAATGTTGGTATTTTTGATGCAGATATTGGTTTGGCAAATCTTGATGTGATGTTTAATGTTAAGATAAAGAAAAATATATTGCATGTGTTAAAAGGTGAAGCTAAAGTCTCAGATATACTTATCCCTATCACAAGAAATCTTATCTTAATACCTGGTGAGAGTGGTGATGAGATATTGAAGTACTCAGATATGGCACTCTTTGAGCGTTTTATGGAAGAAGCTCAGGTTTTAGATAAACTTGATGTGATGATAATAGATACAGGAGCTGGGATAGGAGAACATATTCAAATGTTTTTGGATGCCGCTGATGATGTTATAGTCGTTACTGTACCAGATCCAGCTGCCATTACAGATGCGTATGCAACTATAAAAACTATAGCAACTCTTCGTGATGATATTGGTGTAATTATGAATCAAGTTAAAAATGAAAAAGAGGCTTTAGCTGTATTTAATAAGATTAAAAAAGTAGCTCTTGCGAATATTGGTGAGAATTTATCTTTAGAACTTATAGGTAAAATTGATCATAGTGTTAAGGTTTCTACATCTGTTAAACAAAGAGCATTATTTAGTGCAGCTTATCCATCTTCTTTGGTACATAGAGATATTGTCTCAATAGCAAATAACATAATTAAAAAATTGGAACGAGATGTGCTAGTTACTCCCAATGAAAGTGGCTTGAGTGGACTATTTAAGCGCTTAATGGGACATTTTTAAAATAGGGCTTTTTAATGCTGGGTGAGAATTTTGTATATTTTTTTACTGTCCAAGGCTTTTTTGTTGGGATAATCTTTGGTGTATTAAAATCTTTTAATGCTGAGGGGCTTCTAGTATATACTTTTTTTATAACTATATTCTTTTATCTGTTTTCACATGTGATTATTGCAATGTATTATAGAACTATTACTGGCAAAGCTTACTTTTTTCCAAAAGATAGACATGAGCAAGATTTGGATTTATTTGTAAAAGAGATTAATAAACGGGAAAAAATGATTGATTCAGCATGTAAAATAACTGATGTAGCAATAAATCTAAATTCAAACGATAAAGCAACTGGAGTTAAAGCATGAGTTCTCAGGCATATGTTAATGATTTAAAACATAAAGAAGATGAACTAGCACTTCAGTATTTACCTGCAGTAAAAGCTATGTCTTTTAGGCTTAAAGAGAGACTTCCAAGTTCTGTTGATTTTATGGACTTATCAGCTATTGGTACAGAGGAGTTGATAAAACTTGCAAGAAGATATGACGAAACACTAAATGATTCTTTTTGGGGATATGCAAAAAAAAGAGTTTATGGAGCTATGCTCGATTACCTTAGAAGTTTAGATGTTTTGTCTCGTGCGAGTCGTAAACTTGTAAAAGCTATTGACCATGCAGTTGAAGAGTATATGTTAAAGCATAATGAAGAACCAACTGATGAGGAACTATCAGAGATTCTAGGTGAGAGTGTGGAAAAAGTTCATGATGCTAGAATAGCATCTACCATATATACTGTTATGCCGTTACATGATCAACTTCAAGTTGGTGATGAGGGTTCATCTTTGGCTAAGATAGAAAAAGAGGAACTTATAGAAGTTATTAAAAAAGTTTTATCTACTTATAAAGAGAGAGAACAGTTAGTTATCCAACTGTACTATTTTGAAGAGTTGACACTCAAAGAGATAAGTGATATATTAAATATCACAGAGTCAAGAATCTCACAGATTCATAAATCAGTAATTCAAAGAATTAAAGAAAGTGTAGGGGCATAATATGGCAGATATACTTTCACAAGAAGAGATTGATGCATTATTGGATGTTGTTGAAGATGAAGGGGATGATGTCCTTGAGAGTAATGAAGATACTTTAACTCCTCAGCGACAAGTTACTCTTTATGATTTTAAAAGACCAAACAGAGTTTCAAAAGAACAACTTCGTGCATTTCGTGGTGTTCATGATAAGATGGCACGAAGTTTGGCATCTCAAATCTCCTCCATAATGCGTTCTATTGTAGAAATTCAATTTCACTCAGTTGATCAAATGACATATGGTGAGTTTTTAATGTCACTGCCAAATCCAACAAGTTTTAATGTTTTTTCTATAAAACCTTTGGAAGGAAGTGGTGTTATTGAGATAAATCCATCTATAGCTTTTCCAATGCTTGATAGACTTTTAGGTGGGAAGGGGGAACCTTTTGATGCGAGTAGAGAGTTTTCAGATATAGAACTTAGCCTTTTTGAAACTATTCTGAGAGTTATGATGAGTACACTTAAAGAGGCTTGGGGACCAGTTATGGAGGTTTATCCAACTATAGAGTCTAAAGAATCATCTCCAAATGTTGTTCAAATTGTTGCACAAAATGAGATTGTTGTGATGGTTGTAATGGAGATAATAATAGGACATAGTTCAGGTATGATGAATATATGTTATCCTGTTATATCGTTAGAACCAATTTTACCAAAGTTGGCAAGTAGAGATTTAATGTTAAATGAAACAAGTTCTAAAAAAAGTAGAAATACAGAACTTCAGGTTCTTCTTGGTGGTGCGAAAGTAACTGTTGAAGCAGATTTAGGTGGAGCAGAGTTGGCATTAGGTGATATTTTAGATTTAAAAGTTGGTGATATTCTTAGACTTTCATCCGCTGCAGATGATATTGTCACTGTTTGTATAGATGGTAAAGATAGATTTAAAGGTGAGATAGGTCTTAGAAGGTTTAGAAAGTCAATTGTTATTACAGAGATTATAGAAACTGAAAAAGATGCTGTTAAGAGAGCTTTAGAAAACTTTGAAAAACTAAGACATGATAAAATATCTGGCGTTAAGGATATTATACATGATGGCGAAGATGAAGAGGAAAAATAGATGATAAAAGATTTTATAAAATTATTTGAAAATGAAACAGTTGGCACAATAGAAGCTTTAATTGGTCAGGCTCCTACTCTTGAACTAAAAGAGGAACAGGATTTATCTATTATTTCAAATATTGTTCCACCTATTGTTTTACTTAAATTAAGTATCTCTGGGGCGATTGATGCAAAAGCGATGGTTGCTCTTCCAGCGAATTTATCTGCATCTTTATCAGATATGATGCTTGGTGAGGATGTTAGTGATAGAGAAGATGTAAATGACGATGATTTAGATGCAACAAAAGAGATAGTTTCAAATATTTTTGGGGCTATCGGTAATACGCTTTCTGCTCAAAAAGAGATGCCTGTATTGTCTTTTAAAATAGAAAATATAGAGTTTGTTAATAACGATGATGAGATTAGTTTAGAAGAATTTAGTAAAATGTTTGTTTATAAATTTGAAATGGATTCTTTAAACTCACTTCTAATGTTTATTATGGATGAAAAGACGGTTAAGTCTTTTAGTGCTGATGATGAAGTGACACAAAATAATTCTACCCCTTCTGAAGGAATTTCTATTTCAGATGATTCTTGTGGGCATGTGGAACTTAGTGCAGAGGAGATTAATAATATCTCCTTGATTATGGATGTTAAACTTCCTGTTAGAGTTCGCATTGGTAAAAAGAAGATGCTTTTAAAAGATGTATTAAATATGGATATTGGTTCTGTTATAGAACTAAATCAATTAGCTAACGATCCTCTTGATATACTGGTGGATAATCATGTTGTTGCACAGGGTGAAGTTGTGATTGTAGATGGAAATTTTGGTGTTCAAATAACCACTATAGGTTCAAAGAAAGATAGATTAAATAAACTTAAATCATAGAAATAGAATTGGTATCAAAAATGAAAAACAATGAATTAGCTAAAAGATATGTAAAAGATATAAAATCTGCTGATGTTTGGAGTGTTTTTAAAATAATTGCAGACTTTGTAAAAGGTTTTGATGAATTAGAAGATTTGGGACCTGCTGTAACTATTTTTGGAAGTGCTAGAACAGATAAAAATGAATTTTATTATAAGGAAGCTCAAAAACTCTCTAGTATGTTAGCAAAAAAAGGTTTTAGTATTATGACAGGTGGTGGACCTGGAATTATGGAAGCTGCAAATAGAGGTGCTAAAAAATATAAAACAGTAGAATCAGTAGGTCTAAATATTGATTTGCCAAAAGAGCAAATAGCAAATCCATATACAACAAAAGATTTAAGTTTTGATTATTTCTTTTCTCGAAAAGTTATGTTGGTTAAATATTCTATTGCGTATGTTATATTTCCAGGTGGGTATGGAACACTTGATGAGCTTTTTGAAGCTCTTACTTTAGCACAAACTAGAAAAATCACAGGTATTAAAATTTTTGTAGTAGGTGTGGATTTTTATAAGCCACTTTTGAAATTTTTAAAAACTAAACTTTTAAAAAATGGCATGATAGATAAAGATGACTTTTATCTAATTGAATTGTCTGATGATTTGGAATGTATAGTTAATGAAATTGAAGATTCTTTACTAAAACAAGTTACAGTTTTGAAAGATGCTGGTTTGTCCCAAACAAAATATTATAAAGTATTAGCAGATTTTTCAAAAAAGAAAGATAAATAGATGAAAAAAAAAGTTTTGGTAGGTATGAGTGGTGGACTTGATTCAACTATCAGTGCCTTATTGTTAAAAGAGGAAGGTTATGAAGTAGAAGGTCTATATATGAAACTTCATTCAAAAGTTGGTTATCATGAGATTAATCAGGCTTTAGCTCAAAAAGCAGCAGATTTTGTCGGTATGAAACTTCATGTATTAGATTTACAAGATACTTTTAAAAAAGAAGTTTTTCAACCATTTATAGATACTTATGCTGCAGGTAAAACACCAAACCCATGTGCGCTTTGTAATAGAAGTTTAAAATTTGGGGAGATGATAAAATTTGCTGATAAAATAGGAGCAGATTTTTTAGCAACTGGACATTATATAAAAACAGATGGAGAGTATTTTTATGAGGCCTCTGATGATTCTAAAGATCAAAGTTATTTTTTGTTCTATGTTGAGAAAAAGATTTTACCAAGATTACTTTTTCCGTTAGGAAGTAGAAAAAAAAGTGATATAAAAGAGATAGCAGCATCTATAAAAGGTTTAGAAATATTTGCTTCCCAAGGTGAATCCAATGAGATATGTTTTGTGGACACTACATATACAGATTTGTTAAAAGAATATGTAGAGGTTGATAAAAAAGGTGAAGTGCTTGATAAAGATGGAAATATAATTGGTGAGCATAAGGGTTATATGCACTATACTATAGGAAAGAGAAAAGGATTTATAGTTTATGGTGCGCATGAACCACATTATGTTTTAAATATAGATCCTGAAAAAAATCAGATAGTTGTTGGTAAAAAAGATGAATTGGTATGTGGAAGTGTTGTATTGGAGAATTTAAATATGTTTAATGATTTAAAAGAGTTTGATGCAAAAGTAAAGTTAAGATATAGAACTACAGCAGTTGATTGTCATGTGAAAATACAAAAAAATAAAGCATTTGTAACATTAAGTGAGAATGTTTTTGGTGTTGCAGTGGGTCAGGCTGGTGTGTTTTATGATGATGATAAACTTTTAGGTGGTGGTTGGATTAGCGAAGTTTGAAAAACTTTTCTGCTTATCTATATGTTTAAGCAAAACCTAAGCAACAACCCCCTATAATTCCCATCCACAAACAGAGACACATCGAGTTGATGAGTTGATAGACTGTTTGAGATCATTGAAAACTAAGCAAGTAATATACTAGTTAGTAATAACTACTAGTTAAATATTACTTAGAAATAACTAATAAACAACAAC
>Ga0256842_1001690_pt1 | contig 17222 bp, 17 predicted proteins | sample 4559240metaG_FD_185973 | JGI IMG/M metagenome (GOLD analysis project Ga0256842, IMG submission 185973) | Hydrothermal vent microbial communities from Guaymas Basin, Mexico - 4559-240 | ecosystem: Environmental > Aquatic > Marine > Hydrothermal vents | place: Mexico: Guaymas Basin | collected...
GAATTCACCATAGGGCCCAGAAACCATACATTTGTCGCCTGGTTTAAGATTAAAGATATAAGACGAACATATGCCTGGATTAACATCCAACCAGCCATTTTTAGCTCTATCCCAAGGTGGAGTGGCAATACGAATATTTAGCATTACAATATTCCCTTCTGCAGGATGATTAGCCATAGAGTATGCACGATAAGTTTCCTCAGGATTTTTCATCTTTAAATCCCATAAACCGAATTTATCCCATTCTTCTTTATATTCGTCTTCTATGTCGAAGTTTTTATAATCAACATCGATTTTAGGAACATCTATTTGTATGTATCCTCCAGAGCGGAAGTCTAACGTTTCACCTTCAGGTAATTTTACCACAAATTCCTTAATGTAGGTTGCTTGTCCTTTGTTAGAAACAACTTCACATTCCCATTTTTTTATTCCCATAATTTCTTGTGGAATGGTAACTTTCATGTCATTTTTCACTTTTACCTGACAGGCTAAACGCCAATTACTTTGTTGCTCTTTACGTGTAAAGTATCCTGTTTCTGTTGGTAGTATTCCACCACCACCTTCAGGCACTTGGATTCTACACATAGCACAAGTTCCTCCACCACCACAAGCAGAAGGTAATAGTATTTTTTTTCCTCCTAAGGTTGAAAGTAGGGTAGAGCCTGGTTCTACAACCAGTGGGTCTTCGTCGTTAATCTGTAGATTAACTTCTCCTGATGGCATTAATTTAGCTTTTGCAAATAATAAGATGCTTACTAATACTAAAGTTGCTCCAAGAAAAACTACGATTCCTGTAATGATAACTGTTGTTGATATTGCTAATATTGTCATAGTTAATATTTCTAATCAGTTTTATAATTTTATTCCCATGAAGCTCATAAATGCAATTCCCATTAAACCAGTAACAATAAATGTAATTCCTAATCCTCGGAGAGGTGCAGGCACTTGAGAGTATTTGATTTTTTCGCGAATAGCTGCTATCCCTACAATAGCTAAGAACCAACCAATACCAGAACCAAAAGCAAAGGATGTTGCTTGAGCTACTGAAGTATATTCACGTTCTTGCATAAAGAGCGAGCCTCCTAAAATTGCACAATTTACAGCAATTAGAGGTAAAAAGATTCCTAATGATGCATATAAGGCAGGAGCAAATTTTTCAACAATCATTTCAACTAATTGCACCATTGAGGCAATAATTGCAATAAACATGATAAAACTTAGAAAGCTTAAATCGATGTCTTTATAAGATTCTCCTAACCATGATAAAGCACCTGGTCCTAATACATATTCTGTAAGTAAATAATCTACAGGGACAGTAATAACTAGTACAAAAATAACGGCTAATCCAAGACCAACAGATGTTTTTACAGTTTTAGATACCGCTAGATATGAACACATACCCAAGAAGTAAGCGAAAACCATATTATCGATAAAAATCGACTTTACAAATATGTTAATTAATTCTTCCATTTTTTATTTCTTAAAATTAATTAGATTCTATTAAATCAGTATTTCTAGAACGTTGTACCCATATAATAATTCCAACTACAATTAAAGCCATAGGAGGTAAAATCATTAATCCATTATTAGAGTATCCCATATCATATAATACTTGAGGTACGATTCTTATTTCACCAATACCTGGTAAAGTGATAGAGCCTGCTCCAAATAATTCACGAACAACTGCAATAATGATAAGAATCATTCCATAACCCGCACCGTTACCAATGCCGTCTAAGAATGAAGCCCAAGGTTTATTTCCTAAAGCAAAAGCTTCTAAACGACCCATAATAATACAGTTAGTAATAATTAGTCCGACAAAAACGGATAATTGCTTACTGACATCGTATGCAAAAGCTTTTAGTACTTGATCGACCACAATAACTAAAGCAGCTACAATTACAAGTTGCACAATAATTCTAATTCTAGAAGGAATTGTATTTCTTAATAAAGACACAATGAGATTTGCCATAGCTGTGACTACCATTACCGAAATTCCCATAACAATAGCAGGTTCAACTTTTACCGTAACAGCAAGTGCTGAACAAACTCCTAATACTTGAACAGTGATTGGGTTATCGTCCCCCAAAGGATTGGATAAAAGTTTTAAATTCTTTTTTGAAAACATTTCGCTCATCTCTATTGCTTTTTGTGATTATTAATATAGTTGACGTAGTTTCCAACACAGGTTTTAACCATTTTTTGTAATGATTTACTTGTGATAGTTCCTCCAGAAATAGCATCAACACCATGGGTTAGGTCACCAGCATTTTTTGCAGCTCCATGACCGCCTTTGTGAACCGTAATAGAAACAAATTTATCTCCTTCAAAGATTGTTTTTCCAATAAATGGCTCTTGAAAACTTTTTTTAGAAATTTCGGCCCCTAAGCCGGGAGTTTCTCCTTTATGATCGAATGTAGCACCAAAAATTGTATTATAGTCATTGTCTAAGGCAATGTAACCCCAGATTGGACCCCAAAGCCCTTTTCCTAATAATTGGATAATTGGTTTTTTAGCACCATTAATATTTGCAATAAATAAAGGCAGATTTCGTTCAGCTTCTGGTTTGGCCAATTCTTTTTTTAGATTTAAGTCGAAAGCAACTAAGCCTTCTCTTAATTGACCATCGACACCAATTACTAATCGATTTTCATTGGGAATGTATTTATCGAACATTGCTTGTGCGTCCTCTTTTGTACTTTCGATCCCAACTGATTTTAGAATGTTTTGAATCTTTTCGATTTTAACATTTTCTTGTTGAATCGGTTTTAATGCTTCTGAAGTAAACGACAGTATTGCCGCTACCACAATAACCATAACCGATGCGTACATAAAAATATATGCGTTTGTTTGTTTCATAACTTTATGCTTTTGCGCGTTTAAGACGTTTCTTAATATTAGCACCAACCACGTAGTAGTCGATTAATGGCGCAAATGTGTTTAAGAATAGAATAGATAACATCATTCCTTCAGGATATGCAGGATTAACAACTCTAATGAGTACCGCTACAATTCCAATAAGGAGACCATAAATAATTTTCCCAGTTTCTGTTTGTGATGCTGTTACAGGGTCAGTAGCCATAAATACAGCTCCAAAAGCAAATCCCCCCATTATTAGGTGGTAATAAGCTGGAATTTCCATGTATGGGTGTCCCGCACCGACTAGATTAAAGATGGTACCCATTAAGTAACCACCAGCAAAAACAGATAGCATTACTTTCCAATTGGCAATACCTGTAAGTAAAAGAATGACAGCTCCAATAAGAATGGCTAAGGTTGAAGTTTCTCCAACAGATCCAGGTATCCACCCCATAAACATATCAAAAGCCGACATGTGTTTATCTGCAAAACCTAAAATTAAATCGTTAGGTGTTGAACCTGCGGTAAATTGAGCCAAAGGAGTTGCTCCTGAGAATCCGTCCGTAATTCCTGTTCCATCTGTTAAGCCATTAACCCAGATTTTGTCTCCCGACATTGACGAAGGGTAAGCAAAGAATAAGAATGCTCGAGCAATTAAGGCTGGGTTGAAAATATTCATCCCTGTACCTCCAAAAACTTCTTTTCCAATAATTACTGCAAAAATTACAGCAACAGCAACCATCCAAAGAGGAGTGTCTACGGGAATAATTAATGGTATCAACATTCCTGTAACAAAATAGCCTTCATTGACTTCGTGACCTCGTATTTGAGCAAACAGGATTTCTATTCCCAGCCCAACAACGTAAGAGACTACGATGATAGGTAAAACTTTTAAGAATCCAAAAAAGAAAAGATCGATTAAAGAACCTTCTTGTCCGGTAGCGATGAAATGTTGGTAGCCTACATTCCACATTCCAAAAAGAAGAGCTGGAATTAGGGCAATAACTACCGTAAACATATTTCGTTTTAGATCCATTGCATCACGTATGTGTGCACCAACCCTAGTCACATGGTCTGGAACGAAAAATAAAGTTTCAATAGAATCGAATGTCGAATGAAACTTTTCAAATTTTCCGCCTTTTTGAACGTGTGGCTTAATATTGTCAAGTATATTTCTAATAAATTTCATATATATAAATTATATTTCAGTGAAAACATCCAATCATGTTATCCTACTTCTTTTATCATTAGGTCTAGACCTTTTCGAAGGATTTCTTGTGTTTCTTGTTTAGATGTACAAACATAATCGCACAAAGCAAAATCTTCTTCAAGCACCTCATATATACCAAGTTGCTCCATTTTGTCAATGTCTTTGGTAATACAAGCTTTAAGTAACTCAACAGGATAGATATCTAAAGGGACTACTTTCTCGTATTGACCAGTAACCACAAAAGCTCTTTGACCTCCATTAAAATTGGTGTCGAGGGTATACTCTTTGTTAGGCATCAACCATGAGAAATAGGTTTTAGATATTGAGAATTTATGAAAGTTAGGAGTAATCCATCCAAAGAATTGAAAATGATTTCCTTCTGGAATAACAGAAATAGAAGAATCGTAAAATCCTAAATAACCTTCTTTATGGACTTTTGTTCCGGTAAGTACATTGCCCGAAATATATCGAACATTATCGTTAGAAACTAAATCTCCAATTATTGAGGATATTTTTGCACCTAACATGGTCTTGTAGTATTGAGGTTTTGAAACTTCAGAACCTACTAATGCAATTGTTCTTGATGCACAAAATTTACCTTCAGAGAATAAACGTCCAATAACTACAACGTCTTGTGGGTTCAATTGCCAAACGACTTCTCCTTTATTAATAGGGTCTTTTTTAGCAATATGAGTCCCAACTAAACCAGCAGGGTGTTTACCTGTATAAGATGTGATTTCTACATTCTTTAAGGATTTAAAAGCATCAATAGTTGCTTCTGACCCATCTATTCCGAGATGAATTTTACCAGTAGTTAATTGCTTTAGTGTATCAATCCCTATTTGTAGCATTTTACCTTCATTTTGCATTACATAATTGTAATCTACACCAAGAGGAGCAGAGTCGAAAGCAGAAATAAAAATTGATTTTGGCGTAGATTCAGGATTTGCTACTGTCCCATAAGGGCGCTGTTTAAAAAACGGCCATATGCCTGAATTTAATAGGTTTTCAACGATATCTTCTTTAGACATCTTGTTAGGGTCGCCTTTTTTAAAGGCTTCATACTCTTGTTTGTTGTTAGATTCAATTACAACTTCCAAGATTTTTCGTCTTGCTCCACGCTCGATTGCATATATTTTACCACTTACAGGAGAGGTGAATTTTATTTCAGGTCTGTTTTTATCAAAAAATATAACAGTTCCTGCTTTTACCTCATGTCCAACTTTTACGCTAAGCTTTGGGGCTAAGCCTAAGAAATCTGGTGGTTTAACAGCAAACAGAGCCGAAAGTTTGGTATCACTGATAGACTTATCGGCCATACCTTTTAGCTTAATGTTTAAACCTCGATTTATTTTAATGTTATTCATTATAACAGTATTTTTGACAAAAGTATATATTATTTGTCTTTTTTCCAACGTAAAAAATTGTATTTCAGACATATATATAGATAGATATGTTATCTAACAGATTGCTATATAGACAGTAAGAATATATTGAAAAACACAAAAATACATGTTAAATAATATTGTTGTATAACACATAAATAAAATAGCATGCTAATATTTAGTTAGTTAGATGTGTATACTTATTGTGATGATTAATTTATATACGTTATAAATTAGTGATATTATTAGAATATACACAATATCAAATGTACTTTTGTCTTGAAAAATTTAAAATAATCATAGAAAATGAAAAATTTATTGGTTTCATTTATGGTACTTATGATTGCGTGGCTACTGCTTAATTGGACGGTTGACCCTGTAAATATACTCATTGGAGTTGGCATATCGCTTGTGCTAAGCGTTATGTTTTGTTCTAAATGTGAGTTGTTTACAAGTATTAACTTAACTCCAAAAGCATTTGCTTACACATTTATGTACTTAATTGTTTTTATCATAGAATTGATAAAAGCAAATGTCGATGTAACGAAGAGAGTTTTATCTCCTAGTTTACCGATTAATCCTGGTATTGTGAGAGTTAACACAAAACTGAAGTCGAAGATGGCAAGGTTAATTCTTGCAAATTCGATTACGTTAACTCCAGGAACTTTTACGCTTCAGGTAGAGGAGAGTACTTTCTACGTTCACTGGATCAATGCTGATACAGATAACGTAGAGCAGGCTACTCAGGAGCTAGTTTCTAAATTTGAAAAATATTTGGAGGTGTTGTATGACTAATATCGATTTGATAATTTACATTTCTGTTGGCGTGATGTCTATGGCAATGTTACTAGGTTTAATAAGATTTATTAAAGGTCCTAGTGTGGTAGATAGAGTAATTGCATTTGACTCATTAACTATTTCTTCATTGGCATTAATTGGTGTAATAGCTGTTTTGTCAGGAAGAATGATATATATGGATGTAGCTATCGTATATGCATTATTGAGTTTTATAGGTGTAATTGTAGTAGCAAAATATATACAAAAAGGCTTGTAAGATGGAGATAATTCAATTAATAGGTGCGATTGTCCTTTTAGGAGGTTCACTTTCTTTATTGGTATCTGCAATAGGGTTATTGCGTATGCCAGATGTGTATAACAGAGTTCAAGTAGGAACAAAAGCATCCACTTTTGGAGCTATTCTTTCATTCGTTGGTATTGCTTTACTAAAGTATGATATGTGGTTTACTAACGAAAATTGGTTAGGACGGACTATAATTTTAGTAGTATTTATTGTGTTAACCAATCCAGTTTCTTCTCATGTACTAATGAGAGCTGCTTATTTCATGAAAGTTCCACTTTCTAAATTAACAAAAATAGATATGCTAAAAGATGATATTGATAACAAAATTGTAAAAGAACCAGAAAATGAATAGAGAAATAGTATTTATTGGTTTAGCAATTATCTTGGGAATTGTTTCTATAGCACTTTCTTTAATAGCTATTCATAACAAAAAACTTTCGGTGGCGGTATTAGCTGCTGGAGTTGTAAGTTTATTTGCTTCGGTTTTGTATTTACTTATGGCTGCACCAGATGTAGCTATGACTGAGGCTGCAATTGGTAGTGGACTATCTACTTTGATATTCTTTTATGTATTAAATAAAATAAAAAAGTCAGATGCTTAGAAATATTTTAATAGCGATAGTTTTAGCTTTTTTTGCATATATGTTTTACAATGTATATTCAACTTATGATACTAAAACTGAGCTTACAGGAATTGCACAACACTTTGCTCAGGAAGGAGCTACAGAAGTTGGTGCAGCAAACCTTGTAACAGCAATAGTAGTTACGTATAGAGGTTTTGATACATTAGGAGAGGTTACCATTTTATTCTTAACTGCTTCGATCATAGCTTTCTTTTTAAAGCTAAAAGATGAAGAACAAGAGACAGAAATTGTACATAGAGATACAACAGAATTGTTGGTGACCGCAGCACAAGTGTTAATCCCAATGATGTTTATGTTTGGTATTTATGTGTTTATTAATGGTCATTTAACTCCAGGTGGAGGCTTCCAAGGTGGAGCTATTATTGCAACAGGTGTTGCTTTAATGATCATGGCAAATCCAAATATTCAAATCAATCAACATGTAATTCATTGGGTTGAAAGTATTTCGGGAGTTTCGTTTGTTGTGGTAGGAATCTTAGGGCTTGTATTGGCAGGAGGATTCTTAGATAACAAAATTTTTGGACTTGGCGAGTTTGGTACTTTATTTAGTGCAGGAGCAATACCAATTATCTACAGTTTTGTAGGTTTGAAAGTAGGAGCTGAGATATCTAATATCCTTAATAAATATCAAAAATCACAAAAGGAGTTATAATATGGAATATTTTGATTTAGGACATATCAGCTTAGCAATAGGTTTTATACTTATCTTAGTTGGCTTTTGGGGATTATTAACTCAAAAGAATATAATAAAAATAATTGTTGCATTTACAATATTAGATACAGGAATTAATGTATTAATTGTTAGTTTAGGTTATGTTGTTGGGAAAACAGCTCCTATTATTGACAGCTCTGTAGATCAATTAGCAAATCATAATGTAGTTAACTCAATTGTTGACCCTGTACCACAAGCATTAGTACTTACTGCTATTGTTATTGGTTTTGGTGTAACAGCATTAATGTTAGCTTTTGCTATGAAATTATTTGGCGCAAAAAAGACTTTAGAAATTAATAAATTTAACGATTTAAAATGGTAACACCTATATTTATTGTAGCAACAGCTCTTGGAGTTGGCTTCTCAATCGGAGTTTTAAATAAGTTAGGTAGGAACTTTACCGGAGGTTTAGTGCTTGCAGCCCTCACTTTTATGACTTTTATTTCATATCAGTGGTTCTCGGCATTTACTTTTGGTGACCAGACTCCAACTTATGTTTATACAGCAGGGTTTAGACCACCTTTTTCAATTAATCTTTTAATGGGACATTACGAATCCGTAATTACCCTTATGATTAATGCAATTGGCTTGTTAGGTGGTATATATATGTTTAATAGTCTTAAACGTAGAGGTTCAAATGCACAGGTAGTATATCTCATACTTATTATGGCATTAAACGTTACAGTTATGACTAGAGATATTTTTAACCTGTTTGTTTTTCTCGAAATAGCAAGTATTGCTGTTTCTGGTTTAATATTACTTGAAAAAGGAACTCGCGCAATGGGAGCTGGTTTTAAATATATGCTAGCAACTAGTATTATTTCAGGTATATTATTAATAGGAATAATTTTCTCATACTATTTAACAGGAACACTTAATATCGACGATTTTATAGGTATTAATTTATCAACAGTTAAAGGTGGAGCTATTGTCGTTTTCTTAATTATGATTGCGTTAGTTCTTGAAATGAAACCTTTTCCAGCTAATGGTTGGGGACTTGATGTGTACGATGGTTCAAATCCTGGTTTATCAGCAATTATTTCTGCAGGTTTGGCAACTTCATCGTTCTATGTTTTATACAAAGTAATGGGAATTGCTGGCGCTGAGTGGAATTATTATATTTCGCTAATTGGGGCTATAACTTTTGTAGGTAGTAACCTACTAGGTATTAAACAAGAAAATACAAGAAGAATGCTTGGTTATTCTTCAATAGGACAAGTTGGATTATTAATGATAATTCTTGGTTTTAAAGATATTCTTGGTGACCAAACACCATACATTGCCTTTGGGATTTTAATTTCTCATTACTTTGCAAAAGCAGGATTATTCTGGTTATCTGGAATTGTTAAATCTAAAGGTTTAAAAGGTTGGGCTGTTATTCGTAAAAAGCCATTCTTTTTATTTTTAATGGGAACATTTATTTTTGCCTTAATTGGTTTCCCTCCATTTCCATCGTTCTTTGCAAAATGGACTTTAGTAATGACATTAGTCAATACTGGGAATATGGTTTGGGTAGTTACGATATTGTTTGGTTCAATGATGGAAGCAGTTTATTTATTCCGTTGGTTCGGATATGCTATTAAAGCAGAAAATGAACATTTAGAAGACTTCAAAATTGAGTGGCACAAAATTATTCCTGTGTGGATAATGGCTATTGGACTTTATGTTGCTGGTTATTTTACAGCTCAATATACCGAAGTTGGTTCTGCAATTAATTTTATTCCTTTAGCATTTGTGGGTTTATTATTAGCATTAGATTTCTTACCTGTATTTGTAAAGAATACTATTGCAATAGCAGGAATGTTAATTTATTTCTACTTTATTTATCCAGATTTAGATAATCTTAGATTAATATTTGAAGTAATATTCTTATTAGGAGGTACACTTGCTTTAATTGCAGGTTACGCATACAAGGGAAAACGTTCAGGATTTTATCCCGTAGCAATATTAATGTATGCCGGTTTATCAGGAATTCTTGAAGCTGGCACAACATTAGAATTTTTCTATGGTTGGGAGTTAATGACAGCAGGTTCATATTTCTTAATTATTAGAGGTAAACGTTCAATGCCACACGGTTTAAGTTATATGTTATTTTCTGTTGGTGGTGCGTATGCTATACTTACAGGTTTAGGAATAGCTGCAGTAGGTCAAGATAATATTTCAATGGATATTCTTAATGGAATTCAATATATTCCAACTTGGGCTTATGCATTATTAATTGTTGGTTTCTTAACAAAAACAGCAGCTCTTGGATTGCATATTTGGTTACCAGGTGCTCACGGTGAAGCCGAATCAGACGTTTCTCCTATGGTATCAGCTATATTACTTAAAGCGGGTGTTTTTGGATTAGTATTAGCTTTAATTGGCATGGGAGCTGAACAAAATCAATATTCAGTGTTAACCTATGCATTAGGCTGGTTAGGTGCTCTAACAGTACTTTCTGGCGGTATAATGGCATTCTTGCAAGAGGATGCAAAAAGATTATTAGCTTATTCTTCTATCAGTCAATTGGGATATATTGTTGTAGGATTAGCCGTAATGAGTCACTTAGGCTGGTTAGGAGCTTTTACGTATGTAATTAATCACTTCTTATATAAATTTATATTGTTTATGACACTTGGTGCAGTTGTATTAAGAGTTGGTACACACAATATGTACGAAATGGGAGGTTTAATTAAGCGTATGCCAATGGCTTTTATAGCTGTGTTAATTGCTATTATAGCACTTGGAGGTATCCCTCCATTATCAGGATTTGCAGGAAAATGGTTGTTTTATAATGCTTTAATTGAAAAAGAATGGTATTTTATAGGAGTTATAACATTTATTTCAAGTGGTATTGCTTTCCTTTATTTATGGCGTTTAATACATACCGTTTTCTTAGGTCAACTTAAAGATAATCATAGAAATGTCAAAGATATTTCTATATGGTTTGCTATTCCAATTTATGTAATGATTATTGGTTTATTAATATTCTCAGCAAAACCAGATTGGGTATTAATACCAATGGGTAATGTTATCGCTCAGTACTTCCCAACTGGACAATTGGTTTGGGATGGAGGAACAGCAATATCTCATTATGGATATTGGTCACCTTCAATATTAGGAATAACTATTGGAGCAACTTTCTTAACAGTTCTTATATGGTTATTATTATCAACCCGTAAAGCTCATAAAGTTAAGCAGTTTGATATAACGTATTCAGGAGAGCGACCTGAACGTCCTGAAACAACTCACGTAGCATACAATGTATTTGAGGGTGTTTATAAAGCGATATGGATTGCAACCATTCCATTAGTGGAAACTTTCTGGACTAGAGTAACAAATTTATTGCATGATACTGCAGGATTTACTCGCAGAATATATAGTGGTAACGGACAATCCTATATGTTACATATAGTGTTCTTTATCTTAATTACTTACCTTGTAATAATAGGAGGATAAAAAAATGAGTATATACGTAAAATTAGCATATACATTTTTAGGTTTAATGATTGTATTAAATTGGGGAATGTTGATGGGAGCCACAATGAGAAAAATTGGTGCTCGTATGGCAGGGCGTCATGGTATTCCATTTCGTCAGCCTTGGATTAACTTATTGAAGAATATTAGTACTCGTACTATTATTACTCATGGTGTAATGTATTATATGGGACCAGTTTTTAGATTAGTTGGTGGAGTCGGATTATTTTTGTTTATGCCAGTGGTATTTTCAGGAGGTGTTGACGGACCTTGGACAAACTTTTCTTTTCAAGGAGATTTAGTTTTAATATTATATTTCCAGATGTTTGGAATGTTAGGTATGGCATTAGGTGCTGGTCAAGGCGGCCACCCTTATTCAGCAATGGGTATTGCTAGAGGTTTGGCTCAACATGCAGCTGTAGAATTACCATTAACTATGGCAATTATTTCTATTGCGATACAATTTGATACTTTATCAATTTATAAAATTGTTGAAGCACAACAAGGAGGATTTCAAAATTGGGTATTATTTACAAACCCTTTTGCTGCTGCTGCAATTATTTTAGCAATGCTTGGAGCTTTAGGTCATTCGCCATTTAACTTGGTTAAAGCACCAAACGAGATTTTAATTGGACCTGCAACCGAGTACGAAGGTACTTATTTAGGCTTTATGCAATCAGCAGGAGCTATAATTCATGTAATGGAAGCTGTTTTGTTTATGAATTTAGTTTTTGGTGGAGCGACAAGTTGGATAGAGTTAATTGTTAAGTCATTCTTAATTTATTTCTGGTCAGTTTTTGTTGGAATGGTATTCCCTAGATTTAAAATTGAGCAATCAATTACATGGTTTTTTAAAGTACCATTGGTATTAGGATTGTTAGCAATTATAATTTACATGTTCTAAAAGAAAGATAAAAGATGTCTGAATTAGATTTAAATAAAAAAACGAGTGAGATGTTAGCCAAGTCAGAGGCTAATGCTGCTAAGGCAGAAAAGACATTCATTCGTCCCGAAGATGAGGAAAGAGAAGTTGTTGCCCCTGATGGGTCTATAATAAAAGTCAATCCTATATATGATTATTTTAGTAACGAAAAGCCAAAAGAGGAAAAACCTCGTGGTGGCGTTGTTGAAAAATTCTTAAACTGGGCTCGTGCCGAGAGTATTTGGGTGCTTGGTTTTGGTACAGGTTGTGGTAGTATTGAAATTCCACCTTTGGTAACTCCACGTTTCGATATGTTTCGTTACGGAGTGCAAATGCGACCAACTCCTCGTCAATCGAATGCTTTTATTATTTCTGGTTATCTTTCTGTAAAAACTTTAAAGAGAGTAATTAGAACTTACGAGCAAATGCCTTCGCCTAAATATATTTTGGCTTTAGGTAGCTGTACTATAAACGGTGGTATGTATTATGATTCTTATAGTACAATTAATCGTTTAGATAAGTATATTCCTGTTGATGTATATATTGCAGGTTGTATGCCTCGTCCAGAAGCACTTCTTCATGGATTTGTTAAATTAAAACAATTGATTAAAGAAGGAAAAGCTGAAAAGGCTAACGAATACGCGAGAAATTTTGATGAGTATAAAGCCAATCAGAAAAAAATTATTAAAGATTGGAATATGCCTGATTATAACTGGTAAAATTATTGAGCAATGAAACAATTTATTGAAAAATTAAGTTCGAAATATGACTTGCAAGAAGTAGTTTATCAGCGCGATAATCTTGTTTTTGCAGCAATAAGTAAAGAAAATGCTATTGATGCAGTTACTTACTTAAGAGACTACGAAGGATTTACTCACCTAGTAATGATGAGTTGTGTAGATTGGATAGAAGATGGTAAATTTCAACTTTTATACTTATTAAACAGCCCAGATTTAAAAAGCGATATAGGACTAAAGGTATATATTGATAGAGAAAATCCAGTAATGGATTCTGCTCATCATTTATGGAAACAAGTTTGGACATACCAGCGAGAGATAAGAGAATCTTTTGGAATTGATTTTCCTGGAAGTCCACGTATTGAAGAAAATTTTGTGGTTGAAGGATGGGATGATAAACCATTTATGCGACGTGATTTTGATACTCATGAATATGCTCAAAAAACATATTTCCCTCGCGGAAATCGTAAGACAAACGATCCAGCTGAGTATATGAGAAAAAAATTATATCCTAATCAACCAGTAACCGCTAAACAGAGAAAAGATGATAAATAAATTTTTAGGTTTCAAACCAGATGAGAAGTTGTTACCATCGCAAACGGTGACTCCTGATACAGATATTGACTTGTCATCTCACAAATATCAAAAAATTTGGTTAGGTCCAAATCACCCTGGTGTAACAGGTAATATGGCTGTTGAGCTTACTGTACAAGGGAATACTATAATGAAAGCGAAAACTCACGTTGGATATCTTCACCGTGGTTTCGAAAAATTAATCGAGCGTCGTTTATTTGTTCAGGGTTTTCCTACAAGTATTCGTATGTGCGTGGCCGAACCAGATACTAATGAGTATTTTATAGCACGTTCAACTGAAGAGTTATCTGGATATGCTGATGCTGTTCCTGAATATGCTAATTGGTTACGTATGTTATCTCTAGAAATGGCTCGTTTGCAGGGATTACTTCGTGGTGTTCCTGGTCAAGGTGGTACTTTTGCCTTGGGTATTGGAGTTCAGTGGGGAGTTTACTTACGTGATTTAATTCTTGATAGATTTGAAGAATTAACTGGTGCTCGTGTATATCATATGTACATTATTCCAGGAGGCGTGCGTGGAGCTTTACCAGATGGTTTTAAAGAAAGAATGGAAGATAACTTACGAGATATTGATGATTTTATTATTCGAATAAAAAAATTAATGTTTCACAATTCTGTTTTCAAAACAAGAGCAAAAGGTTTGGCTATTATCACTCCTGATATGATTGATAAATATGGTATAGTAGGAACAAATGCTCGTGGTTCAGGTGTAAAAAGAGATGTTCGTAAAGATAATCCTTATTTATATTATGATCAATTAGATTTTGATCCTCCAACAGCTACTGATGGTGATGTGTATGCCAGGTCATGGGTTCGTTGGCAAGAATTAATACAAACGGTAGATTTAATTCGTCAGATTATGGCTAAAATGCCTGACACTGGTGATATTAGAGCGAAAATGCCAAACGTATTAAACTGGAAAATTCCTAAAGGAGAAACTTACGTACGTTTAGAAAGTGGACGTGGGGAAATGGGAATGTACTATGTAACAGATGGTAGCGATAAACCTCGTAGAATAAACTTACGTGGGCCTAGTTATAATCATGCAATTGCTGTATTAGAAGATATGCTTGTTGGTGCGGATGTGGCAGATGTTCATGCAATAATGGTTTCATTACAAACATGTCCTCCAGAAATAGAAAGATAAATTTAGTAAAAAGTAGAAAGTAAAAAGTAGAAAAATTAAAAGACTTTCAACTTTATAAACTTTCAACTTTCAACTTTATAAACTAAAAGAAAATGAGTTTTAATTTAAAAGATATATTAACACCGTTTACAGCATGGAGTAATGTTGTAAGAACGCCTGTTACCATTAAAGATCCTTTTACTAGAGAAGCTGCACCACGATATAGAGGTTTTCACGATAACGATGTTAGCGTTTGTATCGGTTGTGGTAGTTGTGAAGCTATTTGCGAAAATCAAGCTATCGATTTAGTTCCTGTTGAAGGGATTGAAACAAAAGATGGTGACAGTGGTTTGCGTCCTCAGGTAGATTATGGTCGTTGCTGCTGGTGTGCACTTTGTGTAGATATTTGTACAACCGATTCTCTTCGTTTAACTAATGAATACACTTGGGTTGATACAGATGGTGATAATTTTATATTTACACCTGGAGTAACAGAAAAAGATTGGTATAAAAAAGAAGAAGGTTGGAGAAAACCTGGTCATGGATACGAATTTTATGGTAAAGAAAGAGAACACATGCCTGAGCTTCATGCAGATGAACGTAAAGATTCTTTTATCGAATTTGTAACTGGTTTCTCAAAAGAACAAGCTAAGAAAGAAGCCGATCGTTGCGTTTCTTGTGGTATTTGTACCGCTACTTGTCCTGCTCATATGGGTATTCCAGAATACATCAAAGCAATTCGTGATGACGATATGGAACACGGTATGAAAGTCCTTTACGAAACCAATCCTCTTCCCGAAATTTGTGGTCGTATTTGTACGCACAGATGCGAAGACGTTTGTTCGGTTGGTCATACTGGTGAGGCACTTTCTATACGTTGGTTAAAACGTTATATAGCCGACCAAATTCCTGCTGATTTAGATAAGTACAAAGAAATTCTTGGTACTGGTGATTTGGGCAAGAATGATAAGAAAATTGCTATTATTGGTTCAGGTCCTGCTGGTTTGTCCGCAGCTCACTATTTAGCTTTATTAGGATATTCTTGTACAATATTCGAGAAACTTCCAGAAGCTGGTGGTATGATGCGTTATGGTATTCCATCGTATCGTTTACCTTACGACCAAATAGATAAAGATGTAGATTATATTTTAGCTTTAGGTGTAGATATTAAGTACAATGTAAATGTTGGAACTGATATCACTTTAGAGCAATTAGAAAAAGATTTCGATGCTGTTTATGCTGGTACAGGTCTTCACTTAGGAAGAAGTACACGTATTACAGGCTCTGATCATAAAAATGTTTACCAATCGGTAGATTTACTTCGTGATATTGTAATTGGTAATCCTGTTCCTGTAGAGAAGAAAGTTGTTGTAATTGGTGGTGGTAACGTGGCAATGGATATTACTCGTTCTATGGCTCGTTTACAAATGGAGAAATTTGGTGAGGTTAATGTTATTGCCACTTCATTAGAGGACGAAGAACACATGCCTGCTGATAGAGAGGAAGTTGTCGAAGCTCGTGAAGAGGGGTGTGAAATTAATCCTGGTTATGGACCACAAGAGGTTATGATAACTGATGGTAAAGTAACAGGTCTTAGAGTTTGGAAGTGTCTTGCTATATTTGACGAAACAGGAGCTTTCAATCCTAAATACGATGAATCTGACGAAAGAATTTTCGAAGGCGATATGGTTATTGAATCTATCGGGCAAGGAATGGATTTGTCTTATTTATCGGAAGAAATTAAATCTAAGATTGAATTTGGAGCTCGTGGTAGAATTGTTGTAAACGAAGACTGGCAAGCTAAAGGTTTACCTTGGTTATTTATTGGTGGGGACATCATCGAAGGACCTGACGTAATTCACGGTATTGCTAACGGTCATCGTGGTGCTCAATCTATCGATAAATTCTTAAACGAAGGAAGATAAAATAGAGTAATAAGTTTAAAGGTTTTAAAGTTATAGGTAATGGTTTTTAAAAATAAAATTATTATCAGTAACTTTAGAATCTTGTAATTTTATAGCCTTAAAATAGAAAAATAATGGCTAATTTAACGACAAAATATTTAGGTTTAGATCTTAAAAGTCCAATTATTGTTGGTAGTTCTGAGTTGAATAACTCGGTAGAGAGAATAATAAAACATGAAACAGCTGGGGCTGGTGCAGTAGTGCTTAAATCATTATTCGAAGAGCAAATAATAATGGATATTGATGCTGAGCGATTGAATAATATGTATGCTACATATCAGGCTGTTGAAGATCAGTTAGGGTATTATCTAAAAGCTCATTCTGTAGGTAAATATTTATCATTAATAAAAGATACTAAAAAAGCTGTTGATATTCCCGTAATTGCGAGTATTAGTTGTGTTTCGTCGGTTGAATGGTTAGATTTTGCAAAGAAAGTAGAAGAAGCTGGTGCTGATGCTCTTGAAATAAATATGTTTATTTTACCTGCAAATACCGAAATTGAAAGTAAAGAAATTGAGAATATATATTT
>Ga0256842_1001691_pt1 | contig 17214 bp, 15 predicted proteins | sample 4559240metaG_FD_185973 | JGI IMG/M metagenome (GOLD analysis project Ga0256842, IMG submission 185973) | Hydrothermal vent microbial communities from Guaymas Basin, Mexico - 4559-240 | ecosystem: Environmental > Aquatic > Marine > Hydrothermal vents | place: Mexico: Guaymas Basin | collected...
GCGAATACCTGATGGGGTACTACAACAACTACCGACCACATCAGGCCAACGGTGGTTTGTCGCCGGTAGCAGCGGAAGAAAAACTTAAATCTGTGTCCGGTTTTGCTTGACCACTACACTGGGCAAAAACAGTTTTCACTATGCCTATATGGACCACCGGGAACCGGTAAAACCGAATATGTGCGTCAACTGGCGGATCAATTAGGGATGGAGGTGCTGGTTAAGCGAGCATCAGACCTGTTGGGTGCACATGTCGGTCAATCAGAACAGCAGATTGCCGCTGCCTTTCAAGAGGCTCAAGATAAAGAACAATTTTTGATTTTTGACGAAGCTGATTCCCTTTTAGGTGATCGTCGCCATGCGCATCAAAGCTGGGAGGTATCACAGGTAAACGAAATGCTAACCTGGATGGAAAGCCATCAGCTACCGTTTGCTTGTACCACCAACTTGATGGATCGAATAGATCAGGCATCACTGCGCCGCTTTACCTTTAAGGTTGGTTTTAATCATTTAACCAATGCGCAAATCTGTTTCGCCTGCAGATATTTTTTCAATATCGATGCACCAGCGTCAATTAAAGATTTAACCAATTTAACTCCGGGTGATTTTATGGTTGTGCAGAAAAAAGCTAAAATTCTCAGATTACTGGATCGACCAAAAGAACTGATAAAAATGCTGGAAGTGGAGTGTTCAGTAAAAGAAAATACATCTACGCCGATAGGGTTTCTTGCGGCTTAGCCAAGGGGTTAAAGATATGCGGCAAGCAATAATTGATCTACAGATAAGAACGAATTATGCCTATTGTCCACACGATGCGACACACTCTGTCGCGACACCATGGCATAATAGAATCAATGTATTTCCATATATTTTGCTGACAAGTCATTTTTAAAAAGCGAAGGATTCAATATTGGAGATAATTATCCATCGAGGGGCAGAGGAGATTGGCGGTAGTTGTGTGCAGATCAAAACTGGGCAGCATTCAATTCTTATTGATGCCGGTTTACCATTGGGGGAAACCGCCAGCACCGTCAACCTTGCCACACTAAATATTGACGCAGTATTGATCAGTCATCCGCATCAAGATCACTATGGTTTAATCGACGATCTTGCTCCATCGGTGCCGGTTTATATCGGCAAAATTGCCGGTAAATTGATTGCAGCAACCAGAATTTTTACTGGCAGGACACCCCTGCAAAACAATTTTCACTATTTTAAAGCGGGATCATCTTTTGAAATTACTCCCTTTCGTATTACCCCGTTTTTGGTAGATCATTCCGCCAGCGATGCCTTTGGCTTTATTGTTGAGGCTGATGGGCAGCGGATGATTTACAGCGGTGATTTTAGAGCGCATGGCCGAAAAAGAAAAATCTTCGAGAATTTCATTAAGCATCCTCCGCAAAATATAGATCTGCTCCTGATGGAGGGGACAATGATGGGGCGAAACGGTGAAAAATACCAAACCGAGGCGGATATCGAAGCGCAGATGGTTAATGTTCTGAATGATACTGTAGGAGCTGTTTTTCTCGTTTGTTCCGGACAACATATTGATCGCTTATGTACCGCCTTCAGAGCCAGCAGAAGATCTGGACGTACCTTCGTGGTTGATATCTATACAGCGTGGATATTGCAGATATTGTCAGAACACTTTGATTCAACGCCGCACTTCACTTTAAAAGGCATTCGAGTATTAGCCCGTGGAGCTAGCGCCAAAAACCATTATCTGAAAATAAAAGATAATAGCTACTTCAAACAATTTATAAATGACATTTATAAAAATGAAAATGTCATTACCGAAGCAGAGATTGCCGCGACTCCACACCAATATTTCATAAAAAACTGCCGTATTGATGTTTTGCTGAAAAAACTAAATCAGCAGCAAACTGGTATCATCTATTCACAGTGGAGCGGTTATCTAGAAAAAGAAAAATGTAAACAGTTTGATTGGAGGTTGGCGGCACTCAAGAGCGATTCCGATGTGGCGTTTCATCATATTCACACCAGCGGACATGCTTTCAAACAAGACTTACACCGCTATCTGAATGCGATTAAGCCAAAAGTGGTTGTGCCGATTCATACTGAATGTGGCGACGAATATGTAAAAGAATTTAGCTCGCACCACGTTAAGGTAATCGCAGATGGAGAAGTCTGTCAGTTGGTTGGTGGAAATAATAGAGAGGTGAAATAATGGGTAAATTTGATATTGACACCATTAGGGCAATTATGGCTGGCAGCAATGCTCAGGAAAAAATTGCCATGCTTGACGCAGTTTATTACCGTATTGATGAATGGGATATTTTTCCAATATCAATATTTATGTGCGGCTTAAACGATATAAATACAGATGTCAGATGTGCAACACTGTCCATGCTATCGAATTATTCACACAAAATGTCGCAAGCTGAATTGCTTCAGGCTCTAAGTCTTATTGAAGACTGCGATGATAAGATTCGCTTGCTACTTGTTGACAGATTCTACGCTATTGTATCCGAATTGGATGATGACTCCTTGCGCTCGTTCTTGCCTTACCTCTGGCACACAAAAGAGACCATACGCGATGCAGCAATAGAAATGTTAATGGATTTTGCATCTGACTTTACAAATGAAATGTTTCAAGATATTGTAAACGCTTATTCTTGCTCCAATATGAAAGTTCGCGAGTCTATAAGTGAATTTCTTGAGCGCAACGGGCAAGAGCACTTAATTTCCCTTATGTGAAAGGAACCTCGAATGTCTAGTCAGTGATGATAGCTTGCCAACTTGTGGTTTTTACAAGTGCAAGCGGTGATGCTTTTAGTGTAAATTATGTAAGATTTATACCAGGTTTGAACGTGGCAGATTTTTATCAATTTTAGTCAAAGGGGTTTGAAAATGAGAATTTTTTCTAGAGGGATTAGCGATGAGCGTATTTTGAATAAAGCCAAAGATTTTTTTTCGACAGAAATTGGTCAGAAATTGATTAACAGCAAAAAAGACGGCAAACCGGTTTTTAATATCTGCATACGTGATAACTACTTCAATATTTACTGGAATGGCTGCTCTGTTTTGAAATATTCACCAAACGCCACAAAAAATACCTATCAAATTCATAAAAAATATATATTTAAAGATGCCAATGTGGAAGAGAAAGATTATATAAATCTTTCACCGGAGTTAAAGTTTGAAAATTGGGATTTTTCTGATGCAATCATTGCAAATGCTCAAAACGGGGAAATCCCCCTAGTAAATGATTATGTAAAGGGCGAAAAGGAAGATATTAAAAATTATATTTTACGCGAAAACCCTTTTTTACTTGATCTCGAAGTAGCCTTTACTCGAGAAAGAAGCATAAGAGAGACAGAAAATTCAAAGCTAGATTTTGTTGCGGATAGGATCGATATGGCCAGAATTGATCTCCTACCGTCAGGTGAACCAATACTGAGGCTTGTCGAAGTTAAGCGTGCTCAGGACAGCAGGCTTCGTTCTGAAAAAATACCGGAAATTATGGATCAGATGGAACGATATCAGACATTTATTGACAGCGAAATAGATAATATTAAAAAAAGTTACCGTGTCGTAGCAAATAACATGCTTGAATTAGGTCTGGATGCAAATATGGCTGGTATTGGAAGCAAAACTGCAAAAGATATTTTGCAAGAATTTTCACAATCGCCAGCAGTTGACGAAAGACCACACCTTCTTGTTATTGGGGAAAAGCAAGAATTGTCTGGCAACGTGGATCATTGGCAAAAATTGAAAGAACTTTTTGCTGAAAGATATCCTGCCCCAGTGATTTGGTCTTAACCACAAAATCAGACGATTAATTTATTATGCCTCCTCCGCATAATCTGTGGTTAGCAGGCACTAAAAATAGAGCATTGTCCTTCCGGGATGGGTAAGATGGTTTTCCCAATAACTATCAACCCCATACCCGAGAAGGACAATGCTGATAAAGACTTTACTGAATAAGACTGAACGATTCAAGTCATTCGTTTACGTTTCCGTGTGTTTTATGCTGATCGCCGATATGGAAGCGTTGGCCGCCCATGTAATCATGCCTTTCTCCTGTTTTCATCCCATGCCACACTCCCCTCATGCCAAGGCAGGCCCGCATAGACGCTTTTGGTGCGCTTCATCATATTATCTGCCGTGGGACTGAGCGTTGTACGATTTTTTAAGATGACTGAGACCGTGATGGCTTTGCTGGTCGTCGGTGTGTCGGTTAACGGGTGTGCGGATATTTCTGGTGCCCTGTTTGGGCTATTGGTGTGAAGTGTGTTAGTATCGCCTGTTAACTGTAGACAGATTTTTCCTCTTTTTTACCTGCAGGATGGCAGACATGGAACAGCGGGCGCTTTGGGGTAGTAAAATTGGTTTTTTGCTGGCTGCCGTTGGTTCGGCGGTGGGGCTGGGTAATATCTGGCGGTTTGGCTATATGGCCTACGAGAATGGCGGCGGGGCGTTTCTGGTGCCGTATTCGGTGGCGCTGGTGCTGGCGGGGATTCCGCTGATGGTGCTCGAATATGCTTTGGGGCATATGGAAAAAGGCTCGGCGCCGCTGGCTTTTACCCGGGTATCGTCCAAATGGGAGAGCGTCGGCTGGTGGATGCCTACCATCGCTTTTTTCGGGATCAACCTGTTTTACGCCGTGGTTATCGGCTGGTGTATGAATTACTTTGTTTTTGCTTTTACCCAGGCGTGGGGAGCGGATACCGGGGCGTTTTTTATGCATCAGTTTTTACAGATAAGTGACGATGTTTTCCATTTTGGCGGTATTCGCTGGCCGATTCTGGCCGGGACGCTGTTTACCTGGCTGGTGTGCTGGGCCATCTGTTATCGCGAAGTGAGCCACGGCATCGAAAAGGCCAGTATGATCTTCATGCCGCTGCTGGTGGTGCTGACCCTGGTGCTGGTGGGCTGGTCGCTGCAACTGCCGGGGGCGTGGGAGGCGGTGCGCGCCAATTATCTTACACCGCACTGGGACAAGATAAATCCGTTTACCGCCGGGGGCGGCAAGGTGTGGGTGGCGGCCTTCGGGCAGATATTCTTTACCCTGTCGCTGGGGTTTGGCATCATGATCACCTACGCCAGCTATCTGCCGAAAAAAACCGATATTGTCACCAACGCGCTGATCACCTCAATTCTCAATTGTCTGTATTCTTTTGTTACCGGCTTCGCCGTGTTCGGTACCATCGGTTTTATGGCGGCGCAAAAGGGGGTTCCGTTTGCCGAGGCGATAAAGAGTGGGCCTGGTCTGGCGTTTGTGGTCTATCCCGAGGCCATCAACCAGTTGCCGGCGGGAAAAACTGTTTTTGGCCTGCTGTTTTTTCTGGTGCTTATCATGGCCGGGTTGTCGTCGGCCATCTCGCTGGTGGAGGCGTTCTGCTGTGCCCTGATGGACAAGTTTGATCTGCCGCGCGGTAAAACGGTGACGGCGGTGTGTGTGCTGGGGGCGCTGGGCAGTGTGATATTCACTACCCGGGCCGGGCTGTATATCCTCGATATTGTCGATCATTTTGTTAATAATTACGGCCTGGTCAGTGGTGGTATTATCGAATGCGTACTGGTGGGCTGGGTGCTGAAGGCGGCGGTGGCGCGGCGGCATGTGAACAATGTGGCCACATTGTCGTTGCCGGCGTTCTGGGAAGTGCTGATCCGCTATATTACGCCGACGCTGCTGGTGGTGGTGCTCGGGTTTGCCCTGGTAAACGAGTTTGCCACCCGTTACAGTGGTTATTCGGTATCGGCGTTGCTGCTGTTCGGTATCGGCTGGCTGGTGCTGGCGCTGGTGATTTCGCTGGTGCTTACCCGCTATACCTGGGCGGCGGGCAAGCTGAAGCGCAAACATGACCCGGATGACGATCAGTTACTGGTGTGATGCCGCCGCCGCAGTGGTTGGCGCAGGAGAATTTGTCATGTCGTTATTGCCGGGGGCGCCGTACGCTTTTATGTGTCGCAGCTGCGGTCATTGGTTTAGCAGCGGCCGTCGTGTTTTCGTCTGTTGTCCGCGCTGCCGAACCTGGCGGGTGCGCCGGTTGCGGCAGTGATGCAGGTGCTCAGGCGATGCGGGAAAGGGAATAGGTAATGGCTGGTATTGACTGGAGCAGGCCGGAGCTGATCTGGTTTATTGTCGGCGCGGTGTTGTTGGTGGCGGAGCTTATGGCGCCAGGGCTGGTGATCTTTTTCTTCGGCCTCGGGGCGTGGTGCGTGGCGCTGAGCTGTTTTGTGCTGGCACCGGGGATCAATATCCAGCTTACCCTGTTTCTGGTGGTATCGCTGTTGTTGCTGCTGACGTTGCGTCAGCGTTTGCGCCAGGTGTTTGTCGGGCGCGGGCGCAGTGGCGCCGACGAGGAGGAGACGGACAACCAGTCCGCCATGATTGGCCGTCAGGGGCGGCTGGTGCAGGAGATCGCGCCGGGCAGCCCCGGCCGGGTGGAGCTGGCCGGAACCAGTTGGCAGGCAGTGGCGTCCACAGCGCTACCGGCTGGTAGTGTGGTGGAGGTGATCGGTCAGGAGGGGATAACCCTGACGGTAAAGGCAGTGAACGGTGGAGGAGGACAGGCATGAATTTTGTGACGATTATTCTGGCGGTAGGTATTTTTCTGGTTCTGGTGCTGCTGGTGCGCTCCATCACCATTGTGCCGCAGCGCTCCGCCTATATTGTGGAGCGCCTGGGTAAATACGCCGGTACCCTGGAGGCCGGTTTTCATATCCTGATTCCGTTTCTCGATCGCGTGGCCTATCGCCATTCCCTCAAGGAGATGGCCATCGACGTGCCCAGTCAGGTGTGTATTACCAAGGATAATATCGCCGTGGAGGTGGACGGTATCCTCTACCTGCAGGTGATCGATCCCAAAAAAGCCTCTTACGGTATCAATGATTACAAGTTCGCTTCCACTCAGCTGGCGCAGACCACCATGCGCAGTGTTATCGGCAAGATGGAGTTGGATCGCACCTTTGAAGAGCGCGAGTCTATGAACGGCGCCATTGTCAGTGCTGTGGATGTCGCTTCCGATCCGTGGGGGGTAAAGGTCACCCGCTACGAAGTGAAAAATATCCTGCCGCCGCAGTCCATCAAGGAATCGATGGAAAAGCAGATGAAAGCGGAGCGGGAGAAACGCGCCCTGATTGCCGAGTCGGAAGGGGACAAGCAGGCCAAGATCAACCGCGCCCAGGGCGATCGGCAGGAACTCATCGAGCGTTCCGAAGGGGAGAAGCAGAAGCGTATCAACGAGGCGGAAGGGCGCGCGGCGGAGATCACCAAGCTGGCCGAGGCCACGGCGGCGGGTATCCGTATGATCGCGCGTGAAATCAACGAGCAGGGTGGTCAGGAGGCGGTAAACCTGCGTATTGCCGAGCAATATATCAAACAGTTCGGCAACCTGGCCAAGGAAGGTAATACCCTGATTCTACCCAGCAATCTGGCCGATATCGCCGGTATGGTGGCGGCAGCCAAGAGTGCCCTGGACAACAGCGGCGCTCGCGCGGAGAGCTAAACCGGTTATATGGCGCGGTTCAAGCTCAAGTCCAGATACCAGCCAGCCGGTGATCAGCCCGCCGCCATCGCTGAGCTGGTGGCGGGCATAAATGCCGGCGTCGGCCATCAGGTGCTGTTGGGGGTGACCGGCAGCGGTAAAACCTTTACCATGGCCAATGTCATTGCCGCGGTGCAGCGACCGACACTGGTGCTGGCGCACAACAAAACCCTGGCGGCGCAGTTGTATGGCGAGTTCCGCGAGTTGTTTCCCGACAACGCGGTGGAGTATTTTGTCTCTTATTACGATTACTACCAGCCGGAAGCCTACGTTGCCAGTACCGACACCTATATCGAAAAAGATTCCTCCATCAACGACGAAATTGACAAGCTGCGCCACAGCGCAACCCGCAGCCTGCTTACCCGCCGCGATGTGCTCATCGTCGCTTCGGTGTCGTGTATCTACGGACTTGGTTCGCCGGAAGCCTACTTTGGTATGCTGGTGGGGTTGCAGGTGGGCATGGAGTTGGAACGGAACGAACTGCTTAAAAAACTGGTGGAGATTCAGTACGTGCGCAACGATAGCGATTTCCACCGTGGCAGTTTTCGCGTGCGTGGTGACAGCGTGGAAGTGTTTCCCGCTTACGAGGAAGATCTGGCGCTGCGCATCGAGTTTTTCGGTGACGAGATCGAGTCCATCAGCGAAATCGACCCGTTGCGCGGCGTTGTTATCGACCGTCTGGAAAAAACCAGCATTTTCCCCGCCAGTCACTATGTGGCTACCCGCCCGACCCTGAAGCGCGCCATCAAGCAGATTCAGGATGAACTACAACAGCGTATCAGCTGGTTGCGCCAGCACAACAAGCTGGTGGAGGCGCAGCGTATCGAGCAGCGCACCATGTTTGATATCGAAGTGATGGAAGAGATGGGCTACTGCCAGGGGATAGAAAACTACTCGCGCTATATGGATGGCCGCCAGCCCGGCGAGCCCCCGGCGACGCTGTTCGATTATTTCCCCGCCGACGCGCTGCTGTTTATTGACGAGAGCCATGTCAGTGTCTCCCAGGTGGGAGCCATGTATCGCGGCGACCGTTCGCGTAAGGAAAATCTGGTGGAGTTCGGTTTCCGCCTGCCGTCGGCGCTGGATAACCGCCCCCTCACTTTTGCCGAATTTGAGGCCAAACAGCTGCAGACGGTCTATGTCTCCGCTACTCCAGCCGACTACGAGCTGGAGAAGGCGCAGGGGGTAGTAGTGGAGCAGATTGTCCGACCCACCGGCCTGGTCGATCCGCCCATCGAGGTGCGTCCGGCGACGGGACAGGTGGATGATCTGCTCCACGAGATTCGTGCCACCACCGCCCGGCAGGCGCGGGTGCTGGTTACCACCATGACGAAACGGATGGCGGAGGAACTGACCAGTTATCTGCACGATGCCGGTGTCAAGGTGCGCTATCTTCATTCTGATATCGACACCGTGGAGCGGATGGAGATTCTGCGTGCCTTGCGTCTGGGTGAGTTTGATGTGCTGGTGGGGATTAACCTGTTGCGAGAAGGGCTGGATCTGCCCGAGGTGGAACTGGTGGCGATCCTCGATGCCGACAAGGAGGGTTTTTTGCGCAGCACCCGCTCCCTGATTCAGACCTGCGGTCGCGCGGCGCGCAATGTTGATGGCCGTGTCATTATGTACGCCGATCGGCTGACCCGCTCCATGCAGGCGTGTATCGACGAAACGGAACGCCGCCGTCGGCAGCAGTTGGAGTACAATCGGCGGCACGGTATTGTGCCGCAATCGGTGACCAAATCCATGCGCACCATCCTGGAAGATCTTAAAGGGGTGGCCGATGAAACTGTGCAGGTGGCCGAGGAGCTGGCGCAATGGCACGATCCGCGCCAGTTGCGCCGCAAGATTGAGGAAACCCGTGCCGCCATGCTGACGGCGGCGGGTAAGTTAGAGTTTGAACAGGCGGCACAGTTGCGCGATGAGGTGCTGCGGCTGGAAAAGCTGGAACTGGGACTGGCCGATGCATCGGCACGGTAAATATTATTCAGGAGAAATATGATGGCACATTACGGTTTTATCGGTATCGGCATTATGGGCGGTGCCATGGCCGCCAACTTGCTGGCGGCAGGGCATGAGCTTACGGTTTACAACCGCGACGCCTCCAAGTGCGCGCCGCTGGTGGCAAGCGGCGCCAGCCAGGTGAGTACGCCGCTGGAGGTGGTGGCAGCGGCACAGATCACTTTCTGCATGGTATCCGATCCTGATGCGGCTCTGGCGGTGTGTTTTTCGCCCCACGGTGTAATTCAGGCTGTCGGTCCCGGTAAAAGCTATGTCGATATGACGACGATAGATCCGGTCACGGCGGAAAAGATTGCCATTTCGGTGCAGGCGCGCGGCGGCCAGTATCTTGAAGCGCCGGTATCCGGTTCATTGCCCCAGGCGCGTGCCGGTGAGTTGGTGATTATGGCAGCTGGCGACGAAGCGTTGTGGCAGGCGGTGCAGCCAGCTTTTGCCGTGATGGGGAAAAAGAGTGTCTATTTAGGTGAGGTGGGACGTGCCGCCGCCATGAAATTGGCACTGAATATGATAATGGGTACCATGACCGCCGCTTTGGGCGAAGGGCTGGCATTGCTGGAAAAGTGTGCCATCGACAAGGGGGAGTTTATTGAAGTATTGGCCGCCGGTGCCTTGGCCAGCCCACTGTTCAGCGCTAAAGGTGCGGCTATTGCTGCCGGTGATTTTTCGGTTAAATTCCCCCTGGAGCATCAACAAAAAGATCTGCGCCTGGCCTTGCAACTCGGCGATAGCCACCACCAGCCTCTGCCTGTGGCCGCCAGCGCCAACGAACAGTACAAACGCGCCCTTGCCGCCGGTCTGGGGCGCGAAGATATGTGCGCGGTGGCCAAGGTGAAATAACCGCTGCGTAGTTGGCCAGTAAAAAAGCCCCCCGCGAATAAACTCGCGGGGGGCTTTTTGTTTTGCTTTGTGGGCGCTGGATTAGCCGCCGAAATCGTCAAACATGATGTTTTCACGCTCAACACCCTGCTCAAGCAGCATGTTGGTAACAGCGGTGGCCATCATTGGGGGACCGCACATGTAGTATTCGCAGTCTTCCGGTGCCTCGTGATCCTTGATGTATTCATCGTAGAGTACCTGGTGGATGAAGCCGGTCAGACCGGTCCAGTTATCTTCAGGCTGCGGATCGGAGAGGGCGATATGCCAGGAGAAGTTGGGGAACTTCTTCTCCAGTTCGTTGAACTCGTCCACGTAGAACATCTCTTTCAAGCTGCGCGCGCCGTACCAGTAGGTGATCTTGCGCTTGGTGTTCAGGCGCAGCAACTGATCGAGGATGTGGGAGCGCATGGGAGCCATACCGGCGCCACCGCCGATGAAGACCATTTCGGCATCGGTATCGCGGGCAAAGAACTCGCCGTAGGGGCCGGAAATGGTAACCTTGTCGCCCGGCTTGAGGTTGAAGATGAATGAGGACATTTGTCCCGGAGGTGCGTCCGGCGCGTTGGGCGGCGGCGGACATACGCGCACGTTGAGCATGATGATCCCCTTCTCCAGCGGGTAGTTAGCCATGGAGTAGGCGCGCACGATGGGCTCGGTAACCACAGACTTGTAGCGCCACAGATCGAATTTGTCCCAGTCGGCACGGTATTCCTCTTCGATGTCGAAATCGGAGTAGGACAGCTCGTGGGGCGGTGCTTCGATCTGGATGTAGCCGCCGGCGCGAAAATCGCAGTTTTCCCCTTCGGGGAGTTCCACCACCAGTTCTTTGATGAAGGTAGCTTTACCGTCGTTGGAGCGCACGGTGCATTCCCACTTTTTGATGTCGAAGATCTCGGCGGGGATGCGCAGTTTCATATCCTGCTTTACCCCTACTTGGCAGGCCAGGCGGGTGCCTTCGCGTGCCTGGCGTTTGTTGATGAAACCGGTCTCGGTGGGGAGAATATCGCCACCACCTTCCAGTACCTTGATTTTACACTGACCGCAGCTGCCGCCGCCGCCGCAGGCGGAAGGGATAAAGATTCCCTGATCAGCCAGCGCACCCAACAGTTTGCCACCTGGTTTGGTGGTAATGGTCAGGTCGGGATTGTCGTTGATCTCAAATTTGATATCGCCACTGGGTACCAGGCTCTTGCGGGCTACGAGAATAACCGCAACCAGCACGAGGATAACCCCGGTAAACATGACGCTTCCAGCTATTACTAAGCTCATAGTTTAATCCTTTACTTGGGTGTTAGCCGCGTTAGAACTGCAGACCTGAAAATGCCTTGAACGACATGGCTACCAGGCCGACGATGAGGAAAGTTATTCCCACTCCACGCAAACCTTTGGGCACATCGCTGTAAGTCAGTTTTTCACGAATACCGGCCAGCATGGTGATTGCCAGGGCAAAACCAACGCCGACACCGACGCCGTAAACGGTACTTTCCACAATGTTGTAATCGCGCTCAACCATGAACAGCGAGGCACCGAGTACGGCGCAGTTTACCGTGATCAGTGGCAGGAAAATACCTAGGGCGTTGTACAGAACCGGTACGTACTTGTCCAGAGCCATCTCCAGAATCTGCACGATAGCGGCAATAACCGCGATGTAGCAGATCAGGCCGAGAAAACTCAGATCCAGTTCCGGATAACCGGCCCAGGCCAGAGCGCCCTTTTTCAGCAGCAGATTGTAAAGAATGTTGTTAACAGGAACGGTGATAAACTCTACAGCCACAACGGCAACGCCCAGCATGAACGCCGTCTCAACTTTTTTGGACAGCGCGATGAAGGTACACATCCCCAGGAAGAACGTCAGGGCAATGTTGTCGATGAAGACTGAATTGAAGAAAATTGTAAAATAGTGTGCCATTACGTCTATTCCTATTCTTGGAGTTCAGGCTTCCAGGTGCGCAGCCCCCAGATAATAAAGCCGATGAGGAAAAAGGCGCTGGGCGCCAGCAGCAGCAGGCCGTTGGTTACATACCAGCCGCCGTTGCTTACCGGATTAAGAATGGTAAGGCCGAACAGCTTGCCGGAACCGAACAGCTCGCGCACAAAACCGACAGACATCAAAATGATGCCGTAGCCGAGGCCGTTGCCGATACCGTCCATGAAACTTTCGTAAACCGGATTTTTCATGGCGTAGGCTTCGGCACGCCCCATAACAATACAGTTGGTGATGATCAGGCCGACGTAAACCGACAGCGCTTTACTCATTTCGTAGGCGTAGGCCTTGAGCATCTGGTCGATGATGATAACCAGCGTGGCGATAACCGTCATCTGCACGATGATACGGATGCTGCTGGGAATGTGTTTACGAATAGCGCTGATGGCGGCATTGGAGAAGCCGGTAACCAGAGTAACCGCAATGGTCATGGTCAGCGCCGTGGACATTTTGTTGGTAACCGCCAGAGCCGAACAGATACCCAGAATCTGTAGTGCGATCGGGTTGTTGTCAATCAACGGCCCCATTAATGCGTCTTTTGCTTTAGACATATCTACCCCTTCTTAGCTTTCAGGTTGGCGAGAAACTTGCCATAACCGTTTTTACCGAACCAGTAGCGGACGATCTGTTTGACCTTGCCGCTGGTAACGGTGGCCCCAGCCAAGCCGTCGATCGTGTTGACTGCGTCGGCAGCGTCCGCCTTGTACTTGCCGTTTTTGACCACCTTGATGGCCAGCTCGCCGGAGTCGTTATAGATTTTCTTGCCTGGCCATTGACCACGCCACTTGGGATTGTCAACCTCGCCACCGAGACCAGGAGTCTCAGCATGTTGGTAGAAAATGAAACCCTTAACGGTGTTGTAGTCGTTGGCGATGGAGATATAACCGTACATGGGACCCCACATACCGGCACCGCGGATGGGCAGAATCAGGCTGCCGTCTTTGGTGACGTATATCTTGGCATATTTGGCGCGGGTGCCGATGCCGGCGATATCAGCCGCAGCAGGTATTTTGACCGACATGGCCGGGTCTTCCACCGCTTTTTTCTGATCGTATTTTTCTACGTCAACAGCGTCGGTGTATTCACCTTTGTCGAGGTCGACGATCTTTGCCTCAACATTGGAGGTAAACAGTTCATTTACGTCGCCGCCATCTTCGATGGCCTGTTCAAAACCACCGGCGATGAGGACGGTTTTACGGATTTCGAGTTGCTTGTTATATGCTTCCCTGTCGATGCGCACCAATGCCGCCGCACATACCAGCACAGAGCAGACTACGCACAGCAGGAAAGCGACCAGAAATGTTTTGAGTGTTGAATCATTAGACATGGCGCAATTTCCTTTTCTTGATATGTGCGTTTATAACTACGCGGTCGATCAGAGGAGCGAGAACGCTGCCGAACAGAATAACCATGCCGGCGCTTTCAGGCATCATGGGGTTGAAGACACGCACGGTAACAACAAGAATACCGATCAGCAAACCATAGAACCACTGTCCCTTTATGGTCAGGGCACTGGCGGAGTGATCGGTGGCTAGGAACACTGTGCCGAAGGCCAGACCGCCCAGCACCAGGTGCCATGCCGGACTCATGGCATTGGGATCGAACAGGCACAGCAGCGATGACAGGCCTACCACGCCGATAACGATGGCGGCAATGATGCGCCAGGCGGCAATGCCGGTGATAATCAGCACAACGGCGCCGAGCAGGCAGGCCAGAGCGGAAGTCTCACCCAATGTTCCAGGAATGGTACCGAGGAAGGCCGACTGCCAGGTGACTCCCTGAGCCGCCAGGCTGGGCATCCCCTCTTTCAGTGCCATGGTCAGCGGGGTGGCGCCGGTGTAGCCGTCTACGGCAGTCCACACGGCAGTGCCGGACATGGAGGCGGGATAGGCCATGTAGAGGAACATCCACGCTACCAGTGCCGGGCTGAGGAAGTTCATGCCGATACCCCCGTAGACCTCGCGGCCGAGAACCACGCCGAAGGAGGTGGCCAGCGCCACCTGCCACAGAGGGATGGTGGGGGGCATGAGCAGGGTGATCAGCAGTGCCGTTACCAGAAATCCGGCATCGATGTTTTTCTTGCGCATGGCGGCAAATACCACCACCCAGATCCCCTGCACAATCAGCGTTGTGAGGAAAATGGGCAGGCAGATGCCGAGACCGGTCATCAGGTTGTCAAACAGTGAGGTGCAGTCGCTGAGCATGGGCAGACTGGTGATACTGCCAGCGGCGAGCATCTGGTTCAGGGTCAGGTTTTCCTGATAACCACTGTTCCACAGAGCCATCATGATGCAGGGCAGCAGAGCGAGAACAATGATGCTCATTACCCGCTTGTGGTTAATGCTGTCACGCACATGGGTAGCGCCGGTGGTGGAATCACCGGGCGAGTAAATGGTTGTATCTATCGCTTCGTACAGGGCGGAGTACTTCTCCCACTTACCACCCTTGTCAAAGTGAGGTTTCATTTCGTCGAGTAGTTTCACGGCAGTTATCCCTCTTTCTCAATGGTGGTGAGTACGTCACGCAGCATGATGCCGTAGTCGTTTTTACCGGAACATACATAGGTGCACAGAGCCAGATCCTCTTCGGCCAGCTCCATGCAACCCAGAGCCTGGGCCTGATCGGTATCGCCGGCGGCGATGCTGCGCAGCAGATAGTTGGGCAGCATATCCAGAGGCATAACCTTTTCAAACGAACCGATGGCGAGAATATTACCCTTGCGTCCGTACTGACGGGTGTTCATGGGGGCGGTGGGGCCGCCGGTGAACGCCGACAGGAACACTTTTTTGATGGAATATTTGTCTGCGCCGGCCTGAAGCGACATGAACAGCTCGCGCTCCTGTTTTTCCGGTAGCACCGACACCTGCAGATGGAAGCGACCCAGGTAGGCAAGAGGTCCGGCAGCGTTGGTGCCATGCAGTACCGAGCCAGAGACCACACGCTGAGACCCGCCCTCAATTTCATTGGCGGTGATATCTTCAAGGCTGGCCCCCAGACGGGTGCGCAGCAGACGTGGTTGTTTAACGCTGGGACCACCCAGGGCGATAATGCGTTCCACCGGCAGCTTGCCGCTGGTGAACAGTTTGCCGTAGGCGATTACGTCCTGATAGTTGATGTACCATACCATCTTCTCTTCGTTGACCGGATCAAGAAAATGGATATGGGTACCGGCCAGACCGGCGGGATGAGGACCGTCAAACTCGGCAAACTCAACACCCTCAACTTCGGTGAGAACCACGTTGGGCTTGGTGCATACATACACGCTGCCCTCGGTGAGACGGGTAAGCACCTTGAGACCGTTGGTGAAGGCTTCTTCCTCCATCTTGATAATCAGCTCCGCTTTGGCTGCCAGAGGATTGGTATCCATGGCGGTGACAAAAATAGAGCGGGGAGCGCTGTCGATGGCGGGAGTTTTACAGTAAGGCCGGGTGCGCAGAGCAGTCCACATGCCGGAGTTGACCAGGTTGTTGACCACTTTATCGCGGGGGATGGTTGCCAATTTGTCGGCCTTGTAGGAATCGAAGGCCACTGCGGCGTCGCCGTTGAGTTCGATAACAACCGATTGCAGGGCGCGGCGTTCGCCCCGGTTGATTGCCACTACTTTACCGCAGCCGGGGGAAGTGAACTTGACTCCCTCGATTTTCTTGTCGGTAAAGAGCTGTTGACCAAGTTTAACCTGGTCACCCACTTTTACGCTCATGCTCGGCTTCATGCCGACATAGTCTGGGCCGAGTATGGCGACGGTCTTTACTGCCGGACCGTCATAAACCCGTTGTTCAGGACTACCGCTGATGGGTAGATCCAAGCCCTTGGTGATTTTGATCATTTTCAATGCACTTTCTAAAAAGGGTTGAGAATCAATCCATATTCAACTTTGCACACTGGGGTGAGTGCGCGCTACCTGTTCCAGCGTGGTGCAAAATGGACGGAGTTGATTGTGTCCATGACAACACCGGATGGATCCGCTCTGGCTGTGGGAAACTTCATTTTAATACCTCCTCTTAAAGCATCAAATTGCCGGTTTACAGACTGATTGCCGAAAAACGGCGCAACACGATAACACGGGGAGTAAACTCTCGTTTACTCGCGTAATTGCAGCTTGTATATTGTATACAATCATAATATGCGCAACTGCTAGTTTTACGCTGTAATGCGCGTGCGTGTCAATAGCGGATGATGAAAAACGGGCATAAGTTTGCGCTTTTTTATCCGGCAGATGGATAGATGGCGGCAACAGTGTGTACAGCAACAGCGTATGTGATTTGCGAAGACTGTGGACTGGAAGGGGGGGCGGCTTGAATTATGTCGCCTGGATGACGGCGCTATTCGTCTGGATTGTCCGATCCCAACTGCTGGTTCATCTGGGCGATGAAGGCGCGTAGACTGAACAGATCGGAAACCTTTAGAGTGGTAAATTGCATACCAAATCCGGCTGGAATCTCTGGTCGGGTGGGGTTTTCAAGCTGGTTCAGCCAGGTAACTATTCCTTGGCAAACGATAGGCTGATCCGCAGTAGGAACGTCGATCTGGATGTGCATCTCGTCATCAATGTTTGGCAGCTGTTCCGTTGCGATAAAAACACCGCCGGTGCTTAGATTGAAGGCGCAAGCGGTGCGCAGGTCTGTCGGGTTTGTGCCAAAATGGATGAGCAGGCTGGTCTGCAGACGTGGAAAGGCGCGATGTTTCAGTCCCAGCGCCTTGCGCGCCGCAGCCAGAAACAGATGTGTGCTTACCGGGGTAAACAGTACGTCGTCGGGGCGTTCGTGCTGTACATGGTTCAGTTCCGCCAGTTTACTGCTGTCTACCACGGCGATAACCGGT
>Ga0256842_1001692_pt1 | contig 17204 bp, 19 predicted proteins | sample 4559240metaG_FD_185973 | JGI IMG/M metagenome (GOLD analysis project Ga0256842, IMG submission 185973) | Hydrothermal vent microbial communities from Guaymas Basin, Mexico - 4559-240 | ecosystem: Environmental > Aquatic > Marine > Hydrothermal vents | place: Mexico: Guaymas Basin | collected...
GAAGTTTGTATTGGTAGTAATGAAACTTACCTAGTCCATCATCTGTTCTAAAATCTAGTTGGTGTAATATCGGGGTATCTTCAGTATGAACTGGCCATTGAAGACCCCTTTTTCTATGTTTTTCAAGGCGATGATAATCTGCTCCTGAAAATCTTCTATAAGCTACTTTTTGAACTTCACTCCAAACATCTTTGCTTGATTTGTAGTTGTATTTACCCTCTAGTTTATTTTCAATCATCTGTAAAACTTCCCAGTCATCTGGTAGATCTGAGTGAACAAGTGGTTGAGATAGATGTAATCTTCTCATAGCATTTACATAAACACCAGTTTTTTCATAAGCTGATTTTACACCTATAACTATATCTGCTTTTTTAGCAATATCGGTCATAAATAACTCTTGAACCATTATAAGTTCTAAGTTTTGTATCGCTTTGTCTATCTTGTTGATATTTGGATGGATATGTGTTATATCTTCACCCATATTTAGTACAGCTTTGATGCTACCCTCAAGCATACCATCAACCAACTGAGGTGTCATAAGACCCACCTCTTTAGGCTCTTGATAATCAGGTGCAAAATATGGAAGCATCCCCATATCACAAGTTCCTTGAACATTGTTTTGACCCCTTAGAGGCATAAGTCCAACTCCACTTTTACCAACATTTCCTGTCATAAGGGCTAGATGAACTATCGCCATAACAGCTTTTGAGCCATCAAGATGTTCAGTGATGCCAAGACCCCAAAAAATCATAGACTTTTTAAGTGCATACTCTCTTGCTACTTTTCTTATCATTTTTGAAAGGTATTCATACCCCTCAATATTGTTAAAATAATCTGGATTAGCAAACTCATCATTTAAGATGCTCTTTTTAAACTCTGCAAAACCTTTTGTTCTATCTTCTATAAAACTCTCATCATATAACTCTTCATCTATGATGACATAAGCTAACATATTTAAAACAAGTAAGTTAGCTTCGTGTGGGATTATCGCTTTATACTTTGAAAATCTATGAAGTTTTATCTCACGAACATCAAAAACGGCTAGATTATCATGTTCACGAGAAACATCGATGATGCGATTTGCTATGATAGGGTGTGCTTCTGTTGTGTTTGAGCCTATCACTATCATAAACTCAGTATTGTATATATCATTATATGGATTTGTAGCTGCACCCTCACCTATGGTTCTTTTCATACCACTAAGAGATGGAGAGTGACAAACTCTAGCACAGTTATCTACATGGGGAGAATTTAGTGTATGGCGAGTAAACTTTTGAAAAAGATATGAGCTTTCACACGATGTTCTAGCCCCACCGATGGAACAAACAGACTTATGACCATACTTTTCTTGAACATCTTTAAGTTTCATAGCCGTAGCAGTTGTAGCACTATCTAAATCGGTTTCATACCAAACATCGTCTAACTCTTTTAAGTTTGAAGATATAGCATCTTTTATGGCAGGATTTTTATCTAAAAATGCTTTTTTGATGCGAGGAGTGCGAACTCTATCATCAGAAGTAACAAAATCAAACCCATACTTACCTTTTATACAAAGTTTACCTTGAGAAACAACCCCATCAGGATGAGCAAAAATCTTTTTGATTTTGTTCTCTTTTATATCTACATCAGCAGCGATATCGCAACCAACCCCACAGTATGTACATACGCTATCTATTGTTTTTGTGTTTTGCATAAGTTTCTCTTATTGTTATAAATTTGACGAATATCTAAAATATGATTTAAACATAAAATAAAAAGCTATTGTATTAAAAGTAGAATTTACTAAATATATATCTTTTGAAGTAGTTAATTTTTTAATAAAATCATCAGTAAATTTTATATTTACAGTTTTTTCTATGATGTCAAAAGAAGCAGCTATAACTGCTCTATAGTAGATATGATTATTACTTGTTTCTTCTATAAGAGATGTTCCTATAAAAACAACATCTCTTAAAAGTTCAACTTTTTGCATATTTACTTTTTTATCTATTTGATAATTTGCTAATTTTAACGATGCATTTTTTAAAGCTCTATTTAAATGTTGCTTATATAATTCTTTGTTAAGAGTTTCTTTATCTGTAAATTTATACAGTAATTTTATCGCTATTATATAATTGGTATTTATGATTGGCTTATTTTGATAATCATATTTACCCATCTATCAAAACTCCACAAAGTTTTGCAAGTCTCTTATGCCTTATCTTATCTTCATCGGTAAAATTATCTTCATCTATCTGTTTAGAATATCCTGTTAATTCAAGATTATTACCATTTTTATAATCACAAACTATATTTAATTCTTTTCCATTATCATCTAATTCTAGTTCTGCTTCTTTTAAAGCATTATCTATCATAAGTTCTAATTCTTTATCCGTCATAAACATAATTAATTCCTTATTAGACTATCCTAATCATAACAGGCTTAGAATTTACAAAATCTAAAGCTTCTAACTCACTCATCATAGCTTGTATATCTTTTTCAACTGCTTTATGAGTTGATATAAGAAGATTTGCTGTTGTATCTGTTGTTGATTTTTGTATCATTGTTTCAACTGAGATGTTGTTTGTCTCGAAGATTTTTGTGATTTTTGCCAAAACTCCAGCTTTATCTGTTACATTTATACGAAGGTAGTATTTTGATTCTATCTTATCAGTTGATTTTAGAGTAAGTTTACCCTCCATTGGTCTATCAAACCCTAGCATTGGTGAACTTTTACCAGCTCTTGCTATGTCTATGATATTTGCTATAACTGCTGAAGCTGTTGCATCTCCACCAGCACCAGCACCATAGTAAAGTGTTTCACCAACTTTATCGCCAACTACACTTATACCATTCATAACACCATCAATTTTTGCTATCATCTCATCTTTTGAGATTAAACAAGCATGAACTCTTAACTCAACTTCATTTCCATCTTTTTTAGCAATCCCTAGAAGTTTTATAGCATATCCAAACTCTTTTGCAAACTCTACATCTGCACTACTTACATTTTCAATCCCCTCGATAAGTATATCTTCAGGTTTAGCATCTATCCCATAAGCGATAGATGCAAGTATAAGAAGTTTATGAGCAGCATCAAAACCACCAACATCAAAAGTTGGATCAGCTTCTGCATAGCCTAACTCTTGTGCTTCTTTTAAGATGGCATCATAAGCTACACCCTCATTTGCCATCTTTGTCATCATATAGTTACAAGTACCATTTAAGATGCCCATCATAGATTCTATATGATTTGCACTTAAACCATCACGAAGAGCCGTAATTATAGGGATACCACCAGCAACAGCAGCTTCATACTCAAAAGCTTGTGTTTTTGCTAAGTCTTGAAGCTCGTAACGATGATATGCTAAAAGTGCTTTATTTGCAGTTACAACAGCCTTACCGTTTTGAAGTGCTTTTTTTACAACGGCATAAGGCTCTTCAACCCCACCCATAAGCTCAACAACTATATCTATCTCAGAATCATCTAATACATCATCAACATTATCAGTTATAATGATGTCTAAGCCTCTATCTTTTGCTAAGTTTTTTACAACTCCACTCTTTACTACTATCTCACGACCAGCACGAGCAGATATAACATCTGCATTATCTTTTAAGATTTTAGCTACACTTGTTCCTACTGTTCCAACACCTAAAATTCCGACTTTTATCATATCTTTTTCCATTTATTTTTTATTTTTTTCTATATATTCTTTGATAGAATCTGCTGAAATATTTAAAATATTTGCTATTTTTTCAATAGATAAATTAAGCTCTTTTATCATTTTAACAGCACTTTCTAACTGACCTTGAAGCAAACCTTGAGAAAGACCCTGTGAAAGACCCTGTGAAAGACCTCGCTCCATACCTATCTCATAACTTGGTAAATCTTGGTATCTAGTATCTCTTAACATATTTTCAACCTCTTTTATTTTAGACTTTAAATCTCTATTATCAGAGAGTGTTTCTAGCATCAACATATAACGACTTAGTTTATATTCATCATCGCCACTAAGTTCAGTTAATCTTTTTAAGATATATTTTAACACCTCTATCTCATCTTTACCTTTAAAATCGCAAAGTATGCTTAAAACTAAAGCATCTGGAGTATCCATCTTTATAAATTTTTCACAATCTATATCGTGCATATCTATAAGATTATATTTAAAAGAAAGATTTTCATCTTTTATACTATCTTTCATAGATAATTTATACTTACCTATATAAACACAATATTGATTTATCTTATAATCTTCAAATTCACTCTTTATATCTGAATAATATCTAAGCATCCGTTTATGCATCGTTTTATCATTTGAGTTTTGAATCTCTATATGAAGTATCTCTTTTTTACCGTCTATATCACAAAGAGCAACAATATCTGCTTCTCTTTTTTCTATCCGTTTTAACTCTTTATCAACAAACTCTAAATCTTTTACATTTAACTCTAAGATATAGACTGCTATATCGATAGCTAGTGCTTTTATCGTTTCTTTTGAGACTATATCTTTTTTCATAATAACTTAGTTAAACTGTTTTAAAAATGCTTTTATATTTTTTGCAGCTTGTCTTATACGATTATCATTTTCAATTAAAGCGATGCGAACATAACCCTCACCATACTCACCAAAACCTATTCCTGGTGCTACTGCTACTTGTGCTTCTTTTAAAAGTCTTTTTGAAAACTCCAAACTTCCAAGATGCTCAACACATTCAGGTAATTTTGCCCAAACAAACATACTTGCTTGATTTCTTCTTATATGCCAACCAGCTCTATCAAATGCTTCTATTAAAACATTTTGTCTATGGTCATATTTATCTGTTATATCTCTTACACATTGTTGATCACCATTTAGTGCTACTGTTGCAGCTACTTGTATCGGTGTAAACATACCATAATCTAACCACGATTTTATCTTTTGTAAAGCTCCGATTAGTCTAGGATTTCCAACAAAGAAACCTACTCTCCAACCTGCCATATTGTAAGATTTACTTAGTGTAAAAGACTCAACTGCTACATCTTTAGCACCCTCTACACTCATGATAGACGGAGTTTTATAACCACCAAAAGTTATATCACCATAAGCGATGTCACTTATCACATAAAATCTTTTCTCTTTAGCCATAGCAACTAAACGAACATAAAAGTCTTGTGTTACAGTTGCCGTTGATGGGTTGTGTGGGAAGTTTACTAAAACATATTTTGGTTTAGGTGAGCTTTCTTTAAAAACTCTCTCTAAATCTTCAAAAAATTTATCTTCTTTTACTTTGTAATCTTCATCAAACTCTATACCAAACTTGATAACATTTCCACCAGCAAGTATAAAACTATACTCATGGATTGGGTAAGTTGGGTCTGGAACTACTGCTACATCACCTGGATTTGTGATAGCATAAGTTAGGTGGGCATAACCCTCTTTAGAACCCATAGTTGCGACACATTCTGTCATCGGGTCTAAGTCACAGTTATATCTTCTTTTATACCAGTCAGAGATAGCCATTAGAAGTTTAGGAATCCCTTTTGAAGTTGAATAACCATGAGTTTTTGTTTTTTGGGCTGATTCTACAAGTTTTGCACGGATATGCTCAGGTGTATCACCATCAGGGTTACCCATAGAAAAATCTATAACATCTTGACCAGCTCTACGCTCTGCCATTTTTATATCGTTTACTTCTGCGAAAACATACTTTGGAAGTCGCTCAACTCTATTAAATTTTATCTCATCAAACATCAAAATTCCTAATTAAAATATTGATGCTATTTTAGCGAAATAAAGTTTATTTATCTTGAACTTTTTGGAATAATTGTAAGTGGGTCTCTTACATTCTTAAGTGTATATAAGTCAGATATCTTCATATACATTGCTTGAGGTGGTATATCTAAACTTATAACTCTACTTTTTACATCTCTTTTTATAACCTCTAAAAGATGGAGAGATTTATCATAATAAGTGATGTATGGATACCAACTATTTCTTATAGAACTTTTGATTTTTATCTTTTCAATATCTGTAATATTTAACCAATGTGCATATAATGATCGTTTTAATACAATCTGTTCAAAACCATAAAGTTTTTGAACATCTAAATAACCGTTAGTCATATCGATATTATATGTCCATTTTGTTGGTGATTCTCTTTGGATATCAACAATATTACAACCTCTTTTTAATAGTTCTTGTTGAAGTATAATAGGGTCTGTTGCATATTCAGAATTTAATGAGATGCTCCATGTAAATTCTGAAGCATTTAGATTTGAAGAAACAGTTACATATCTATAATAACCTATATCTCTTAATGTATCTCCCATTATTTTTAAAAAAAAGATTGGTGAACCACTAGTTGAAAAACTAAGATTTAACTCTTTTGGTTTATTGAAAAATAGATTTAAAAGACCATTATTTTTTAAAGTTTTTATAATTTTTACATTATCTATTCTGTCTTGAACATAGTAGTTTGAAGCAGGAGAAAATATAATATCTATAAAATCTTTATTTTGGATATATTGTTTTTCACTAATAAATGATTTTATTTTTATATCTAATAGTTCGTCAGAAAATAAACTTGTAATTAAAACTATAAAGATAAAAAAACTTTTTACCATTTAGAACCTTTATTTAACTTTTTAAACTCTTTTAATGTTATAGCTTTTAGTTCAGAATTTATATATGCATATCTTATACTACTATCTTGTTTTTGAAGTTTATTATTTATTTTAAATTCTATTTGATTATGTCCAAAAAGAAATAACCAGTCTTTACTAGCATTTAATTCTAATGACTTACGAATAACTATTTGATGGTGTTTATTATTAGACATATCAATATATCCAAGCCATACTTTTGCTTTTGGTAATATTTCTAATGATTTTACTATCTTTTTTTCTGGCTTTTTTTCCTCTTTAACAACTTTAGGAGCTATCTTTTGTACTACTTCATCAGTTTTAATTTTACTAATGTTTACATCATTTGTTACTACTATAGCCTTAGTAGTATTTTCCTCTTGAACTATCTTCTCTTTAACATTATTTATAAGTCTATTATCTACTATTTCTTCTACTTTTATAGAATCTTTTAAGCTAAAATATAAAGCTATAACTAAAATTACAACTATGATTGAGATATAAAGCGGTGTATTGTTACTTTTTTTCTCTCTTACTGCTACAAAAATCTCTTTATTTGAATTTTCATCATCTATAGATAGTTGGTCAAAGTAACTATTTGCACTTGTTCTTGTATCTGCCAAGTCAACAGTATATTCTCTTTCTAAAATAGATATAAAGCCTATAATCTGTACTTTATTTAAACCCTCAAAACTATTATGTAAGATAGCTTGAACATGCTCTTTTGATACATGTGTTTGCTCATGAATCTTTTGAGCACCTAACTCTTTTAGCTTATCTATTCCACTATTCATATCTCATCCTATCCATCAAAATAGCCCCAGCCACACTAACATTTAGCGAATCAAACTCATGTGACATCTTTATACTTACAACTTTATCTATCTTAGAGATAACTCTTGAACTAAGTCCATCACCCTCACTACCCATAACTAAAACTCTTTTTTTAGAAATGTTAGCTTCTCTTATATCACAACCACCCATATCAGCACCATAACTTGTAAAACCTGACATTTTTAAGTCATTTAACACATTATGAATATTATGTTCTAGTGCTAGTGGCATATCAAACAAAGCACCTGTACTTGTTCTTATAACACCCTCTACAGCAAGATTTCTAATCCCACAAACTACAATAGCATCAACACCAAGAGCATAAGCAGAACGAACCAATGCACCTATATTTCCGATATCAGTTAAGTTTGATAAAACTAAAACAAAATTTTTATCAAAAAATGATTTATAATCACTAAGTTGATAATCCTCAATTTCAGCTAAAAAACCTTGATGATTTGCATTTTTAGTCATCTTTTGAGCAGCTTCATTTGGGATGCGTTTTATCTCAAAATTCATCTTCATAAGTTTTGAGTATTCTTTTTTTTCTATCTCTTTTGAAAGATATAGTGTCTTAATCTTGTCAGGATAGTTTTGTATCATATAATAGATTGGTTGTTTTGCATAAATTAACATTTTAATATTTTACCTTAGTTTATCTAATGGATGGATAAAAGTCTTTGATAACAAGCTTTTGTATTTTCACCTGTTATTTTAGAGATTAGTTTGGCTTGTTGCTTTTTTGGTATATCTAGTGAAAGTATATCTTTTTGGGTTATTGCTGAAGTGTTATGAGACTCTCCAGCTTTAAACACAACTACCCATTCACCACGAAAATTACCATCAAGTTTTTCTAGCATTTCAGATGCTGTTCCCCGTAGATACTTTTGATACTTTTTAGTTAGTTCTTTTGCTAAAAATATCTCTTGCTCTGGTATTTCTTGAACTAACTCATTTAAAAGCTTTTCTAGCCTATGTGGAGATTCGTAAAGTACAGTTGTAAAACCACTGTTTAAAGCACCATTTAAAGATGCTGTTCTGTCCTTACCCTTATGTGGTAAAAATCCCCAAAAAAGCATCTTAGTTTGGACAAATCCACTAGCTACAAAAGCAGTTAAAACTGCATTTGCTCCAGGAAGTACATCATACTTAACACCATTGTCTAAACAGTAATTTACCAAAGCTTGACCAGGGTCACTAACTCCAGGCATCCCAGCATCACTTGCATAAACAACATTTGATTCAAAAAAAGATGTATCTAGTTTTTCAATAAAATGTTTTTCATTATGTGAATGTAGAGATATAAACTCTTGATTTTCTTTTGGTGTAACTGAGTATCTCTCTTTTAAGATATGTATAAGTTTTTTTGTAACACGGGTATCTTCACAAAGTAGTATATCAGCATCACAAAGAGCATCCATAGCTCTAAGTGATATATCGCCAATATTTCCAATCGGTGTTGGAACTAAAGTAAGCAAAGTATATGATTACTTTTTAGTATAACGAGCGTTGAATTTTTCAATTCTACCTGCAGTATCTACCATTCTTTCAGAACCTGTAAAGAAAGGGTGACATTCACTACAAATATCTACTCTTAAAGTATCAGTTAATGCTTTATTTACAAAGCTATTTCCACATGCACAAGTAACTGTACAATCTACCATGTTTGGGTGTAAATCTTTTTTCATTTGTTTGCCTTTTGACACTCGTCTCGGTACGAATATCTATATATTTTTAAATCCGTATGGGGGCAGATTTTAGAGTTATGATTATATCTGATTTTTACTATATATGCAAATTTAATAGTAGTTATAGGCATTACCAAGCTACACTTTTACCCTAGAAATCAAATAGGAAAAGTTTTTATCATTACTAATTGTTACTATATATTAGAATCATCTTACGAGAATCAAAGAAGTATCTAAAAATTCTATATCTTTTAAGTAAGAGACCATAAATAACTTCATAGCCAACAACATTTAAAAGGTTTATATACAAGGCGAACTTTCGCCTCATATCTCATATCTTCTCAAGCCATTGGCTATGAAGTTATTTATGGTCTCTTACTTAACATAGTTTTATCATTAGGAAGTACAACAAGAATATGACCATTATCATCTTTATTCTAAACAGAATAAAACTCTAGCAATAGCAGGAAATTGAAGTTGTTCAAAAATCTTTTTCACTTAGATGCTAAAAACTCAACAGTTGTTATACTTCTAGCACCATTGTTACTTTTAGATTTTATCTATAAGTTCTTGAACTGTCTGTTTATCTAAACTTGTAATCTCAATGATAGTATCTATATCTAAGCCTTTTTTTATAGATTTGATAGCTATTTCAATAGCACCTTTTTCAATACCTTTTTCAATACCTTTTTTTTCAGCTTTTCTCTCAGCAGTTTTGATGGCATTTATCTCATCAAACTCTTTAAGTCCTATATAATCATATACTTTCATCTCTTCTTTATTCCATTGAGTTTGAGTAGCAATATGGAAAGCTTCTTTAAACTCTTTTATATCTTCATACTCTTTTGGTATTAGGTCTAAGTTTGATGCATTTTTTATAAAGTATATCCATTTATCTAATATAGTATCTAACTGCTTTAACTCTTTAGTGAATTTTGATAGTTCTAAAAATGTAAATTCAAAATCATCTATATCTTGTTTAGTAGTTTCTTGATTTATGATTAGGTGTCTTGATATATAACTTTCATTATCAAACATATTAAAGTTAAGTATCCCTATGAAATATACTTTTTTGAGTTTAGAATAATCATGACCTTTATTTAATTGTTCTACATAAGCCTTAGATGTATAGTAAAGACTTCTTTTTGCAAAATCACCTAAATCTTTTTTTTGCATCTCTATTATAAATTTTTCTTTATTCTTATTTGTAGCTTGTATATCTAAAATTGTTTCTTTTAACTCTTCTATCTTAGGAACTTGATAAGGATTTAACAACGATATATCTACTATAGTTTTTTCATTTTTAAAATCAAGAATACTATTTAAGAAAGATATTAAAATATCTTTATGGTTTTCATCTCCAAATATCTTTTTAAATGCTAGGTCATTTTTTGGGTCTGCAAATCTCATAGTTTAATCTCCTTATTGTTATTTATAATGTTGATTATAGCTAATATTTTATTTATAGAAAATCTCTTACTATAGAGATATTGAAAATTCAATCATACTACTCTTCTTTACCCTTTTTCTTCATAATATTTACCCATACTCTGAGATGATTCAACTTCATTATAAACTTTAGAAGTTTTGTTATAGTTTATTATCTCTTTTGAAAGTTTTTATTATTACTAATTATTACTGTATATTAAAATTTGATAAGCTTGATGAACAGTGTTTGTTTTTGCAGAAAAATTAGTTTGAGTTGTGAAAATCTAAATGCTATGCCACTAATTTAATCGTATATTTTAAAGCAAAATTTTACTAGCAACTGCCATAACAGCACTCTCAGAACGCATAACCATTGGGTTGTTTAGTCTAAAAACTTTTTGTGATTTTAAAAACTCTTTTTCATCACTAGAAAAACCACCCTCACAGCCTATTAAAATAGTTTTAAAATCATCAGCATTATTTAAGATATTATCACAAAAATCAAAAACTTTGGTATCTGGATATTTAGTTATAAATTCTTGTATATTTTTACAATTATCAAACTCCATCATAGATGTTCTACCACATTGCTGAGAAGATGCATCTAAAATTCTTTCAAATCTGTTATAATCAAATTTAAAATTTTTCTGACTTCTATCACAATCTATAAAAGTTATCTTACTAACACCTATCTCATTTAAAGATGCTAAAACTTTTTCAACTGATTTAACATCTATTTTACACCAACCTACATGAAGATTTTTAAAACTTTTAACCTCTTGTTCTATAACTCTAACAAGTTCAAGTTCCAATAAGCGACCATCTAAATTTGTAATTTTATAAGAATAAAGTTTTTTTATATCTACTTTATTTCTAAAATCTATAACATCATCTACACTATGTCTTCGAACTTTTACAAGGTATTTAAACAGTTCACCTTTTATCTTAATATTTTGTTTTGAAGCATCTTCATGAAGTATATATATCAATTTAAAGTCCACATCCAAATAGATATACTAAAAACCATAACAACTTCAATCATAAATATTTTTAATACATATTTTTTATAATTAGCAAGAGCATCTACTGTCAATGGATTTACCCATTTTAGTCTTGAAGCCCGTTTAGATTCTAGTACCATTAACGATATAATAAAAACTATCATAATAATATTTTCAACACTAAAATCAAGATGTTTAGCAGCCATCATAACAACACCTGTAAAAAACACTATCCCTATAGCAGTACCACTAATTGGGTTAAATAATCGCATAGCTCTTGTATATTTTTTTATATCTTTTGCTGTTATAAGAAAAATAAAATTTACTAAAATAACACCTAAAACAAAAAATACACCATAATTATGAGTAACTATACTCATGTCATACATCTCATTCATTTTATACCTTAAATTTTATATGAATTATAACATAATTTTATTTTCTATATTTAAGTAAAAGGGCATAAATAATTAGAATGAAATTGTACTTCTTACCAAAATTGTTTTTTTAGGTCTATGTGTTATTTTTGTATATTTATGACCATTATATATAAAAGTGTTTTTATACCCTTGCAATTTTTCTTTTGTAGTATATTCATAACGAGTAACTACCTCATCTTTATATCTGGTCTCTTTACAATACTTTATATCGTTAGAATTTTGTCTATAGTAATTGTTTGCAACACCAGCACCTAAAAGTCCTCCAGCTATTTTTGCAGCAGTTCGTCCATTACCTTTTCCAACCTGATTACCAAGAACTACACCAAGACCTGCACCTATAATGGTATCTAAGCCTATAGAATTATTGTTTACTGTGTTAGTTGTATGTCCACATGGAACACTAACCTCATAAGCTTTAGATACAACCTCTTCATAAGGTACACGGATATTTACCGTTTTATAAATTGGTTCTGATTTGATTACATCAACATATACAGTTTGAGACTTTATATCTGAAGCAAAACTATTTACTCCAACTAACAACAAAACTACTGATATTAAATTTCTTATTTTCATGACAACATCCTTTAGATTTAAATTATAAAAGAATATTAACATTTAATTGTTAATTAATTGTGAAATCGATTATTTATGGTCTCTTACTTATCTACTCTAAACCAACCAGCTATGGAGTATCTTTTTTTATTTGACACTAACACTTCATGTGGAAATTTTTCACTCATAAAAACTACTAAAGTGTTTGAAGTGGGTGGTACTTTTGTTAAATAGTTATCATCCCCATCATAAACTATAAGCTCTCCACCATCTTTTTCTTGCCAATTCTCATTTAGATAAAAAACAGTTGTAACAACACGATTTTTAGAGTTTTTAAAAGCATCAAGATGTTTTTCATAAAAATCACCATCTTCATAGATAGCAAAATGACTCTCATAATAACTAAGCCCTAAGTACAACTCTTTGTTTAGATACTCTTGAAGACCTTTTGCAAATGTTAAAAATTCACTTTGAACTCCACCATCTTCATCTAACCAATGGATTTTATCTTTTCTTCTTTTTTTATCAAGATGCACATCAGATGAACTAGAGATACCAGCCTCTTTAAAATCTTTCTCATCAGATGCCAACTCTAAAAGCTTTTTTGCTAAGTCTGATTTAAAAGCATCATCTATGATGATATAGCCATCTGTTACTAATGCTTGTGTTATATTTTCGTATAAGTTATCCATGATTTATATAAGATTCTTCATTAGATTTTTTTCCTCTTCTAGTGAAAGATGTCGCCATTTACCACTCTCTATGTTTAGTTCAAAATTACCGATGCTAACTCTCTTTAACTCCAAAACCTTTAAAGGTGTAGCAAATTTTGGGTCTTTCATAGCACCAAAAAGTCGGCGAATATGTCGGTTTTTACCCTCATCAATCTTAACTCTAAGTCTTGTTTTTGCACCACCCATACCTATCTTTTCAACTTCAAGAGCCTTTAGTAAACCATGTATGCTTTGAACACCCCTCATAGCTGTAGCGATATGCTCATCTGTAACATGACCCCTAACCCAAATATCATACACTTTGATACAGTTTTTAGGTTTAGTCAAAGCATTACCAACTTTACCATCAGTTGTAAATAGTAAAAGCCCCTTAGATTCCAAGTCAAGCCGACCAATAGGCATCCACCCATCTTGAAAAACCCACTCAGGCAAAAGGTCATAAACTGTTTTGCGACCAAGTTCATCAGACCTTGTAACCACATAACCTTTAGGTTTATGAAGTGCTAACAGTTTTTTTGAATTGTTTGTTTTTTTATCCATCAAATGTATCCCTTAGTATTTTTGACAAGTTACAAAACTCAAAAACTAAGCCCACCACCAAAAGATGCAAAGTTTGGATCCATATAACCATATACTGAACTTTTCATCCTTAGTTTTTCTATATCTGCTTTGCTAGATATATCTTGTGGGCAAACCATTGTACACTCGTTACAAAGGGTACAGTCCCAGATGCCGTTAGTTTGGATGGCATCTATCTTTTCTTTTTCGTTAGTTTCCCTTTTATCTGCAACATACTTAAAAACTCTTGTTAGCGAAAAAGGTCCTTTAAATTCGCCATTTACAGCATATACAGGACAAGCACTGTAACATGAACCACATAAGATACAATCACTTTGAACCTCATTTCTTTTCTCGTCCTCTTGTGAGATAGATATAGTTTCATCATTAGGGTTTAACCAAGCTTTTGATAGTTTGTTAAAAGTGTAAGATTTGTCCATATCTACTACTAGGTCACGGATGATTGGTATATTTTTAAGTGGCATCACTTCATCACCATCTTGTACCTTATATGAACAAGCTAAAACCTCTCTGCCATTTACTCGCATAGAACAACTTCCACACACACTACTTCTGCATCCACTTGCAAATGTTAGTGTTGCATCTTGAGTTGTTTTTATATGGTTAAGTACCTCTAAAAGTGTAGCATCTTCTAGATCTACCTCATACTCTACAAATATCTCTCTTTTGATTTTTATCTTCATAAGATGCCACCTTTATCTATGATTGTATCTTTTTCAAACTTTTTGTTTTCCTCTTGAAAATCAGACCGAAAATGAGCCCCTCGACTCTCCTCTCTAAACAATGCACTATCTAGTATAACCTCTGCTAAAGTTAGAGTATTTTTAAACTCTAAAAACTCAACATAGTTTGTGTTATGTATTTTAGAATCATCCTCTGCACCCATCTTTGGTAGAAGTAAGATATAGTTTTGCACAGTTTTTAAAGCCTCTTCTAAACCATCTGCATCTCTTACAATCCCAACTAAGTTATAAAACAAATCTCCAAGTTCTTTTTTTATCTCATAAAAATTTATCTCAGGTTTTTTAACTTCTCTCTCAAGAGTTTGAATCTCTACATGGGCATCTACCTCTTTAGCATTTGCAGTAGCATACTTTCCAACTTCACGACCAAAAACTATAAGTTCTAAAAGTGAGTTTCCACCTAAGCGATTTGCTCCATGAACATTATGGTTAGCACACTCTCCAACTGCAAAAAGACCTTTTATATTTGTTTGTGAGTTAGCATCTACTGCTATCCCACCCATAGTGTAGTGAGCGACTGGCTTTATGGGTATAAGGTCACTTACTGGATCAACATTTTCATAAAGTTTTGCTAGTTTTCTCTCTTGTGGTAACTCTTCATCTATAAACTTCTCTCCAAGGTGTCTTATGTCTAAAAAAACATCCTCCCCTTTTTTTATCTGCTCATCAATAGCACGAGCCACTTTATCACGAGGTAAAAGTTCATCTACAAATCTATCACCTTTAGAGTTTAGAAGATGCCCACCAGCACCCCTAGCACTCTCTGAGATAAGTATGGCTGAGTTTTTTAGTGCTGTTGGATGAAACTGTATAAACTCCATGTTACTTAGTTTTACACCTGCTCTTAGTGCCGTAGCTACACCATCACCAGTTGAACTTTTTGAGTTTGTTGAGTGTTTGTCATAAAGTCTTGCATATCCACCAGTAGCAACTATAACAGCAGATGCCTTATAGGTTTCAATATCTCCCGTTCGTATATTTAAAACTTTTGCACCGTTTATAGCATCTTCATCTAGTATAAAATCTAGTAAATATCTCTCTGAGAGTATCTCGATGTTTTCTTCTGCTAAACATCTATCATAAAGTGTGTGAAGTATTTTTAAACCTGTATAATCTTGAGCATAACAAGCACGAGGAGCAGATGCACCACCTAGTGTTCTTTGAGCGATTTTCTCCTCTTTGGTTCTACTAAAACATACACCTATACTATCTAAGTAGTTTATAGCATCTGGGGCTTGTTCACATAAAAACTTAACCATCTTTTTATCTGCTAAAAAGTGGGCAGATTTTAGAGTATTTTTTATATGAGATTCTACACTATCTTCACCAGCATTTCCAAGAGAAGCATTGATACCACCCTGAGCCATACAAGTTTGACTTCTAGTTGGGTACTCTTTTGTGATAACTTTCACTTTAGCCCCAGCTTCACAAGCACTCAAAGCAGATGTAAGCCCAGCTCCACCTGCACCTATGATTAAAATATTTTTTTGCATTGTTTTAGTTCCTTTTATAACTTAAATTATATCTAAACTAAAATTTATTTATGCCCTTAAGTAAGAGGGCATAAATAATTTCACAACCAATGAAGCAAGAGGCTATAAGATATGAGGCGAAAATTCGTAGGAGCTACTAGTAGCTTTAAGAGTTTTCAACGAAGTAGCTTGTAGCCTCTTGCTTCACCCGTAGGGCAACATTTAAAAGGATTATCTTCTTCGTTAAACTTCACTTAACGATACTAGTATCGCCAAGCAAAGTTTGCCTCAAATCTAAACCTTTTAAATGTTGTTGGTTGTGAAATTATTTATGCCCTCTTACTTAATTAAACTATTTTATATAACTCATTGAACTCTTTTTCATCTTTATACTTTAAAGTTTTTAGTTCTGGTTCATCTTTAAATCTATCTACATAACCCAAACAAAGGTATGCTATAAGTTTATGATTTTGTGGTGCATCTATACTTTTTAAAAGTTTTTGTTCATCTAAAATGCTAACCCAACCAAGACCTATATCTAAACTTCTAGCCATCAGCCACATATTTTGAACTGCACATACTACACTGTATTCACCCATACTTTTCATACTTGTCATACCTAAGATTTCCTCTTGTGGTAGTTCATATAGTACTGCTATGTTTAGTGGGCTTTCTTTGATGCCCTCTAGTTTTAGATGTTTATATAACTTACTAGATTTAAAAATCTCTTTTGCTTTTTTGTTTTCACACTCAAAGTTTTTATAAACCTCTTTTTTTATACTTTCACTCTCTACTAAGATAAACTTCCACGGTTGAGAGTAACCAACAGATGGAGCAGATACACCAGCTTTTAAGATAAATTCAATAGCCTCTTTTGGTATCTTCTTATCCAAAAAACTATGCCCTCTGACATCTCTTCTGCTTTGCATTAGTTTTAAAAGTTCTTTAGTATCCATATTATTATGTTAGAGGTAATGTGGTCATTACTAATGCTCTTCTATTTAATATTTTCATATTTAAAATATCCTTTTTGACAATTTTTATATTTTATTGTGTAAATGATACCTAATGAAACTTAAGAGTACAAGAACATAGTAATAGGCTTTTAACTACTATATATTATGC
>Ga0256842_1001693_pt1 | contig 17203 bp, 9 predicted proteins | sample 4559240metaG_FD_185973 | JGI IMG/M metagenome (GOLD analysis project Ga0256842, IMG submission 185973) | Hydrothermal vent microbial communities from Guaymas Basin, Mexico - 4559-240 | ecosystem: Environmental > Aquatic > Marine > Hydrothermal vents | place: Mexico: Guaymas Basin | collected...
AAAGGTGAAGTGAGGGATTTTAAGACGGAGGTTTATGAGTACAAGCAAATAATCGATTCTTTGGAAAATCTGGTTTTCCGATTTGAGAGTACTTATAACGGTCTGTTTCTTATAAGTTCGATGAGTGTAAATCTTGAGATGGAAGAAAGAGAACTTTATGAAAAGATAATGAGAGATTTTGAGGACTTTATACCTGCGATGTTTCCGAGTAAACTTATAGGTGTAATTTATTATCAATTTGAAAAAGGAAAACTCATAAAATTTGGAGAGAGATATTATCGTGAGGAATCCATAAAAGAAGTTCCTTTAATTGATAATAGGATTTTTGAAAGTAGAGAAGATTCATTTGCGCCATTATTTGTTGATATAGGAAAAGGATATAAAGCTCTTTTGATTCCGTTAAAGGTTCGTAACAAATTATCTTATGTTATAGTTTTAATTTTGAAAGGTGGTGTGACTCGAACAGAAAGCTACGCTGCAAACGTTCTTTCAATGGAATATCAACTTATGATTGATCATGCCGCGCACTTGTATGATTTGAACAGAATGGCAACAACGGATTATCTTACTGGTCTTAAAAATCGTATGTATTTTATGAATAGGCTAGCTGAAGAGTGTGAAAGAAAAAAAAGATATGGAAACGAAAAAACCTTTGGGGTTTCGATGGTAGATCTTAATTCTCTGAAGGAGACAAATGATGTGTATGGTCATGAAGCGGGGGATGAATTGATAAAAACCTTTGCAGACTACATTAAAAATTTTGCAAGAAAGAGTGATGTTGTTGGAAGACTAGGTGGAGACGAGTTTGGTATCATATGGCTTGAAATATGGCCAGAGGATATCAAAAAGATAGAAAGAAGATTTCTGGAAGGTTTAGAAAATCTTTATACTCCTGTGAGAAAATTAAAGGTCTCTGCAGCAATAGGCTCAGCCGTTTATGGAGTGGATGGTACGACACCGGATGTTCTTTTAAATACTGCAGATGAAAGGATGTATACCCTGAAAGTTAAGATGAAAGCTAACAGGAGATGATTGAGTTGTATCTAATGCTTTCTCTACTTTCTGGTGTGCTTCATGCTCTTTCTTTGCCTGGATTCAATTTAGAATTTCTTTCATTTTTGTTTTTAGTTCCCTTAATCAAGGTTATTAGAAAGTCTTCACCTCTTATGGGAGGAGTATATGCCGGAATATATTTCGCATCCACCATGTTTATTTCACATTTTTGGCTTATGTCAACATTGATGAAGAATTTTTCCGCTTTACTCAAATATAAACCGATTTTAGGTTTTTTCACATTCCTCCTTTTCATTGCTTATGAATCGGTATTTGCATTCCTTTTTGGTTTTTTAGCTTCCCTATTTAAAGATAAAATTTCAGATACAGTTTATTTGTACATATTTATACCTGCCCTTTACACTTTCATAGATTACCTAAGATCATTGGGAGATCTTGCTTATACTGGGAGCATGATATCTGATGCATTTTATAAAAATTCGCTAATTTTGCTTTTAGTCTCTGTGATAGGAAGTTACGGAGTTGAATTCATAGTTGTTGCAATTAATTCCTTTTTCTATGAAAGAGGCGTTAAGGGTGTATTCCCTATTTTAGGCGTTTTGTATCTTGTATTCTATATTGGAAGTGTCGCCTTTACTCCAGCCGTCCCGGAAAATGGTATAAAGCTTGAACTGATTCAAACGAATTATGATCCCTTAAAAAGATACAGTGGAAATCCAAGATCTTTGGACAATGTAAGTGAATTCAAAAGTATAGTAATTACCCCTGAGGCGTATTATTCGGTCTATCCCATAAAAATAAAAGATCTTAAATCCTTGCCTGAAGACGTCTTTATAGGAACCGCTATTAAAGAAGATGGAAAGTTCTACAACAGTGTTGTTTACAAGGAAAATGGAAAGGTGCAAATATATTCCAAGGTTAGGCTGTTTCCCTTTGCGGAGTTTCTACCCTATCCGAAGATCTTTAAGTTCCTTTCGTTTTTAAAGAAATTTCATTACTACAATGAAGGTAATGGTTATGTACCAATTGAAGCGAAAGGAAAAAAAGTAGGGGTTCTTATTTGTTTTGAGAGTTTCTTTGAAAAGGGTGCAATAGATTATTCTAAAGAGAATGTAGATTTCATACTGATTTCAACGAATGATGGGTGGTTCAATAGTGAAATAGCTTTATGGCAACATTTTGCAAAGGCAGCAATTAGGGCGGCTGAGTCTGGGAGATGGGTAGTTCAGGTTGCAAACAAGGGGATAACGGGAGTAGTGGATTCTTATGGAAGGATAAGGCTGGTTCTTCCTGCAAATAAAGAATTAAAAAAAGGTGTGACCGTTGGAAGGCCACACCGCACAATTTATTCTAAAATCCATTCATCTGTTCCTTTTGTGTTAATAGCATTTCTTGTTTTTTCTCTTATATTTTACAAAAAGGGCCAGCGAATTAAGGTTTCAAAGTTGCGCTTCTGAATTCTTTCAGCGCGTTTTTATATTGATCCAAAATCCTCTGAGCATCTTCTTCACTGCTTACCTGAAGAATCTTTAACACAGTTGAGCTGGCTTCGCCTTCTAATCCATCTTCCAGTTTATCTATCGCCTGTTCCATGTCGTTTGTTATCAGTTTGTAGTGTCCGTTAAATCTTAAATACCTCTCGTAAATAAGCAAAGCAGAAGGTGCTCTTAACATATCGTAAGATTTTTTCTTGTCAATTCCATAAAGTTCGTACAGTTTATTGCTGATAGCATTCCTTACAGAATCCCACAAGTTTATTCTATATTTGGTATCTCCTGATACGAATTTCGACATTTCTTTTGCCGCTATGGATACCCAGTATTTATCCTCAGAGAATTTTTGAAGGTAAGATTTCAGAAGATCAGAAATAGTCTTTTCTTCTGATTGTAAATTGAAATTATTAGCTATATTTTCTGCCATTTTTTCAATGGATTTCGTTGCTTTTTCATTCCAAAAACTCAATCTGGATACAATTCTTTTCTCAGAAGGTTCGTACATCTTTAGAACCTCTTCAAACTTATCAAGGGCAGTCTTGTACATCCTTTTAGAGGAATAATATAAAGGCATAGCGTGCATAAAATCAAGTAGCATATCAGGAACTCCCCATACTCCTCTTTCATCCATCAGTTTTGTAGCCCAAATTTCTTTTTCTGCGAGCCATTTGAGGAACTCCTGATTCTCTGGTGATGTAATTGGCTTGATTCTTACGGCTATGTTGGCGAAGTATCTGTAGATATCTTCTCCGTTTACAGCTTTTCTCGCATCGTAATGTTTCCAGTCGGGAAATCTGTTCCAAGATGCTGGCAAGTTGTATATTGTGATCTTTGCGTATTCTACAAAATCATTGTAGTACTTGTTGGAGTATTCAGCAAAAGTGTCTGAGAGATTTTTGTAATCCTTGTCCTTTTTGTATTTCAATACATACCTGAATTTTCTACTGATTTCATCGAGACTGGCAAATCTCGCTGCTAGCGCTTTATATGTATTTCTCTCATTAAAAACAAGCAGGGATGTTTCATAAAGTGATATAGAATCAAGCAGAGTTTGATAGATTATCACGTTGTCTCTGTTCAATGTGTTTAATACATTCTCTACTCCTTTCTTTTTCATAAGGTCATAAAGGATCAGCAGATCCTTTCTCTTCTTATCTGGATGGATGAATTTTTGGAATATATCAAATTCCTGTTTGAAAAATTTCTCATAATCTCCTATGGATGATAAGGAGTTTTTGAGCTCTTCCATTCTTTCTGGTTGGACGGAAAGTGCGGCTAAGTAAAAGTACGCTTTTCCATAGGCGTGATTCATAGAAAGGCACTTAGTAAGTTCTTTTAACGCCTTGCCATAGTAAAATCTTTCTTGTTCTTTTGCATATCTGTATTTTCTTTGAATTTCTTCCTTTACTTGTTTGAACTTTTCCTCCCATTTTCTAATTTCCTCAAGTCTCATTTTCTCAAAATTCGCATCGCTTAAATTGGTAAATTGTCTACTTATCTGTTTCATCTTATAAGCCTTATAGGATTGTAAGTTTTTAAGGTATGCAAATCTACCTTCCCTCTTGTAAAAACTTTCCTCATCTTTTTCAACTTGCTTTTCGTAATTCAACAGATTAACTTGAGCTTTCCTGAGTTCTATCATGGCAACGTATGCTGAGTTACCTGCTTTAAAGTGAACTTCGGAAATGAAGTAATTCCACCTCATGGATGTAGAAGCAACTGCCAGTATTAGTACAATTGTAGAGGTCGCAACAAAAGAAGATCTCTTAAAGTTTATTTTTATAGTCATCCAGTCATCCTTGTTGAACAAATCAGATGTTGCAACCGATGCTAAGAATATAGCTGTTATTGTGTTTGGAAGAAGATGTCCAGGAAATGAGAAGAAAGATTGTATGGCAAAATCGGCGAATCCCATCGCCATTGCAAGGAATAAAAGAGCGTCGTCAGCGTCATCTAACTTTTTAAGCGTTCTGAAAAGATACACCAAAAGATACAATAGTAAACCGTAAATAAACAAAGCTCCAACTATGCCTGTTTCTCCAAGAACTTGAAAGTAATCATTATGGGTTCTTTTGAAGTTATTCCATCCCCATATAAACCTTGGATGATTTTCCATTATTTTCCCCATGTAGCTTATCGTTAAAATCTGGTACGTTCCAATTCCAGTTCCGAATATTTTGTGATCTTTCCATTGATATACGGACGAGAACCATGCGAGCATTCTCTCGTCCCAACTTCCGGTTGAGAACATTGCTTCTACTCTTTTTGAGGCTGTGAATCTACCGTGACCTGTGAGGGGAGAAGGAATATTGTAAAGAACCAAAATAACCGCAACTGCAACGGCAGCGAATATTATCAGTGTTTTTTGGAGAGAACTCAAACCCTTAGCAAGCTCCGGGTAATGGGATTCAATTTTTTCCTTAGGTTCGTTCTTAGCTTTCTTCCTGTGAATGAAAAGAAAGTAAAACACAAAGAAAAATAGGTTCGTTAAAAAGACTCCTCCGTATTCCGACCTTGTTTGACTTACGATTACAGTTATTATCATCAAAATCAGAGAAATGGTGGCAAAAGCTTTAAGTAGAGCTACTTTAAGGTATTCTTTCTTTATATCAACTTTCTTTTTATTTTCCTCTGTTATACCAACACTGTAGGAGAGAATAAAGTAAAGCGTTGTTGGAATTACCATTCCCAAATAATTTGCAACGAATATAGTGTTTCCGATGGTAGCTTTTATAGATGCTCTGCTGAGTGGAGTGCCAACTTTTCCTAAGAATATATCTTTTCCAGTGTAAAAATTGAGAAGAGCATCGAAGGATATAAAGGCAGCAGTTAATATCATGACGAACATGAATCTTATTACCTTGTCTTTCTTGTTGTACCTGTTGGCTAAATAAACGGCGACAAATACGTTCAACAGAGTATAGAAAGCAATATCGATTGAGTAGACAAAGTAAAAAGGCCTATCTCTGTAAACGTTTATAGTGGATAAAAAAGCCGCTGCAGCGAAGCCAAAAAATAGCAAGTGAGACATGTTGAGTTTTATGGTATATTTTTGTTTTCTCAATAAGTAGATAATGGAAGCCGCAAGAAGTATCGTGAATCCTAAGGAAAGTATGGCGTATTTCGGAACGCTGAACTCGTAGGTGAGCTTTTTATGGGCAAAAAGGGCAACTACAACGTAAAGCACGGAAAAGAATACTTCTTCAAATTTTTCAAATCTATTCACATCTGTCTCCTCCCTCAAACGCTTATGTAAAAAGTCCCATTTTTCCCAAGATGAACCCAACGACGGCAAAGATAAGTATAACCAAAAACGGGTTTGTTTTGAATATCAAAAGCAAAAAACTTCCTGCTGCCATTAAAACAACCCATTTTTTTGGTGCTGGAATTGCGTTGTAAAGAGAAAAAGAAGCAAGAAGCATTAGTCCTATTATAGCGCTTTTGATTCCTATCAAAATCCATTGAACTTCCTTCAGGTGGAGAAAACGCTTTGCACCGATAGCGATAATCAATATAACTATGAAAGCTGGAAGAACCACTCCGAAAGTGCATAAAGCAGATCCCAAAACTCCTCCCATCCTATAACCGACAAAAGTTGCCACATTCACGGCAATTGGTCCCGGAGTTGTTTGCGCTATCGCTACCATATCCCAAAATTCCCTCTTTGTTAAAAATCCTCTTCCTACAATTTCTCGTTCGATTAAAGGAAGCATGCCATATCCGCCACCAAAGCCTATTACTCCAACTTTGAAGAATATTAAAAATAGCTTGAGATAAAGCAAAAAGCTCACCTGCCTTCTATGTAAGAGATGAGATTCGCTATATCAGCAGGACTTACACCTTGTATTCTCATCGCTCTTCCTATTGATTCAGGGCTTATTTTTATTAACTTCTCCCTAGCTTCGTTGGAAAGGTTAGGAACAGCTGTGTAATCTATATCTTTAGGTATTTCCATACTTTCGTATCTTTCAAAGATTTCGACATCTTCCATCATTTTTTGTATGTAACCTTCGTACTTTATTTCAATATCAACTTCTTCTATAACATCCCTGTCTTCAATTGGATTTGGATCGAACATTTTTACGCTTTCATAAGGGACTTGCGGCCTTTTTAAGAGTTTATACATTGTTGTGGTTTCCTTTATTGGTGTTGTTCCTAAAGAAACCAAGACATCGTTTAATTTATCAGACGGCTTTACTTTCACGCCTTTTAACCTTTCTATTTGTTCCTTTATTTCTTTTTTAAGCCATAAAACTCTTTCATGGAACCATTTTGGAATAAGTCCGAACTGATATCCATAGTGGGCAAGCCGCAAATGAGCGTTATCATGGCGAAGTAGCAATCTATATTCCGCTCTTGAGGTAAGAAGTCTATAAGGCTCGTCCACCCCTTTTGTCGTAAGATCATCTATGAGAACTCCTATATAGCTTTCTGATCTTTTCAATATAAACGGTTTTTCATCACGAAGTTTAAGAGCTGCATTTATTCCAGCTACAAGGCCTTGACCAGCAGCTTCTTCATATCCACTTGTGCCGTTTATCTGACCGGCGAAGTAAAGGCCCTCCACAATTTTAGATTCAAGAGTTGGATAAAGCTGAGTTGGATCTATGTAATCGTACTCTATGGCGTATGCCGGGCGCGTTATTATTACATTCTCAAGACCGGGAACGGTTCTGAGCATCTTGATTTGAGCTTCGAAGGGAAGTGATGTAGAGAGACCGTTTAAATAATACTCATCTGTTCCAATACCTTCAGGTTCCACAAAAACTTGATGAGCATCTTTATCTTTGAACTTTACGACTTTATCTTCAATAGATGGGCAATACCGTGGTCCAATACCTTCTATAAGTTTCACACTCCCATAAAGTGGAGAAAAGTCAAGAAACATTCTTATAATTTTATGAGTTTCTGGGTTAGTTCTTGTGAGCCAACATGGATAATTCTTTGGAAGGATAACCGGTTCATCGAAATAGGAAAATGCGTAAGGGACATCTGCGGTGTCCTGTCTTTCCATCTTTGAAAAATCTATGCTTCTTCCAAGAACCCTTGTTGGAGTCCCCGTTTTAAACCTTCCCACTTTAAATCCAAGCTCTATCAAAGAAGAAGTTAAACCTTTTGCGGGAAATTCCCCCATTCTTCCTGCTTCCATTGTAGCCCTTCCTATAAAGATCTTTCCCCTTAGAAAGGTTCCAGTTGTTAGTATAACCGCTTTTGCATAATAATCATTACCAAAATTGTCTACAACTCCAACAACTTTTCCTTTATCAACTAAAATCTTTTCAACGATTCCAAATCTTGGAATTATGTTTTTTTCATTTTCAATCCTTCTTTTCATTGCAGCTGAGTACTCTCTTCTGCTAACCTGAGCTCTCAATGCCCTAACAGCTGGACCTTTTGAGGTATTTAAAAGCCTTATATTTATCATCGTTTCATCAGTGTTTTTTGCCATTTCGCCGCCAAGAGCGTCTATTTCTCTCACAACCACACCTTTGGCTGGACCTCCAATTGCAGGGTTACAAGGAGGCCAAGCTATGGTATCAAGATTCCCTGTTATTAAAAGCACCTTAAAACCCATCCGCGCAGGTGCAAGAGCTGCTTCAACTCCAGCATGTCCTCCACCCACAACGATAACATCAAATTCTCTATCATCTTTCGGTCTCATTCTATCCACCTCACAAAAGGAGATTTTAACACTTAAATTCAGGTTGTATACATTCAAATTACCATTATTTTTAATACATACCTGAGGTATATATAAAGTTAGTTTTACGGCATTTGACACTGAAAGGGATTTTTGTGATAAAATAAAGTGCGGTATGATCTTACTCTTACAAAAACGAAAGGAGGGGGAATGGGTATGAGAAAGCTTCTTGTACTTTCCTTGGCATTGGTTGCAGTCTTTTCATTGGCTGCAGTTATTAACTACGCAATTTACGAGGAACCAACAACTCTCAACCCATGGAACTATTACGGACCTAACGCTACAGTATGGAACACCTATGTCTTGGCAGGTAAGTGGGGTTCACTCTACACTTATTCTGATAAGAGATACGACTGGATCCCATCACTCGCAGCTGATTTCCCAAAGAAAGAGAAAGAGGGAGACTACTGGGTTTACACTATTCCTTTAAGAAAGGGAGTTTGGTGGAGCGATGGAACAATGTTCACCGCCGATGATGTTGTCTTTACAATCAACACAGCTATCAAACTTATAAAGGATAAGGGACTTGGTGGAAACTGGGTTGCGATGTACGATCCAGATTTCGTTGAAAAAGCAGAAAAAGTTGATGACTACACAGTAAAGATTTACTTCAAAAAACTTGGACTTGCAAAGGTTGAGTTTGGAGCTCTTATGGGAGCCATCCTCCAGAAGAAATATTGGGAGCCAATCGTAGAAGAAGCTCTTAAACAGAGTAATCCACTCCAGTACCTCTACGATGAAAAATGGGCAAAGAACGAGCCAGGGCTTGGCGCATTTGAGGTTAGCAAATGGGAAAAGGGCGCATTCGTAGAAAACAAAGCACTTGATAGCTACTATGATCAAGGATTTGAAGAAATTCTTTACAAGAATGGTGCAGTCGAACTCAAAGCTCCAAGTGGATGGTATTGGACTGGCTATGGAAAACCAGAGGGCGATGTTGAACTCAAGGTAACAACTGGACCATTTGTTGATGGAATCATCTACAAAATCTACAAAGAAAGGGCAGTTGCGATTACAGCTCTTCTCAAGGGAGAAGTTTCTTACATATTCAACCCACTTGGACTTCAGAAGGGTGAGCTCGACCAGCTCAAAGGTGCTCCTGGAGTCAAGATTGTAACCAACGCTTCCAACGGTTTCAGGTATATTGCATTCAACATGAGAAGGTATCCAATGAACATTAAGGAATTCAGGCAGGCTATAGCTGTTCTTATTGATAGAAACTTCCTCACCCAGAGAATTCTTCAGGGACAGGCTATTCCACTTAAGACTGTTGTTCCTCCAGGAAATGCATTCTGGCACAATCCAAATATTAAATCTACAGCTGAAGTGCTCATTGGAAAACCAGAAGATCAGATTACAATGGGCGATAGGTTTAGAAAGGCTATAGAGCTTCTTAAGAAAGCTGGATTTAGGTGGATAGTTCCTCCAAAGGTTGTCGGAAACAAGGTAGTAAGGAAGGGTAAGGGACTTATCGGACCTGATGGAAAACCAGTTAAAACTATAGAACTCATGGCACCAGGTGCAGGATACGACCCAATGAGAGCGACCACAGCACTGTTTATCCAGGACTGGGCCAACGAAATTGGAATTCCAATAAAGGCCAATCTTGTTGACTTCAATACAATCGTATCTAAAGTTTGGGAAGAAAACTTCAATTTTGATATCTACATGCTTGGTTGGGGACTCTCCATTTACCCAGATTACATAGTTGACTTCTTCCACAGCAAGAGAGCTGGAGCTGGAGACTTCAACACACCAGGTTACATGAATCCAAAATTCGACGAGCTTGCTGACGAGTTCCTTGCAGCTACAGACATCGAAAAGGCAAGAGAACTTGCATACAAGCTTCAGGAAATGCTCGCAGAGGATCTTCCATACGTGGTTCTCTTCACAGCACCAATCTACGAGGCGTACAGAGCTGATGAAGTCCAGTTCCCATACACCGATGTACTTGACGGTATTCAGAACATGCTCGGATTCCCAACAACAGTTCGGCCAGTATCCGAGTAATGTAAAAAATTAATGTAATGCCCGGTCCAGACGGACCGGGCTTTTGTTTTTTATGAAAACCCTTGATTAAAATTGTCCGTTTGTGATATATATCAAGGATGGTGCTCTAAAAATTTAAAAAGGAAGGTGGTATGAGTGGTAAAGTACATAACGAAGCGTGTTGTTCAAATCATCATACTACTATTTATCTATGTGGCTGTCGTATATTGGTTGATGGAAGCCATGCCGGGTAGCTTCATCGATAAGTACATCATGAATCCAAAGATAACACCAGAGGCAAGAGCAGCTATTGAAAAGCAGTTTGGTTACGACAAACCCGCATGGCAAAGGTTTCTTATATACATGAAAAACTTTGTGAAGGGAGATCTTGGGACCTCATTTGCTTTTTATCCAAGAAAGGTCTTTGACATTATAAAAGAGAGACTCCCGAGAACTATTTTTCTTTTTGTAACAGCTACGCTTATTTCCTATGTAGTTGGTTTCAATTTGGGAAAAAGGATAGCGTGGAACCGAGGAAAGATAGGTGATAAAGTTGCAACCTTCGTTGGCATTGTATTCTGGACGATATTTACGCCTATCTTGGCCATATTCAACATCTGGCTTTTTGCGATAGTATTAAAAGGCATCACAGCAAGAGGTATTTTCCTTTTTATACTGACTGCTATATTTGCTTATATAGCTGGCAACTCCACAGCTCGTAGACTCGTTGAAAAGAAAGAAACTCCTTCTATCGTAAGCGCAACAATTATTTCACTTCTTTGGGCAGGAGTTTTTGTAGCGGTTGTTCTTTCTGCAAAAAGTGGTTACCTAGGATTTTTTGCAAAGTCGGTTCTTCTTCCAACAATTATTTTTTACTTGGTTGGATACTCAATTGGTGCAAAGGCAGCAAGAAAACTTATAAGGATTTATGGACATGGTTTTGAAAAGGAGGGAAAAGTGGAAACCGTCCTTTGGACTGCTGTTATTCCGATTCTTATGGTTCTTGTTATGGCGGCAATTGATATTGTAGTAAAGTACATCCCTCTTAACCAGTTCATTGACCCAGAACTTTGGAGGTCTGCACCTTTTAGCTCACAGGAAATATTCATAAAACTTCTCTGGAGCGCTTTCTTTATAATAATAGCTGTTATAGCTGCTTTTGCCGTTCAGGCACCTCTTAAAACTGTAAAATCGAAAAAAATAGCCTTTTGGTCGATTATACTCATATCTCTTGCTGCCATAGCTATATGGTGGACAAATGCGGCTTATGTTGATCCAAAGACGGGACAAACTTTCAGGATGGGAAGATACGCGGTTGACATAATAATGCATATGATACTGCCAATAATCACGCTAACCGTTCTTTCCTTTGCAGGTTCGATGCTTGTCATGAGAGACACTATGCTTGAAATAATTAAAGAAGATTATATAACGACGGCGAAAGCGAAGGGATTACCAGATAAAGTGGTTAGAGACAAGCACGCTGCAAGGAATGCGCTTCTTCCGCTTATAACCAACTTTGTTATAAGCTTGGGATTCACAGTTAGTGGAGGAATAATCACAGAAACAATGTTCTCATGGCCGGGTATGGGACTTGCATATCTACAAGCATTGAACGAACAAGACGTCCCACTCCTTACTGGACTTTTAACATTCACGGGAATATTTGTGTTAGTTGCGCACCTTATAGCGGACATCCTCTACGCATTCTTAGACCCAAGAATCAGATATTGAAGGTGAGGTGAGAGCATGGCAAACGAACACAAAAGAGAAGCATTATGGATAACGAGGCTAAAGCTTTTTGCAAGATCGTTTAAACAAAACTGGGCTCTGTTTAAGGAGAGAAAAATAGCCATATTTGGTCTTTCGGTTATCATATTCTTTGCAGTTTTTGGTGCAATTTTTCCCCTTTATGTCAAGACAATGAAAAAGATTTATGTGGGAAAGACCTACCACTTCGCAGAGAGTATATATAACCTTTACAACAAAGAACTTCTGCCAAGTTTGAACGATGCTATAAAAAGCGGCAATGGGATCAATTACAGAATTGAAAAGATGCAAATAGAACAGAAGATAGACTCCGAAATGAAAAAGCTTTTCAAATCTCACAAGATGGCAGAAGAAAATGAATTTGCTGATATGGTAAAATCACTCCTTTCTGAAAAGTACTTCGATTTTGATACAAGAAATGGTATTTACCTTTCCATAAGTGATATCTTCTCAAATGTAGATAGCATTAGTGAAGACAATTTAGATGAGCTTACAAACAAGATAACGAGTTACTTCTTCAGAGATAAGATCTCCCAGTTTATAAACGAATTCGGCGAGGAAGAAAAAGCATCCATAGCATGGAACTTTATAGATGGAGATAAATTAAAAGAAACTCTTCTTTACACCGCAAAAACAATGCCAGATTACTTTATAACAGTTGCGCAAGGCTACAACCTGTCCATTTCTAAAGAGGATCTTCAAAAAGATCCAGAAAATTACGTTAAAGAGATTATAAGCTACTCTAAATACAACATCCTCCCAATTGCCGATTTCACCTACGACGCTATAGATATGGATAAGATAAGAAAGACTTTAAGAGAAAACAACGCTTTCTATACCGACCTTGCTCTTTTGATGAAGGATGTTATCGAGGCGTATATAGGTGATACTCTAACGCAAGAAGTTCTTAGCAAGCAAAAAGATAAGATAATAGACATAATCGTTGAAAACATAGATATAGACCTTTTATCCACAGCTTACCTTGAAACGAAGATTGTCAACGAATTTTCTGGATATTCTGGAAGTCTTAGAGATTACCTTGCAGACATAATGAGAAAGCATATCAAAAAATCCGCAATAGACGATCTCGGCTTCGATTCTGAAAGAAAATTGCAGAGCATGAACAATACAATGAATTACTACAAAGAGACCTTTTATAAATTTTTAGGACTTAGTGAGGAGTTTAAAAAATTCAAGAAAGACTTCAACGCTGGGAATATCGAAGCTGCGAAGAAAGATTTGAAAGAAGTTCAAGAGACTCTGAAGCAGCTTTCAAACCTCAGAAAAACAGCAGCTATCACATCCAACTGGGTCGAGAACTTAAAAGGTGGAAATGCTGGATATGGAAAAATGGGACTTGACTTTGGTTCTATAGATGCTCAAGTTTCTTCATATCTGAAGAAATCTTCTGATGCTTTCTTCGATGATCTCATGAACCTTGCAAGAGAAATAACTGACTTTTTAAATACGATGAACGAAAGATCAATAGAAGATGCTTATAAGGTTACAAGAGAAGCCTACCAAGATATGGAAAACGGAAGAGAGATTAATGTTGAAGAAGTTGAAAAAGCTTTGAACATAAAAGTTGGAGAGAAAACTCTGCTTCAAGAAGATAGTAGACTTTATAAGCAGTTCAAAGAAAAAGAGAAGGTCCTTGAAGATCTCTCGAAGAGAATCGTAATTTACGATATTTACTACCTTGCGGACTTTTTCTCCAAAAAGCTTCAGGAAACATTTGGTAAATCAGATATCGTTACAAAAATGCAAAACGCATCGAAGCATTTTGCTAATCTTATAAATAGCAGCAAAGATTTTGATCTTGAAAAGGAACTTGAAAGTTTCAAGTCACTTGTTGCAGAGTCAAGAGACAACATAATGGATGTTCCGCTTGAAAAGATAGCTCTTTCTGAATACAACATAGCAATGATCGATCTTTTGATAAAATCTCATGAGGATTTTCAAAAGGAGATAAAAGAAGTTCTCAAGGCGCATGTTGGAAAGAAGCCTTCGGACGATCTCTATAACAAACTCATTGATGTCGCCGTTAAATTCGATTTGAAGGAGATAGCTGAGTCCTTCTATTTCTCAAGCCTTCCGTATGACCCGGTTACAGGAAACGATGGTCTTTACAACAATCCAGCACCACCATCCGTTTTGCATCCGCTTGGAACTGACCCACTTGGAAGGGATATAATGGCAGAGATGATGTATTCAACCCCCAGGGAATTTGTGCTTGGTATTACAGCGGCTTTGATTACGGTTATTATAGGAACTATCATCGGCGCAACGGCAGCGTATTATGGTGGAGCGATTGATACGTTCTTTATGAGGGTAGCAGACATAGTTATGCTTTTCCCATCCCTCGCACTGTTAATGGTTCTTTCCGCTTTTATAGAACTTACGCTCTTTAGACTAGCGCTTATAATGGGAATCATATCTGGATTTGGTTCTATAACGATAGTTTTAAAATCTCAAGCTCTTACAGTCAAAGTAAGGCCATTCATAGAAGCTGCAAAATCTGCGGGAGCATCCGATAGATACATAATATCAAAGCATATTATTCCAAACATCCTGCCGCTCTCGTTCCTTTACATGATGTTCTCTGTTACATCAGCCATATTCTCGGAAGCAACTCTTTCGTTTTTTGGTCTTGTTCAACTTAAGATGAGTTGGGGAATAATCCTTCACACAGCCCAGAGTCAGGGATATTTAATCGGTAGCAACATAGGCACATTCTGGTGGCTATGGGTTCCACCAGGAGCGGCTATAACGCTCATCTGTTCTGCTTTCTACTTTCTTGGTAGAGGACTCGAAGAAATAGTAAATCCAAGGCTTAGATCGAGGTGATAAAGATGGAGAATAGAGTAGTCCTAAAGGTAGAAAATCTTAAGATGCATTACAAAACAAAAAGAGGTTATGTGAAGGCTGTCGATGGAATCTCCTTTGAGCTTGGAGAAGGAGAATCACTTGGAATAGTTGGGGAATCCGGATGTGGGAAAACATCGGTTTCTATGACTATCTTAAGGCTTCTTCCAGAAAACGCAGAGTTCAAAGGTGGACATATATACTTCGATACTGGTAATGGTCCTATTGACCTTGTAAGCCTTCCAGAAGATGAGATGAGAAAATATCGCTGGAAAGGAATATCAATGATATTCCAGGCAGCTATGAATTCATTGAATCCTGTTTACAAGGTTGGAGACCAGATAATTGAAGCTATCCAAAATCATTATCCTGATGTGTCCATAGATGATGCAAAGAAAAAAGTGGCAGAACTTTTCGAACTTGTAGGACTCGATCCAAAGAGAATGGAGCAGTATCCACATCAATACTCAGGTGGAATGAAACAAAGGGCCATAATAGCTATGGCGCTTTCCTGTGATCCTAAAGTGATAATAGCCGATGAGCCGACCACAGCTCTTGATGTTATAGTTCAGGATAGGATTCTTAAGGAGATGAAGAAGATCCAGCAAAAGCTCAATATGGCAATGATTTATATATCCCACGATATTGCGGTTATTGCGGAAGTTTCCGATAAGATAGCAGTAATGTATGCTGGAAAATTTGTTGAATTTGCAGATTCAGTGACTATTTTCAAGAAACCTGCTCATCCTTACACCTATGGTTTGATGCATGCGTTTCCCAGTGTAGTTGGCCCAAAGACAGAGCTTACAACGATTCCAGGGGAACCTCCGAACCTTCTTGATCCGCCAAAGGGTTGTAGATTCGCACCAAGGTGCCCGCTTGCTACAAAGGAATGTTGGGAAAAAGAACCAGAATACAGAGAGATAGAGCCGGGTCATTGGATTGCATGTCATCACCCATTAAAAGTTGGAGAGGTGGTGAAATTCGATGAGCAAAAGTGATGTCATATTGAAAATAGAAAACTTAAGGAAACTATTTCCAGCTGAGAGAAAGCTATTTGGAAAGGTTAACCTCTTCGTTCATGCTGTTGATGGTGTTAGTTATGAAATAAAGAGGGGAGAATCGTTGGCTCTTGTTGGTGAATCTGGTTGTGGTAAGACAACAACTGGAAAGATACTTGTAGGGCTTTATGAACCTACGAGTGGAAGAGTTCTAATAGAGGGAGAAGATGTCACGCCTTACCTCATACAGAATAAAAAGCAGGTCAGAGAATATTTAAAGGAAATGTATCTTGACAAATTCAAAAAGGGTGAAACCTCCAGCACAGAAATAGATCAAAAGATGTATGAACTTTACAAAAAGCTTGGAGAGAATGAATCTGCCTTCATAAATCATTTCATGAAAGATAGAGGAAAAAAGATGATAAACCTTAGAAAAAAAGTTCAGATGATATTCCAAGATCCTTACGAGTCTTTAAACCCAAGAATGACGATATATGATATAGTTGCAGAACCTTTAAACATCCATAACATAGGAACTATAAAAGAGAGGGAAGATAAAGTGGAAGAGCTTTTGGCAAGCGTTGGTTTAACTCCACCAGACTCTTTCCTCTTTAGATTTCCGCATGAGCTTTCTGGTGGTCAAAGGCAGAGGGTTGCTATAGCGAGAGCTCTCATATTGAATCCAACTTTCGTTGTAGCCGATGAACCTACATCAATGCTTGATGTTTCAATAAGGACAGGAATAATGAAGCTTATGATGAAGCTTGCCGATGAATACGATATGAGTTATCTTTACATAACCCACGACCTTGCTGTTGCAAGATATATGGCAAACAAAATAGCAGTTATGTATCTTGGAAAGATAGTCGAAATGGGGGACATAGAGGAGGTCCTTCACAATCCACTCCATCCATACACAAAAGCACTTCTCGATGCTGTTCCAGTGCCGGATCCAGAGCATAAAAGAGGAGAGCCAAACATAAAAGGTTCTGTCGCAAAGCCAATAAATCCGCCGCCAAGGTGTAGATTCTACGATAGATGCCCCTTTGCAACAAAGGAATGTGAGAAGCTTCCGCATCCTGAACTTAAGGAAGTTGCACCGAATCATTGGGTCGCCTGCCATGTGGTTGCAGGAGATGTGAAAGCAAAGTGAAATAAATCTCAAAACGCACCCGCTATGGACTTACCCCCGGAAGCGGGACAAATAAAAAAGCATCATCTAGGTTCCATACATCTGGCTCCGGTATTCAACCGGGGCCATCTTGTTTAATCTCATTTGATACCTCCTATTGTTGTAAAACTCTATGTAGTCATCTATCAGTTTCTTATACTCCTCTTTTGCCTTATCCCCTTCTATCTTAACTACTTCT
>Ga0256842_1001694_pt1 | contig 17198 bp, 21 predicted proteins | sample 4559240metaG_FD_185973 | JGI IMG/M metagenome (GOLD analysis project Ga0256842, IMG submission 185973) | Hydrothermal vent microbial communities from Guaymas Basin, Mexico - 4559-240 | ecosystem: Environmental > Aquatic > Marine > Hydrothermal vents | place: Mexico: Guaymas Basin | collected...
ATCCAAAAGCAAAAATCATCATATTTTGCAGAACAAAACATAGGGCATCCTATGTTGCTGCATGGTTAATCAGGTATGGATATAAAAATGTTTATGTAGTTGATGGCGGAGTACTTGCATGGGCCAAAGCTGGATATCCTTTTGTAAATAGGTGGACAGGAGAATTTAAAATAACAAGATATAGGCAGCATCCGTCCAAATTTGAGAAACATGGCTATAAGATCAGGATGTGGAGTGAGTTGTTCTAAGGTGTTTAATTTTCAAATAAAAAAAAGGCCCATCCTAAAATGGGAAGGGCCTTTTTTTATTTGATTTGGTGTTTGTATTGATAGCGATAAAATTTGCATGGAGATTTGATATGAAAAAAAGTACTTTATTTTTCATCTTGATTTTTTCCTGTGTAGTAGCTTCATTATTTTTCAATGGAAGATATCATGCTAAAGCAGAGGAAAAAGATGGGGGCATTAATAACGAACTTTGCCTGCAGATGATGAGATATGGGGAAGAGGCATACTGGAGAGGTAGATATTTAGATGCAAAGCAATACTTTAGAAAGGCGATCCAAGCAGATCCAACAAATGAGAAGGCATGGATGTATTATGATTTAGCAACCATCTATGCCCTTGCTGAAAAGGTAGAAAAAAATATGAATTTGATAGCCCCAGATGTTTCAACAAGACACGAACTATTATCTCCCAACTCTAAAGCCAGTGAAGTAGAGACTCCAAAACCTGCTGTTGTGCCACAGAAAAATGAGGAATTTGTCATAGAAGATGATGAAGGATGTTAATAAATTAGGTGGGGGGTTATAAAAAATTAGGAGGCGGGGATGTCTGAAAATAGCGTAGTGGGAAAGATTTTAAGGTCAGCATATTCAAAAATATTTTATGAAAATTGGCCCTTTTGGTTAGGTGGAATACTAATTGGGATCCTCAGTGTGTTAGTGTTCACATGGTCAAGGCCATGGGGGGTAGCAGGAGGCCTTAGAAATTGGGCTGACAATCTTTTTTATCTAATTGGTCTATACTCCTCTAAACCAAAAAGTCCCTTATTGTCTTCCAGTTCTCTGCTTACATTAGGATTACTTATAGGCGCTTTTATGTCTTCTCTGTTTTCAAAACAATTTGCCTTTCAAAAGGCCCCATTTATTGAGATGATTAAGGGAATGGTAGGTGGAATACTTATGGGGATTGGTGCTTCCATGGCTGGTGGTTGCAATGTTGGTGGTTTTTTCTCAGCAACCAGTGCCCTATCCTTAAGTGGACTCCTAATGATGGTTGGACTTATAGTTGGAGCAAATCTGGGACTAAGATATCTCTATTGGGAGTTAGAGCATATATCATCTTCAGGATCTCAAACTGTTAAAAGCACAAGCCAGGGTAAAAATTTAAGAGATATAGAGCCATATCTTGGTCTTTTGGTTCTAATTTGCATTGCTTTATGGATTTATTATTATACAACCCAAGGACTCACTCGTCTTGGTGGGCTTCTATTTTTTGGAGTTTGTTTTGGAGTGGTGATACAGAGGACAAGATTTTGTTTTGTTAGGTGTTTTAGAGAACCATTCATGACAGGGGAGGCCACTGCTCCTATATCAATGGCCATTGCTGTGATAATCTCTGTAATTGGTTTTGGGATACTCAAATACACAGGTCTTAGACCTGAATATATATATGTAGTAGATGCTGTTTGGTTTGGTTCTTTGATTGGAGGGTTAATATTTGGAATAGGGATGGTAATTGCAGGGGGATGTGGTTCTGGATGTATTTGGAGATGTGGAGAAGGCCAGTCAAAATTGATGGTTGCAGTAATATTTTTTGCAATCTCTCTATCCCTTTTTGAAAAATTTACTGACTTACATCCCACTTTTAAAAAATTTTTAGGCACAAAGGTATATCTTCCTGATTATTTAGGTTATTTTTGGAGTGTATTGCTTGTAATTTTCATTATGGTGATGTATATGGTATGGGCAAAGTGGAATGAAGAGACAGAGAAGTTTGTGTTGGAGATTTGAGCTCTAATCTAAAAACAGGGGGTGGGCGGTTATGTTAGAGATAAAATGGTTGGAAGTGGCAGGTCAGACATACCACATAAATGCAATTGTCTATTTTTTGTGGTGTATTTGGGTTGGATGGATATTTTCTTCAGTGGGTGCATTTGGTGGAATCATGGCTGGAGTAGGGCATTTGTCCATTTTGGGCATAGGGAAATGGGCTGGGACACTTAAAGGTACGCCTGTCAAGATCGGTAATTATCATGATGCAGGAAAATTTGTTACAGACAATATCAGGTTTTCCAATACCCTCCTTACAGTAGTGAATTCCACATCCAGCACCATAAACTGGTATACTCAAAAAAGGTTAGTCTGGCCAGCTGGTATAGCTTTGGGTCTTGGGATGATCATAGGAGCACCACTTGCAGTATGGCTAACAGGCGGTGCGTTGGGCGTGAAACTTTATAAAGGTTTTTTTGGAATTTGTACAATCTTGGTCTCTATATATATGTTTTATCAATTAACTCCCCATGCAAAGGCTCAAAAATCTTCAGGAAAGGCAGCTGCTGAGAGGTTTAAAAAAAGGGTTCAAGAACTCAAAGCACAGGGTAGATTACATGAATTAGAAGGGGTTGAGAATTTAAGGCTTACATCCACGGCCGCAGAGTTTGACTTTTTTGGTGAGCACTTTCAAGTAAGACACTATGTTCCTTTTGTTTTTGGGCTATTGGTGGGATTTATCGCCACTATGATTGGTGTTGGCGGTGGATTTTTGTTGGTTCCTTTTTTGACCTTTATTGGACTTCCAATGTTTATTGCACCTGGTATTTCTGCACTTGCAGTTATTGCAAATCAGATTTCTGGGGTGATTAGCTGGCTAGCAAAAGGTCAGGTATTTCCCGTTGCAGTGGTGGTTGGTTGGTTTGGTATTTTGATTGGTTCATATATTGGTCCAAGGACTCAGAAATATCTTCCCATGGGATTTATGTATGGACTTTTTGGAGTCTTGGCTTTTTACGTTGGTTTAAGATATATTTTGGCTGGTTTTTGGGGAATAAAACTTCCACCTGCCTAAAGGCAAGGGGGCAGAATGCCCCCTTTATTTTTTATTGGGAGCACCATCTTGGATTTTATAAAAATAACCTATCTTGTATTTTCCATTTTTTGGATCTATGTAACTGAAAGATTGACTTATAAGATAGTTCCTATTTTTTTTAAAAAACATATCTTGGAGATGTTAGAGATTGAAAAACAGATTTCAGAATATCAAGAACTTATGATATTGGCTCTAGCAGCTAAAGATAAAGAGGCATTTAAGGGGCTAAATCAAATTGCAGATGATCTATATTGGAAGGTCTTTTTTAGAAAACTAATTATTTTTTCAACATCCTTTTTTCTACTCCTATCCCCATATGTGTTTCTTTCATCTTATTTTCTAAAATCTAAAATGCCAAATATCATTGGCCTAACTTTTGTTTTGGCAATTATCTATTTTATGTTTAAGACTGTAATGCAATATGTAATGAATGTAATAAACACAAGAAAAGAGTATTTAAAAACCAAAAGAGAGCACTAGATATATACAAAGATGAAATTAATGGAGGAGGCAGAGAGCCTCCTCTTTTTATTTTTTCTCTTTTTTAAATATAAGGAATGGACACAATTTACAAACATCATACCCTGGATAGGTATGACCAGTTCTTGGATATGATGCTCCTCCATCTCTTACAATCCTTTCTAATGTCCACTTTAGCGTAGGTTCGAGATGGGAATATGGCATGATAAAATTAATTTCTCCTTGTTCAGTTTTTCCAGAAGTATAACTTCCACTACACATTTGGGTTATATTGGGTTTTTGTGTAACATAAGTATAAACACATCCATGACATACAGATGAATTCATTGTCATTATCATTTCAAAAGGATGGGTATCAAATGCAGCATCCCAGTCATTTCCGAGATGATATGATTGTAATACATCGCATACCATATGTATAACATCTGGCTGAAAGTTTGCCTTATGTAAAGGCACAGTTGCAAATGCCTTGAGTCCTGGCTCTAGCCTTTTTTTTGTCTTTACAAATCTAATGGCCTGATCTTTGTTTTTGGTGTACTTAAGATGACCTTTGATTTCTGAGTCATTAAACTCTTTCCACCCAAATACAAATTTGGCATTGGAACAACCTAATTTATCCTTCTCTGCAAATAAAATATGCCCCTCTTGTCTTGAGGCAGCTACATAATGGCAAAAGGTCAAAGGTCTTAATGCTGTTTCATAGTCATTATTTTTTTTAAATTCCTCGATTTCTTCATCCTTATAGAAAAATTTTACTGCAACAGGATAGTATTTGAATTTGTAGATATTTCTTAAAATAAATACCATATCAGCATTTGAAAGTTTATCCTTTTTTAGCATTTCCTCAGCAAATTTTTTGTCATCTAATAATAAAGCTGTATCTATCATTTTTTTCCTCCAAAAATATTTGGTTATTAATTTATTTCTTTTTGTCTATCAAGATTTTTCTAATAGTGTCAAGTTGTTAACTAATTAAAATGCAATAATAATATAAATAATAATATAAAACAGTTAGCTTGATCTGATTTCTCTATAACCGAGATCTGCTGAAACAAAATAATTTAGATTGACTTAGAAAAAATAAATTTGTAACTGGTTCTTTGTGGATATCATACTAGTTTTAAAATCTATTATATTGGGAATTGTGGAAGGAATTACTGAGTTTTTGCCTATATCTTCCACAGGACATTTAATAATTGTTAGTGAGATCTTAAAATTTACAGGGGAGAAGGCAAAGATATTTAATGTGGTGATACAGCTTGGGGCTATACTAGCTGTTGTATTTTTATACTTTGAAAGATTTTGGGGTCTAATTAGACCAACAGAAAGGAGATTTAGTGGTATCAGGGGAATATATTTACTTGTTTTGACTTCAATCCCTGCATCAATTTTGGGGCTTTTATTTGAACACAGGATCAAAGTATATCTGTTTAATCCAGAATCTGTGGCAATTGCCCTAATTGTTGGTGGCGTAATGATATTTGTAGTTGAGGGAGTGGAAAAGAAAGTTAAATATGAGTCTTTGCATCATTTAACCCCCTCTGTTGCCTTTGGGATAGGATTTTTCCAATGTCTTGCCCTTTGGCCAGGTTTTTCGAGATCAGCAGCCACAATTATGGGGGGAATGATACTTGGGGCAAATAGAAAAGTTGCAGCTGAATATTCATTTATTGCTGCAGTTCCAATTATGGTTGGAGCTACGTCACTTGAGCTTATCAAATATTATAATTTATTTACATCACAAGATATAATTGTCTTTTTAACGGGTTTTATAGTCTCTTTTATATCTGCATATTTGGCAGTAAAGTGGTTTATTTCGCTTGTTTCAAACACTACTTTGCGTCCCTTTGGAATATATAGATTTATCCTTGCTATCTTAGTTATTTTGTTTTTACATTAATCTCACATGAAGAGACAATTAATTACATATATAGCTTTTTTATTTCTTACATCATGTTCAATTGCTACAGTTCCATATAAAATCACAAAAAAAACAATAAAGACAACCTATAACATTACAAAATTTACATTAAAGACCACCTATTATACAGGAAAAACAATATATAGAATAGGAAAATTTACATACGTTGTTGTAAAAGCACCTTTTGAATATCCCCTTACACATCCAGAATTAGAATCAATTGGAGGTCTGCCACCAAAAACTGCTATAAAAATAAATAAAGTTAAAAATTCTCCATATGTGGTTTTTGGTAAAAAATATTATCCCCTTAGTGTAGAAGCTGCAAAAAATTATAGAGAAGTGGGTTATGCATCGTGGTATGGTTTTGAGACTTTGAGGCAAAAAGGCGGACGTATGACAGCAAATGGAGAGCTATTTGATCCCCACCAATTGACAGCTGCACACAAGCTTTTACCCCTTCCATGGTATGTTAGAGTGACGAACCTAGAAAATGGAAGGTCTATAATTGTTCGAGTGAATGATAGAGGGCCCTTTGTGGAAGGAAGGATTATAGATCTCACAATGGAAGGTGCTAAAAGGCTTGGTTATTACAAAAAAGGCATTGCAAAGGTATTGGTTGAAAGTATAGTTGTACAAAGTGGTTAGTGACTTTTGCTTTTGGATTGTAAAAAATTGAATCTGGTCAATTCGTAAATATTGGTGATGGGATTTATATCCTTTTGGGCAATCTTTTTTAGAGGAGGTGAGTTTGGACACACAATTGGAGAAAATTTCAAGGTAGTTGCTTGAGCTAATTTTTTTTCTTCACCAAATGTGGAGCGAACATGGCCATTTAAATCTACCTCTCCCCAAAAGATTGCACTTTCTGGCAACGGGATATCAAAATAAGAGGAAATAATGGCAGAAATAAGTCCCAGATCTATTCCTGGATCTGTAATTTTTATTCCTGCACCAATTTTTACATACACATCCATTTCGCTGAGCCTAAGCCCAAGCCTTTTTTCCAAAATGGCAAGTAGTAGATAGATCCTGTTAATATCTACACCCAATGATGTACGCCTGGGATTTGGGGAAAAGGATTTTGTGACCAGGGCCTGAACCTCTATAACCAGAGGACGTTGCCCTTCCATTGCCATTGTAAGGGAAGAGCCAGATGCCTTTGAGTCCCTGGTTGTAAGGAAAAAGGTTGAAGGATCTTTTACAATCTTGAGTCCTTTTTCTCCCATCTCCAACACCAATATATTATTACATGGACCAAATCTATTTTTTGTTATCTTTAATATCCTGTATGAACTGATTCTATCTCCTTCAACATATAGTACCACATCAACCATGTGCTCTAAGGCCTTGGGCCCAGCAATCTGGCCATCTTTGGTTATATGACTAACCAAGATCAAAACAGCATCCCTATTTTTTACTTCTTCGTAAAGTCTTCCTGTGGCCTCTTTTATCTGAGATACTCCCCCTATTATGCCAGGTATGTCTGGGCATTTTATTGTCTGAATGGAATCAATTACAATGAGTTCAGGACAATTTTTGGATCTTATAATGGAAATAACATCATCTAGGTTTTGGGTACAGAGTATGTGAAAATCATTTTGTATTTTTAATCTCTCACATCTTAGTTTTATTTGATGAATTGATTCTTCTCCTGAGATGTAGAGTCCTGTATGACCCCTGCCAACAAAACCAGCAATAAGCTGCATGAGAAATGTGGATTTCCCCACGCCTGGTTCTCCTGCAAAGAGGATAACACTCCCCTGAACCATTCCATTTCCTAAAAAATTGTCAAAGGACTCTGATCCAGAAGAAAATATCTTTAACTTTTCTTGGGAAATCTCACTTATTAAGATGGGATTTACATAAGTTTCTTTTTTGATAAGAGAATCGCTTTTATTTTCTTCATCTATTTCTTTAATGGTTCCCCACTTGCCGCATCTGGGGCATTGTCCAAGCCATTTTAAAAATTGTGCATTACAATTGGTACATCTGTATCTTGTTTTTGACATAATATAATGTGCTGACCATCCATTACGTTACATTAGTATCTTATTTTTCCTTAACATCCATTGCTTCAATTACCCTTACTCCATATTCATAAACATTTTCTTTGGGATTATAAAAGACAATCATAAAGTGGACACTGCCACCAGGTTGAATATTTGTATTGTTCATTAAGATCCCGACCTTTGAATTGAGTTCTTTTTCTAGTTGTTCTTTGCTCCATGATTGTAGTTGAAAAAGAGATACTCTATTTCCACATAAAATTGATTTTTTTTCAATAACATTTCCTTTGTCATCATATAATGTAGCTTCAACTTTTATAAGCTCTTTTGGGACATTAAAGTTATTTACTGCATCTCCTTCAATTACGAGTAATTTGCCTATTTTATCATTTTCTATAAAGTATTGTTTTAGATTTTCTAATGAAATATCTTTTATTGCATCGATTTGTGATGTAGCGTTTTGTTCTGATTTGAGTTTTATTTTATGTGATGATGAGGAAAAGATTTTAGATTTGATATCTGTAAACATAAAAAGGACAGCTACTGCAACAATGAAAATTAAAGATATAATTATAATAACAAATAACCTACGATTTTTAAAAGATTTTTCTAGAGGTTTTTCCTCTAATGATATTTGAATCTTTTCTTCTTTGGATTGAGATGTTGATTTTACTTTATGTTCATTTTCAGGCTTTTTTTCTTCTTGTTTTTCTTTTTCTTCTTTATATATAAATATGTGATTACATTTAGAACATTTTAATTTTGTCTTTCCTGGGGTAACCAGATCATCTTTTATTTTAAACTTAGTATTACAATTTGGGCAAGATATAATCATCCTAGCACTGTCTCCCAGTCTTTTATTCTTCTATTATTTCAAATATGCCTTTTAGATTTCTATATTTTTCTGCAAAATCCAATCCATATCCAACTAAAAAACCCTTTTCTATTTTAAATCCATAGAAATCAATATATACCTCAATCTTTCTTCTTTCTACCTTATGTATAAGAGTACATATCTTTACACTCTTTGGTCCCCTGGCTTCAAGCACCTTTTTTAAATAAGCAAGAGTGGCACCAGTATCCACAATATCTTCAATGACTAATACGTGTCTATTTTTTATGGGAATCTCCAGATCCTTGGAAAAGATTACCTTTTCATCAGGAGATGTTTTATCCCTATAACTTGATAATCTCACAAAATCTATCTCCACATCTTTGTCAATTTCCCTAATCAAGTCAGAAAAAAATATTACAGCTCCCTTTAAGATGCATACGCATACAATTGGAGAATCCACATCTTTGTACGCCAGGGTTATTTCTTGACCAAGTTCCTTAATTCTCTTTTTTATTTCATCTTCTTTAATTAGTGGAACAATTTTTTGGGCCATTTATTTTCTCCTAAAATCTATTTATAATTCTATAATCATGGGGATTTCATCACAGTTATCGGGGTATTTAGGGCATCTAAAACAATCTACCCAAATCTTTTCAGGCAGATGGGATCTATCTGTGACTTCAAATCCCAGTTTTTTAAAAAACTCTTTTTCATAAGTTAGCACAAAGACTCTATATATCCCAAGGGTCAAAGATTCACTAAGACAGGCTTCAACTATTCTTTTGCCCCATCCTTGTTTTTGATAGTCAGGATGAATGGCCACAGATCTGATTTCTGCAAGGTCCTTCCATATTATGCTCAGGGCTCCGCATCCAACGGTCTTTCCTTTAGAAGTTGCTATTACAAAAAAATCTCTAAGATGTGAGTACAACTCACTTAAAGAGCGAGGCAAAAGCTTACCTGCCTTGCCAAATTCCAAAAGCAAATTATAAATACCTTCAATATCGTGAATTATCGCTTTTCTTAAAATGGGCTTGTTCATAAATATTAATTTTTTTAATCTGATTTTAAAAGTTTTTGTATAATCTTATCTATTTCCTCGCAGTTTACATATCCTTGAAATTGTTTTACAATTTTACCATTTTTGTCATATAAAATTGTTGCTGGGACCCCCATTACACCAAAGACCATACCTATTGAATTGTCTGCAGAGATATAATTAGGATAATTTATTTTACTTTTTTTTAGTATTTGTATAAGATGAGACTTGCTTAAGTCAAATGATACGCCAATAATCTTTAATTCATTCTGATTATATTTATCTCTAAGTGTTTTAAGCTCCTTTATTTCCTTGACACAATAGGGGCACCACGAAGCCCAGAAACTTACTAATACTACTTGTCCCTTTGAATTGGCTATCATTGAAAGTAGATTATTAGTATTGACCTCACTTATAGAATTAGAATATGCTAGAGTACTCATTGAAAGGGAAAACAAAATAGACAAAATAATTTTTTTAAAATCCATAAATTAAAACTCCTAATGGTTTTTTAATATGAAAACACAGACAAACAATAACCAAATAAAGAATGACAATCAAGCATCAACTAAAGATGATGTAAGGGAATTTCTACCAGTTTTAACAAATTTTAATGTTCCAGCACTAAAGGATCCTATTGGAGAATATATTAGAGAAGTAATGAAATTTCCCACTTTGACTCCAGAAGAGGAGTTGGAGCTGGCGAGAAGGGTAAAGTATAATAAAGATAAAGATGCTGCATTAAAACTTGTCACATCCCATTTAAAATTGGTTGTGAAAATAGCTATAGAATTTCAGAAAAAGTGGATGCAAAATCTCATGGATTTAATACAAGAGGGCAATGTTGGACTTCTCAAGGCTGTGCAAAAGTTTGATCCTGATAAAGGGATTAAATTTTCATACTATGCAGCATTCTGGATAAAGGCATATATATTAAAATTTATAATGGATAATTGGAGACTGGTCAAAATTGGAACTACACAGACACAAAGAAAACTTTTTTATAATCTAAACAAAGAAAAACAGGCGCTCCAAAAAGAAGGTATAACTCCAGATGTAGAGGCCCTATCTGAAAGATTGGATGTGGATGAGAAAGAGATCATAGAGATGATGCAACGCCTTTCTCACCAAGATTTTTCATTAGATTCCCCCTTTGGGGATGAAGACTCAAATACCACACATTTAGATATGGTTCCAGCCCTTGAGCCTGCTATGGAGGAAGAGCTAGCAAAAAGAGAGATGTCAGAGAATATTCAGAAATATATAAAAAGGATTTTGCCTAAATTAAATGATAAGGAAAAGGATATACTTTTTAAAAGACTTCTTACATCAAATCCCTTGACCTTAAGAGAAATAGGTGAGAAATATGGAATTACCCGTGAGCGGGTAAGGCAGATTGAGGCCCGTCTTTTGGAAAAGTTAAAGAATTTTTTAAAAAAAGAAATAAAAGACTTTTCAGAAGATTGGATCCATGAAGACTGATTTTTTAAAAAAATTAAAAGATGATGCTATTGCATATGCATCAAGGTTTCATTTGAGTTTTTATGAACACTTTTCCTCTGAAATATCTTATGCAAAGGAGATATTTTTTTCACATCCCCTTGTTCGACGATGTGCTGAAGATGTAGTGCCTTTTTTGCATGACGATTTTGGACATGGAATAGAGCATTCTAAAAAAGTTGCAATTGAAGGTGCTGCACTTGTTATGATTGAATTTTTTCATTCAGATGCGACACTTACGCGACATCTCATGATATTGGCTGAATTAAGCGGTCTTCTCCACGATACATGCCGACTTGAACCTGATCATGCAAAAGAGGGTGCAATTTTAGCAAAAAAGATCTTGCAAGATTATCCCTTGTCAGATGAAGAAAAGGATATGATCTTCTTTGCAATAAAAAATCATGAGGCCTTTAAGCCAGTGGAAGTTCCTCCAAATTTTTTGTATGCTCTTGTCTCAGGAGCACTTTATGATGCTGATAAATTTAGATGGGGTCCTGATAACTTTACCACAACTCTATGGGAGATATGTGATTATCAAGAATGGGATATTGAGAAGATAATAGAGAAGTTTCCTCAAGGAATAGAAGTTATAAAATCTATATCAAATACCTTTAGGACTCCAACTGGTCAGATATATGGACCTGAATTTATTGAAGTGGGTTTAAAAATTGGAAACTATATATATAACAAATTGGTTACCTTATGGAAAAAAAGATAAGATATTTATTTTTTATTTTACTTTTTCTGATATGTTCATGTTTTCATAATAAAATCAAATATTACCCAAATGAAGTTGAACTATCCAATGAGGCATATGCCTCTTTTTATTATCTCAAATTTTTAGACTATATAAAAGAATACAAATATGAAAGTGCCAGATCGGCCATAGAAAAAGCATTGTCATATAGGAGTGATCCATATCTTTATTTAGAATATGCAAAATTACTAATTAGTCAGGGAAAAATAAAAGAGGCTGAAGAGATATTGAAAAAAGGGTTACAAAAAAATCCTGGAAACAGAGAACTTATCTTTTTTCTTTCAGATATTTACATACACGAAAAAAAGAATTTTAATGCGTATGAATTGTTAAAAACCTATATTAAAGAAAAAAAAGATGATGTTGAAGCAAGAAAGAAAATAGCTAGCCTTCTTTTAAAAGAAAAACAATATAAAATAGCCTTAAATTATCTCAGTGAAGTGAAAGAGAAGGCCAGGGATGAGATGACATATTTTTTGATGGCAAAATGTTATGAAGGATTAAATCAGAGAAAAAAGAGTATTGAGAATCTAATTAAGGCCACTAAGAAAAATCCTGAATTTTTAAGGGCATGGGCGGAACTTGCATACGAGTATGAATTAGAAGGAGATCTGGTTTCAGCTGAAAAGGTTTATTCAAGGCTATTATCCACTGGGGTATCCAATAGAGATTTAGTCCTTAGATTAATGGAAATCAATCTGAAACTTGGAAAATATGATAAGGCATATGAAGTAGCAAATAGTTATTTAACTGAACCTAAAGATATACTACTAGCTGTATCCATATGTTTAAAGGAAGAAGCATACAATGAGGCTGAAAAATTATTAAAGACTATTTTAAATTTTGGGGATGAATATCCTGAGATAATATATTATAAGGCATATATAAAATTTAAAAAATATAATGACATTAGTGGGGCAATAGAAGAATTAAATAAAATTACTAGAGATAAAAAAATATATAAAAACGCCCTTGATTTAAAAATTAAACTATTGCTCAAAAAGAAAGATTATCATGGAATAGAAAAGGTGCTTAAAAATGAGATAAAAAACAATAAATACAATGGAGATCTTTATTTATATTTAAGTGAGGTATATTTGTTGACTAAAAAGTATGATGATGCAATAAATATATTAAATGAGTATTTAAAGATCAGGCCTAATAATGTTGATGTGTTGTTTCAATTAGGTACAATTTATTACAAAAAAGGAGATGTAGATAAGGCATTAAGTATAATGGAAAAAATAATTGCTATAAATCCAAACCATGCATCAGCCTTAAATTTTATTGGCTATACATTAATAGACGAACAAAGGGATATAAAAAAAGGTTTTGAGTTAGTAAGTAAGGCAGTCAGACTTGAGCCCAAAAATGGATATTTTATAGATTCATTAGCATGGTATTATTATAAGATTAAGGATTATAAAACTGCCTGGAAATATATACAGGATGCAGTAAGATATGTAGATAATGATCCTACAATATGGGAACATTATGGGGATATAGCATTGAAATTAAATAAGATCAATGAAGCCAAAAAGGCTTATAAAAAGGCATTGAAGAATAATCATGAAGATCCTGCCAAAATCAAAAGGAAGCTAAAAGAATTATTTAATAATACTGGCAAATAGATGGAGAGGAAAAAAGGCTCAAACATAGTTGTTTTATTTTTTTTATTTATATCTAGTTGTGTTACTATCGGTCCAATTACAAAGCCTGAAAAAAGTGAGGATATATTTAAAAAGTTTTTGGAAAAATATGACACATCTCATGCAACATGTGGTGGGTGGGAAATAGAGGGCACAATGCATGTTGTATCAAAAACGCAAGGATTTAGAGGAAAATTTTATATATGTGGAAATGAAAATTATCCATGGGTAATGGAACTTAGATGGGGATTTGGTACACTGCTATCTATCACAAAGATCATGGAACATGAGATTGTAAGTTACAATATAAAGCAAGGGTGTGTTTGTAGATTTAAAAATCCATCTAAGATCTTTTATACTTTAGGACTTGATATGGAGTTTTCTCCAGATTTTTATTTGAATCTATTGACTGGTAAGTGGAGGAAAATTATCAAAAATTTCAAACAAGTAGTCAAGCTTCCCCATGGGGTTGAGTTTGTTGTTGATAATGAGGAAGTAGCTACTTTCTACATAAAGGATAGTTTGGATGAATGGAAGTTGGTCTTAAAAAATGGAGTTGTAATAAAAGGTAATGACACTACAAAATTTAGGATAATACATAAAAGCAAAGGTAATTTAATTTTCAATATAAAAAAATTAAGTTGTTTAAAGGATCCATTTGAATCTAGTAAGTTGGAGTTAAAGATTCCATCCAATGTAGAGGTATATGAAATAAAATAAAGAAGATAAAGGTATGGTAAATGAAGGTATATGCAGACAGCAAAAGGCCATGTCTATTTTAAAGATTATTTCTTTATGCGTAAAATCTATATTTAGTGAGGTTCATTGGAATGTTATAAAGGGCTTAAGAAAATGGGAGATAAAAGATCTTAAAAAAAGATTAGACAGTGAGTATGCTAAATTAGGTAAGTTATATTATGGATTAAAGGAAGATGATGAGAAAAGCTTAAAAGAGATAGAGTTTGTAAAAAATCAGATAGATTATTTGGAAACAGAAATAGATGCATTAGAAAAAGATATAGAGAATTTGAGGCATAAGATGGTAAAAGAGAGATCAAAACATCTTTAAAAAAAGAGGGTTGATATTAGTCCTCAAAAAAGAGAGTAATTAATATGGGAAAAAAGATAATAATCGGTTCAGATCACGCAGGATTTGCCTTAAAGCAAAAGGTTAAGGATTTTTTGATTTCAAAAGGGTATAAAGTGAAAGATGTTGGGTGTTATAAAGAGATATCGTGTGATTATCCTGAATTTGCAAAGCGATTGTGTGATGAGGTAATAGCTCAATCTTGCCTTGGGATATTGATTTGCGGATCAGGTATTGGGATGTCCATTAGTGCGAACAGGGTCAAAGGGATAAGGGCGGCCCTTTGTTGTAATGAGTATATGGCAAGAATGAGTAGAAGGCACAATGATGCCAATGTGTTGTGCCTTGGAGCCAGGGTATTGGGAGAGGATGTGGCATTGTCAGTTGTTGAGAGCTTTGTCCATGAGGAGTTTGAAGGGGGAAGACATCAAAGGCGTATAGATTTAATAGAGTCTTTATAAATCATAAGGGGTTAAACTTTCATATCCATATTCCGTGACAACTATAGTTTGTTCAAACTGAGCTGACAATGATCCATCTTTTGTTACCACAGTCCATTTATCTTTTAATATAATTATATCTTTTTTTCCAAGGTTGATCATGGGTTCAACAGTAAAGACCATGCCAGGTACCAAGATTATGCCATGTCCCTTTTTCCCAAAATGGGGGACCTGGGGCGGTTCATGAAATTCAAAGCCAACACCGTGTCCAACCATCTCTCTGACAACAGAACAGTCCTGTTCAACTTCTGCATATTGTTGAATTGCCCAGCCTATGTCTCCAATGGTATTTCCTGGTTTTACCTGGGCAAGCCCCCTTTTTAAGGACTCTTTTGCAACTGCTACTATTTTTTTTGCATCTTCAGAAACTTCGCCTACAAAAAAGGTCTTATTTGCATCAGCATAATATCCATTTAGCTTAGTGGTAACATCTACATTAACTATATCTCCTTCTTTAAGAACTCTTTTTCCTGGGATGCCATGGCAAACTTCTTCGTTTACAGACACACATACGCTTTTAGGAAATCCATGATAATTCAGCGGTGCAGGGATTCCTCCATGGGCAATAGTAAATTCATGGACCAATTTATTAATATAATCTGTTGTAATCCCAGGTCTTATTTCTTTTTCTACCAAATCTAGGGTTTTCACTACCAGTTCACCAGCTTTTTTTATGCCTTCTATATCTTTTTTTTCTTTTAGTCTAATTTTGTAATTATTCCAGTATATTTTTTTTAAATTTTCAAAGGAGTCTTGGGCCCTTTTTTTATTAAGGCAACACTTTTTGTACTTGAGTCCACTGCCACAGGGACATGGGTCATTTCTGCCAATCTTCATGATGTTACCTCCATTTTTATGTCTTGTAATAATTTTGATAACAAGTTATATTTGATCAATAAAATTTTATAGGGGTTTGATATATGTTAATAGATTGTCATGTACACACAACCAGATACTCTCCTTGTTCTCACCTATCTCCCTATGAGGCATGTAAATTGGCCTTATCAAGGGGGCTTGATGCCATTGTAATAACAGAACATCAAATACAATGGAAAAGAGAAGAAATCAAGGAACTTCAACAAGAATTTCCTCAATTAAAAATTTATGCAGGAATGGAAATCACTTTGAGAGAAAATATAGATATTATAGTTATCTCAAAGAATGTTGGCTTACAGATACCTTATCTAATATCATTTGAAGAATTGATAAACAAAAATCTCTTTGACCTAGAAAAAAGCTTTATATTTGTTGCACATCTATTTAGATGGTCATCTGAAATTGAATTTGATGAAAACATTATTTTTCCCTATATCCATGGAATAGAGATGAATTCTATAAATATTCTTTTGAGTGGATTTAAAAAGATAGGCCCTTTTTATCAAAGTACGCATTATGCTTTGTATGAAGAAATTAAAAACAAATGGAATTTAAAACCTTTATATAATACTGACTCCCATTCAAGTACTACTATTGGTCTTATAGCTAATGAAATTAAAAGTGTTAAAATCCCTCCGGATGAAGAAGAACTTGCGTTGTTATTAAAAGAAAAAGATATATATCAATATCAAAATATCGATCTTCTCCAAAAAATATTTAACAACTAAGTATTTTTAAATATAAAAATTTAAACAAATAGGTCAATTTCATTTTTCAACATTTTTTCAGCAATCTGTTCTGGATTGATTTTGTATTCACCATTATTTATTTTTTCTTTCAATTCATTGATTTTATCTGTTCTAACTTCATCCTGTGTTTTAACACTATCTATTATATTACTTAACAGTTTCCCTTCACTTGATACTTCAATTTTATCAGACGAGGATTTTAAATTATCTACATTTTCCTTTTTTTTGAGTTGGATATTTTTTTCGTCTTGTATCCTGTTCTGATTATATAGTTCTATTTTGTTAAAAATTCCATTAATAACCATTTTTATCCTCCTAAAAATTTTTTATTCAACTAGGGATTTTACTTTTTTATGGGTTATTTCCCATAACCTCTGGATTATTGCTTCCCTTTCTTTTTCTGAAAATTCCCTGTTGTCTCTTCTTCGCACAGTTACACTTTTTTCTTTAGGGTCAAATTTGAAAAAAAGTTCTTCTCCAAATTCTTTTTCCAGTTCATGTTTTATTTCTTCTACTATGGACGGTTTTTCTTGGTTTCCTACTATTAAATTATTAACAATATCATTTGTCAATGTTGTAATGAGCCTCATTTTTTGGGCTTGTGGAGATATAGATACCTTGTCCTGGGAACGTACAGATATGCCCAAAGTCTTCATGATTTTGGCACTAATCTTTGATCTGTCCTGTTGTTGGAAATATTTTTGTAT
>Ga0256842_1001695_pt1 | contig 17176 bp, 16 predicted proteins | sample 4559240metaG_FD_185973 | JGI IMG/M metagenome (GOLD analysis project Ga0256842, IMG submission 185973) | Hydrothermal vent microbial communities from Guaymas Basin, Mexico - 4559-240 | ecosystem: Environmental > Aquatic > Marine > Hydrothermal vents | place: Mexico: Guaymas Basin | collected...
ATATTGCCTATTTTAAAAATTTTATTGAATCTCAATATCACATTCCCGTTGTAGTCGGAACACATCCCATACCTCAAAAATATTATATTGAACACAGCAGATTAAACACATGGAATTCAAAGGAATGGCAAGAGATAATAAAAACAACATTATGTAACGAAGAGATAAGAAAGAGCTACGATTAGAGCATTTCTCTATATATTTTCTGTAAAATCGCAATGTTAAAAATTTATATTTGCTTCCTATGTTTTGGTAAGAAATCATACATTATTGCAATGTTTTAATGTGCGAAATATAAACTTATACAATTTTTATACTTGAAAAAAGCTCCGTTTTAGGATAATTACTTAAACAATTACATATTCGCCCGTATAAAAAGCGAATAGTTTATCTACAGACAGCTTGTGTTATGCAGTATGAAAACTTAAGGAGCAAAGATGAAATTTTTTCTATCCGGAAATGAAGCCGTTGCATTTGGTCTGCTTGAAACAAAAGTTAGATTCATAAGCGGATATCCCGGAACACCTTCAAGCGAAATAATACCGACAGCAATAAAACTTAAAAAACAATACAATTTAAAGGGTTATTTTGAGTGGTCTGTAAATGAGAAAACGGCAACTGAAGAAGCGGTAGCTGCAAGTTTCGCAAACTTAAACAGTGCAGTTGTATTCAAACAAGTCGGTCTCAATGTGGCTATGGACCCCTTTATGAATGCCGCAATAACGGGAACAGTCGGCAGTCTCGTTATTATCAGTGCAGACGATCCCGGACCGCACTCTTCTCAGACTGAACAGGACTCAAGATTTCTTGCATTTTTTGCAAAGATTCCTGTTTTTGATCCCTCTACCCCACAAGAGGCATATGAAATGGCAAAATGTGCGGTAAATTTCAGTAAAGAGAACGAGTTGCCGGTAATGCTTAGAACAACAACAAGAATATCACACTCAAGGAAAGACATAGAAATAAATACAGATGGTTTTAAAAACGATTTGGATATTGATTTTAAGAAAAATCAGGACAGATTTGCCGCAACACCGCATTTTAGATATTTGCTTCATAAAAACCTAAATCAAAAAATAGATAAAATTTCTCAAAACAATACACCAAAAATGTTTTTTAACGGTAAAACTTTGATAATAACAAGCGGCGTCAGCTTTGCATATCTCTATGATTTAGTTATCCGGTATAAGCTCGAAAATAAAATAACACTTGCAAAATTCGATATGCCCTATCCTGTAAATCAAGATAATCTGCAAAAAACAGTAGACACCTATTCCGACACCATAGTTATAGAAGAGAGCTACCCTTTGATAGAAATGCAGATTAAAAATAGAACTTCGGTAAAAGGAAGATTGGACAAAACCGTGCCAAATGAAGGTGAATTAACCATCGATACAATTAAAAATATACTCATTGAAACAAAAATTTTAAATACCGAAAAATCCGACATTGTTAAGCCTCCCTTTAAAAAACCGTCTTTATGTCCGGGTTGCGGTCATAGAAGTGCATTTTTCGCAATTAAAAATGTATTTAAAGATGATGCAATATATACAGGAGACATAGGATGTTATACACTTGGGATTAATTTGAATGCCGTTGATACCGTTCATTGTATGGGTGCAAGCGTTTCTTTCGCCTTTGGATTCGATAAAGCATACTCGTTGGCAAACAAAAAGAAGCCCATTGTAGCTACGATAGGCGATTCAACATTCTTTCACTCGGGTATTACACCTTTAATAGACGCAGTTCACAACAAAGCTTCATTCTTACTTGTAATTTTGGATAACTCAACTGTTGCAATGACGGGAAATCAAAAAACACCATCAGATAGTGAAGATTCATTTGATAATCCGGCAAATAGTATTCGCATTGAGGATATTGTTAAGGCTCTGAAAATTAAATTTTTTAAGACGGAAGATGCCTACAATTTGGAAAGTAGCGAAAAAATACTCAAAATGGCAAAAAAATTCATAGAAACCAATAACGAACCTGCTGTTATTATTTTAAAACATCCGTGCGTTTACACAAAAGAAGGGTTGAGCAAGAATATACATTTTAATAATGTTTTTGTTGACGAAAAACTCTGTAAAGGGTGCAGGATATGTATAGAAAAATTTGAATGTCCGGCTCTTGTTTTTGACGATACAAAAAATGTTGTTAAGATAGATGCTGCAACCTGCATAAATTGTGGACAGTGTGTAAAATCATGTCCGTTTAATGCAATAAGGATTGAAAAATGAAAATAGCAATTCTTTCACTTGGCGGTATGGGGGCAATATCGTTGTCTAAAATTATTGCTCAGATAGCCATCAATAGCAAATTGAGTGTAAAATCAACCGAGATTCACGGAATGGCAAAAAAAGGCGGTCTTGTTGAAATTCATATGAAAATAGATGAAGTGGATTTAAGCCCTTTTATATCTAAAAATGAGGCTGATTTTATAATACTATTCGACGCAATGTATAAAGATTATGCTTTATATTTTGGCAACAATATAATAGGTTTAACGGAAAATGATAAAAATTATGTGATTAGCAAGTTTAAAGATATAAAATTCGCAAATTCCTTTCTTCTTGGCAGATTTATAGGTGCTCAATCTATTTTTACCAAAAATGACGCTCTCAAAATATTAGAAAATTTTAAAAACAAGGATGAAAATATAATGGCTTTGGAGGACGGATTCAATGATATTTAACAAAGAAATAGAGACTATGCCGAGAGAGGAACTTGAAAAGCTGCAACTTAAAAGACTCAAAAACACCTTGAGAATAATAAAAAATTCCAATTCGTTATTAAAAGAAAAATATAAAGGTATAGATGTTGAAGACATAAAAACACTTAAAGATATAACAAAACTTCCGTTTACGCAGAAAGAGGAGTTAAGAAAGTCCTATCCCTTCAATCACACAGCACAAGAAAACAAAAATTGGATGAGAATGCATATGAGCTCAGGCACAACCGGAACACCCATAATTAATGTTATGACAAAAAACGATATAGAGCAGTGGTCTGAAATTATGGCAAGGTGCTACTATGCAGCGGGCGTAACAAGCAAAGACAGGGTTCAGATAACACCGTCATTCGGGCTTTTTAATGGGGGATTCGGGTTTCATTACGGAGCTGAAAGAATAGGAGCATTTATTATACCTATTGGTGCCGGAAGAAGCAGATTGCAACTGAAATTTATGGAGGAGCTTGAAACGACCGCACTTTGCGCAATAGCGTCCTATCCTTTGAGACTTATGGATGTTGCAAATGAAATTGGGTTTGACTTCAAAAAGACAAATCTCAAAACAGCTATACTCGGTGCGGAGGTATGGAGTGATGAGATGAGAAAAAGAATAGAGAATGAAATGAATATAGATACATATGACATTATCGGAATGACAGAAACGGGCGGTGTGGGAGCCGGCATAGACTGTGAGGCAAAAAACGGAATACATATATGGGAAGATCAATACATAGCCGAAATAGTAAATACAAAAACAGGAGAGCCCGTTGAAGACGGCACGGAGGGAGAACTTGTACTCACAACACTCACGAGAGAGGGTTTACCTTTAATCAGGTACAGAACGAGAGACATTACAAAAATTATATCAAAAGATGTATGTTCCTGTGGAAGAACCCATTTAAGAATAGACAGATTAAAAGGCAGAACAGACGATATGTTAAAGGTTAAAGGCGTGAATTTTTATCCTTCTCAAATTGAAGCTATCTTATTAAAATATAAGAACCTAACACCATACTACAATATTGTTCTTGAAAAAATTAACGGCAAAGGCAATATAACCATAATAGCCGAAAGGAAAAAAGTAGTTACATCCGATGAGTTCAACAAATTAAATAACGAATTATATGATTTTTTGGGATTTCATTGTCAAATACAGATTGTTCCCTCCGGAACAATTGAGAGACCGGCAGGTAAAGCTGTAAGGGTTATTGATAAACGATTAAATTAATAAATTTAAGAATTTATCCGATTAATACATTGATTTACTATCAAAATTATCGGAGGTAGTATGAATGCTGTAGGTATTATTTTTACACTCGCTGCCGTAATTGGTTCTTTTGTCTATGACGGCGGAAATCCGGCTGTTCTTCTACAGATAGGCGAATTTATGGTCCTTGTTGGTGCATTTTTTGGTATGCTTTTCTCAAGTGCTTCACCTGCTGCCTTAAAGGGGGCATTCGGTGTAATGTTAGGTATCGCAAAACCCGATCCTTACAATAAAAAAGTCTATCTTGAGCTTTTAACAATAGTCTATTCTTTATCTGTAAAAGTTAGGAAAGACGGCATACTCTCATTAGAGCCCATTGTTGACGACCCTGAAGCGTCACCAATTATGCAAAATGCCGATTTTTTTATAAAAAATAAGGAAGCCAGAGATCTCCTTGTAGATTCTTTAAGAAGTATAGTGACAGGAATAGAGGTTGAAAAATTGGACGAAATACTTGATACAAATATCGAGTCAATAGAACAAGAAGTTGCTGCACCGGCAAAAATGGTAGGTGTTTTAGCAGAATCATTACCCGGTATGGGTATTGTTGCAGCTGTTATGGGTATTATTCTTACAATGGGCGCTTTGGGCGGCTCAATTTTGGAAATAGGTGAGCATGTTGCAGCGGCGTTGACAGGAACGATGCTGGGTCTTCTTTTGTGTTATGGAATATTCGGGCCAATGGCAAAGTATGCTGAATTTAAGAATGAAGATTTCGTCACATATTTAAAGGCGTTAAAAACAGGCATTCTTTATATAGCAAAGGGTGATGCTCCCATAATTGCTATGGAAGCTGTAAGAGAAATGATTCCCCCTTTTGCGAGACCTGAATTTCAAGAAGCCGAAGACGCTGTAAAGGGTAAATAGTAATGGCAGAAGAAAATGAAGGCGGAATAGTTAAAAAATGTAAAAAGAAGAAATGTCCGGAGGGTGGAGGAAGCGCTTGGGAGGTTGCATACGGTGATTTTATGACATCTATGATGGCGTTTTTTCTTGTTATGTGGCTTATCGCCGCAACAAACATAAAACAGAGAAAGACTTTATCCACATATTTTACCAGTCCGGGAGCAACATCTTTAACAGAGGGCTCAAGTCAAATGCCATCTAAGGGCGTTTTTGATGTTGGCTCAAGAAGCTTGACAATCTCTACAAAGCTACCTGAAATGCCATTACCTACTACTGAAAACAACAGAATACACGGCAAGGGTATAATACCTAAAGTATTAAAAAATTCAGGCGGTGGTCCAACCAACAAGAAAGAGACAATGAAACTTTATACCGCTATGCAAAAAATTGAAAAATCATTATCCTCAAATAAAGATTTGCTGAAATATAAAAATCAAATTAAGATAGATCTTACGGAAGACGGTTTAAGAATCGTTATTTTCGACAAAAATAAGAAACCTATGTTTGCCGAGGGTTCAGCCATATTAGAGCCTTACGCAAAAGAGATACTGGATATAATAGGGGAAAAAGTTAAAAATATGCCAAACAAAATTACAATAGAGGGACACACTGACTCCACACCTTTTTTGGGCGAAAAATCAAACTGGGATTTATCCACGATGCGCGCAAACAGTGCAAGAAAAGAACTTGAGTCTGCAGGAATCGGCAATCATAGATTTAACAGTGTTGTAGGCTATGCAGACACAAGACCTATGCCCGGAACAGACCCGGAAAATATCATAAACAGAAGAATTGTTATAACGATAAAAAGATTGTAATTTTAAAAAAGTAAAAAAATAACTGAAAAAAATATAAAAATATATTATACTCTGCTTCAAGATGAAAAAGATGAGTAGTGGGGGCCGTGTCTTAACATTTGACATTGGGCGTGCTTTTTTATATGCAAACAAGATTTTTAAAAACAATTTCCGCACACCTTTTCAATTGTATAGTTCACAATGTCATTTAATTTCTTTATTAGCTCACACTGCAATTTGGGAAGGAGAAAAGATGTCGAAAGTCAAATGTTAAGACACGGCCCCATAACACACTGAATTTTATGAAAAGGGAGGATTTATGAAAAGGGTTGTTAGTATTATTCTCGTGGTCACAGCGTTGATTTTTGCAATGGATTACACATCCAATGCAAAAGATGCCAAATTAAAAGCTGCTTTTTTGTATGTTGGACCACACAATGACGGAGGGTGGAGTCAGTCTCACAATGAAGGCCGTCTTTATCTTCAAAAACATATGCCTGATGTAGAAACAGCTTATTCGGAAACAGTGCCTGAAGGTGCGCCTTGTGAAAAAATCATAAGAGATTATATCCACAAAGGATACAATGTTATTTTTGGAACAAGTTTCGGATTTATGGACTCTATGTACAATGTTGCAAAAGATTATCCCGATGTTAAGTTTGAACACTGCTCAGGCTACAAGAGTAGAAAGAATATGGGAACATATTTCGGAAGAATGTATCAGGCTGACTATCTTGCGGGTCTTGTTGCGGGTATGACAACGAAATCAAATTACATAGGTTTTGTTGCACCATTTCCAATCCCTGAAGTAATTAGAGAAATAGACTCTTTTGCTCTTGGTGCACAAGAAGTAAATCCTAAGGTAACAGTGCATGTAATATGGACAAATTCCTGGTTTAACCCTATAAAAGAGCGTTCGGCATCTGAAACTTTTATAGCAAACGGTGCAGACATAATAGCAAGCGGATGCGACTCTCCTGCGTCAATAGAAGGAGCCAAAAAAGCGCACATCTACGCAATAGGATACGATAGAGATATTCATTCAAAGTTCCCAAAAACAGTTTTAACCTCAAGGGTATGGCACTGGGGAACATTTTATACAAAAGTTATGCAAGAGATAAAAAATAAAACTTGGACATCTGCTCCTTATTGGGGTGGATTAAAAGACGGCATAATAAGTCTTGGCAAATTCGGCGACAATGTACCTGTAAATATCAAAAAATATGTGGCAAAAAAACAAAAAGAGATAGAAGAGGGTAAGTTTAAGGTATTTGCAGGACCTATCTATAATCAACAGGGTAAATTAATGGTTAAAAAAGGCGATGAACTTTCCGATAGTAAAAAATTGTCGCTTCAATGGTTTGTTAAAGGTGTTGTAGGAACCATACCTAATAATTAAATTTTACGAAAAAGGCTTAAGGTTTTGCTCTTAAGCCTTTTTTCTTATACAAAAATGAACAAAACAGTCGTATTGAAAGCTGAAGGAATAACCAAAAGGTTTCCTGAGACAATAGCTAATGATAATATAAATTTAGAACTACATAAAGGCGAAATACATGCCCTTCTTGGTGAAAACGGAGCAGGGAAAACTACATTTATGAATATGCTTTACGGTATATATATGCCGAGTGAGGGAAGCATATATATAAATGGAGAAAAAGTTGACATAAAAACGCCTTTTGACGCAATTAATTACGGCATAGGAATGGTTCATCAGCATTTTATGCTTGTGGAGTCATTAACCGTTTTGGAAAATATTATTCTTGGACTTAAAAATCAAGGTGTAATCATAAATAAAACCAAAATAAAAAAAGAGATTAAAGAAATTTCCGAAAGATATTCTTTAAAAGTCAATCCCGAACAAAAAATATGGCAGTTATCGGTCGGCGAACAGCAAAAAGTTGAAATAATTAAAGTGCTTTTTAGAGGGGCAAATATACTTATCTTAGACGAGCCTACTGCAGTGTTAAGACCTCAAGAAACCGAGCCACTCTTTGAAATAATGAGAAAAATGAAGCAAGATAACAAATCTATGTTTTTCATAACTCACAAGCTTGACGAAGTTATGGCTGTATCCGACACAATATCCGTTTTAAGAAAGGGTAAAGTCGTCCGAACCATTTTAAAAAAGGATACAACAAAAGAAAAACTTGCAGAAATGATGGTAGGAAGAGCGGTTCTGTTTGATTTTAAGAAAGAAAAAAAGGAAACAAAAGAAAAGCTTTTAGATGTAAGTAATATAGAGGTTTATTCTGATATAGGGTTAAAGATTATAGATAACGCTTCTATGGATGTAATGAAAGGGGAAATTCTCGGAATAGCGGGGGTTTCCGGGAACGGACAGAAAGAGTTGGTGCAAACAATAGCCGGATTGAGAAAAACTCCAAAGGGCAAAATAGTGTTCGACAACATTGACATAACGAACAAAAGTCCAAGATTTATAGCAGAATCCGGAATAAATTATATACCTGCAGATAGAATAGGGATGGGTCTTGCTTCAGATTTATCCTGCATAGATAATGCCATTATGAGAAATTATTACAAAAAACCGATTCTTTCAAAATGTATAATAAACTACAAAAAAGCTAAATCATACACAGATAAAATTGTTAAAATGTTCAATATAGCCGTTGCGGACATATCATCTCCCATCAAGCTTCTATCCGGCGGAAATATGCAAAAACTACTATTTGCACGGGAACTGCTTGAAAAACCAAAACTTTTGATAGCATCTTATCCTACAAGGGGCCTTGATTTGGCATCCACGGAATTTGTGAGACTTAAAATGCTAAAAATAAGAGAAGAGAATATGTCCGTCATATTAATATCTGAAGATTTAGACGAGCTACTCTCCATCTCGGATAGAATCGCCATTATTTACAAAGGTCAAATTATGGGCATTGTAGATTCTGATACCGTAAACAAAAATCAAATAGGGCTTATGATGGCGGGAAAAAGATTTAAGGATATACAGTAATGTTTTATTTTGAAAAACGAAAAAAGATACCGAAAAAACTTCAAATCACAATACCTGTAGTTTCCATACTGATAGGGGTACTGTTCGGAGCTGTCGCAATTTTAATTGTTGGAATAAATCCCTACACGGTTTATAAGTCCCTATTTTTAAATGCATTCGGAAATTGGTACGCTTTTTCCGAGACGCTTACAGCCGCTACACCGCTTCTTCTGATTAGTGCCGGCTTAATTTTGGTTTTCAGAATGGGTATATGGAATATAGGTGCATATGGACAATATATAATGGGCGCAATATTTAGTTCATACTTTGCAATTTTTATGCCTGCTGATATCCCAAAGCCTCTTATGCTCTCTATGATGGTAGTCGGAGGAATGGTTGGGGGAATGATTTGGGCTATTATACCTGCAATTTTAAAGGTTTTTTGGGAAGTCAATGAGGTTATATCAACCCTGCTTCTAAATTACATTGCACTTTTTGTATTGAAATTTTTGATGTATGGTAGCTGGAAAAATCCCACAAGTTACGGTTTTCCTTTATCCAAACCATTCCCCGATTCAGCACAGATGCCAATTATTTTTGAGCATACAAGAATCAGCCTCGGTTTTATTTTTGCCATTTTGGCTATTATTGCAATATGGTTTATTATATCAAAGACAAAATTTGGCTACGAGGCAAAAATTATAGGCAATAATACAACAACTGCAAAATATGCAGGTATAAATGTTGGTAAAAATATAATTATAGCAATGGCGATAAGCGGCGCTCTTGCGGGTCTTGCCGGCATGGTTCAGGTTTCAGGAATTATTCATTTTCTTCAGGTAAAAATAAACGCCAATTACGGATATACATCAATAATTGTAGCTTGGATATCTTATCTAAACCCGATTGTATGTTTTTTCAGCTCTATTATTTTTGGAGGCATTGCATCCGGGGGGTATTCTATTCAAATCAGTATGAGAGTTTCCTACGGAATTGTAGGATTAATAGAAAGCATCGCACTTTTTAGTCTTGTTGGTGCACAAATATTTTTAAACTACACTCTAAGGTGGAAAAAATGAACAGTATGCATCATTCTGCCATTGTAATTTTACTTCTTTCCAACGCCGTAAAAGCCGGCACCATACTACTCTTCCCTACCATAGGTGAAATATTTACAGAAAGAGCCGGAATATTAAATCTTGGTATCGAGGGTATGATGCTTATAGGAGCTTTTTCCGGATTTATGGTGTCGTACATCACTCATAATCCATATCTCGGATTCATGGCAGGTGTTCTATCGGGAGGAATAGCATCACTAATACATGCATTTATCTCAATTACTCTCAGAGGAAATCAGATAGTAAGCGGACTTGCACTAACAATATTTGGTGCAGGATTTACTACATTCTATGGTCAAAAATGGATAAATATGAATTTGGACGTTGCACCGCAAAACATACAGCTTCCCTTACTGTCAAAGATACCATTTGTGGGAACTATTTTATTCAATCAGGATATTATAGTTTATTCATCCTATGCTTTAGTTGCTGTGGCGTGGTTTATTCTTTACAAAACCACAATTGGTATGAATCTAAGAGCGGTGGGAGAAAATGCAAAAGCAGCAAATGCAATGGGTATCAATGTTTATAAAACTCGATATATATGGACATTTTTCGGTGGATTAATGGCTGGTGCAGGCGGAGCATATTTAACAATAAGCTATGCTCCTTTTTGGCTTGACGGCATAACAGCAGGAAGAGGCTGGATAGCCATAGCACTTGTAATTTTTGCTATGTGGGACCCGCTGAAGGCTATATTTGGCGCATATCTATTCGGTAGCATAAACGCTCTGCAGTTTCAGTTGCAGGCACAGGGCACAACCATACCTTCGGCTATTCTCAATATGCTTCCCTATCTTGTAACATTTATTGTTATAGTTTTGAGTAGCATTATTGTTAAAACAAAACATATACAGCCGCCAAAAGAACTTGGTGTACCCTATTCAAGAGAAGAAAAATAAAACAGAGTGCAATTAGTTATGAAGTGGATAAGCTTAATTTTAACTTTTGCAATAGAATCAGACAGTTGCATAAAAAACACCATTTAAAGATATACCAAAATTTGATTAACACAAAAACAACAATGTATATAAATTATCGAGTGAATGGTAATCGATTGGAATGCTATCGATAAAGTTATGATATTTTTACATTGCTTTTTGTGATAAATTTAAGTATTATGCGAGGTTTGAAAGTCCTTGCTTTTCTAAAATGAAAAGCCAAGAGTCCAAAAGGAGGTTTTTGATGAATTATTACGAACTACTGTATATTGTTCAGCCGACTGTTTCAGAGGAAGAATTAAAGTCGGTTATGGATGATATCGGTGAAAGAATTGGCAAAGCCAAAGGGGAAATTTTAAAGAACGAGGTTTGGCAAAAAAGAAATTTAGCCTACCCTATTAAAAAATTTAAACAGGGATACTACATCCTCGTTCACTACAAAGCAGAAAGCCAGGTTCCTAAAATTATTGAGGAAAGGCTTAGAATTGTAGAGAATGTTTTGAGGTTTATGCATACAAATATGCTTGATAAGGATATAGCCAAATATCAACCGAAACCTAAAAACGCCGAGAATACAGAGGAACAGGTCGATGGCAAACCTGAATAAAGTATTTCTTATGGGAAACTTGACAAGAGACCCTGAGCTACGCTTTACACCGGGCGGACTTGCCGTTGCCAACTTCGGTATAGCGGTGAATACACCGATTGGAAAAGACGAACAGGGCAACAGAAAACAAGAGGTTCTGTTTATTGATGTGGTATCTTTCGGCAAACAGGCGGAAACTATTGCTGAATACTTCAAAAAAGGCACGCCTATTTTTGTTGAGGGAAGATTAAGATACAGAACTTGGGAAGATAATAACGGAAACAGAAGAAGTAAACATGAGATTACCTTAAATAATTTCCAATTTTTATCTTCCGGTAAGTCCAAAAATTCTTCGGACTTCTCCAACGATGTTGAATCAGGGACCGAAGATGACGATATACCATTTTAAATTAGGAGGCAAAAATGGCTGAATATAAGAGAAAAAAAAGATTTTTTAGATATCCGAAAAAGAGATTTTGCTATTTCTGTTCTAACAAGATAAATGAAATAGACTACAAAGATGTGAATATGTTATCAAAATACATAACGGACAGATATAAAATAATAGGCAGAAAAACAACAGCAACATGCGCAAAACATCAAAGAATTTTAACTCAGGCAATTAAAAAAGCCCGCGTTATGGCTCTTTTACCTTTTACTGTTGACAGAAAATTAAAAGGATAGGGAGGATTAAATGAAAATAGTACTTCTTGAAGATATAGATAATTTGGGCTATGCCGGCGATACAAAAGATGTAAAAGCTGGATATGCAAGAAATTTTCTCATACCTAAGAAAAAGGCTTTAAGAGCAACAAAAGCAAATATAAAGCTTATAGAGGCAAAAAGAAAAAGCATTATGAAAAAGGTTGAGAAAATAATGGAAGATGCAAAGGCTATTCAATCATCATTAAACAATGTTTCAATAGAAATAGAAGCAAGAGCCGGAGAAAAGGGCAAACTTTTCGGTTCTGTAACTTCGGCGGATATTTATGAAAAACTCAAAGAATTGAACGATAAAGTGGACAAAAAAGATATCAGACTTCCTGAAGGTGGCATTAAAACTGTCGGAGAGCATAAAGTCGAAATTGCAATATACAGAGAGATTAAAGCAGTGGTTAAGGTTATCGTAAAAGCTGCTAATGAAGAATGAAAAAATACTTAGATCTTACCCCCAAGCAATAGAGGCTGAGAGGGCACTTTTATGCGCCCTCTTCCTCGACAATTCCAAAATAGGTGATGTTCTTGAAATTGTAGATACCCCTCATTTTTATGATGAAAAAAATGCGGTAATATTTGAAACCCTTAAATCACTTTACTCTGAAAGTATTCCCTTCGATATAATAACCGTAACAAACTCTTTAGAAGAAAAAGGATTAATAGAGGGCGTAGGCTCATCTTATATAGCAAGTTTAATAGATTACCTTCCTGCTCCCGCAAACGCTCAATACTATGCAAAAATAATCCACAAAAAAGCCGTTTTAAGAAAACTTATAAGCATATCTTCCGAAATTGCAAATATATGTTATGATGAGCCTGAAGATATTGAAGAAGTCTTAAATATGGCTGAAAAGAAAATATTCGATATATCAAGCAATAAAACGAACCGCTATATCTCTTTGGAGGAATCGGCGGATGAAACGGCAGAGTATCTGGAGGCTTTAAGAAAAAGACAAAACACAATAACCGGCGTACCCTCAGGCTTTAACAAATTAGATGAAAAAACAAACGGTTTCCAAAAAGGAGACTTGATAATAATCGCTGGACGACCAAGTATGGGTAAAACGGCTTTCGCTATAAATGCATCTTTAAATGCCGCAGTAAAACACTCGAAAAATATAGGAATTTTCAGCCTTGAAATGACATCAAAACAATTGATTTTAAGAATGGTCTCTTCTTTATCTAATGTTGATATGTATCGTTTAAGAACCGGTTTTATAAACAATGAAGAGTGGGATAAGGTTGTTGAGACTCTCGATAAATTAAAAAAAGTTAAGGTTTATATAGATGATTCATCTTTAGTTACATCTATGGATATCAGGACAAAAGCAAGAAAAATGAAAATAGAAAGAGATATAGATATGCTCATTATAGATTATCTGCAACTTATAGAAGGACGCACATCTGCAGGAAATAGAACACAGGAGGTCTCTGAAATTTCGAGGTCTCTTAAAATACTTGCCAAGGAACTCGATATTCCTATTATTGCCCTTTCGCAGCTTAACAGGGGTGTTGAGTTGAGAGATGATAAGCGCCCGGGGATGGCTGATTTAAGAGAATCCGGAGCAATAGAACAGGACGCAGATGTAATTATGTTTATATACAGAGATGAGGTTTATAACAAAAACAAAGAAGATAACAAGAACAAAGCGGAAATAATAATAGGAAAACAGAGAAACGGACCAATCGGAACAGTGAATCTACAGTTTACAAAAGAAATTGCCACCTTTAGGAACTTAGAGCAGGAATTTCAGGAAAAATACTACCAATAATTAAATAATGAAATTTATTAAAATCAGAGGGGCAAAAGTCCACAATCTTAAAAATATAGATATTGATATACCAAAGTCAAAAATAACGGTCATTACAGGTTTATCCGGCAGCGGAAAATCGACTCTTGCCTTTGATGTTTTGTATGCTGAGGGTCAAAGAAGATATTTAGAATCCTTAAGCGCATACGCCCGTCAATTCTTGGAAAAGGTAGAAAAACCGGATGTTGAAGCTATTTACGGATTGTCACCTGCAATAAGTATCGATCAAAAAAGCGTATCAAACAATCCACGCTCAACCGTAGGTACAATAACAGAAATTTATGATTATATGAGACTACTTTTTGCTCATACAGGGGATGCATTTTGTTATTTATGCGGAAGGAAAATAGATAAACAGGATACTCAAAGCATAATTAATGATGTTATGAAAAGAAAAAGCGAAAAAATACTTATATTATCGCCCGTTGCGGTGAACAAAAAAGGCTCTTTCAAATCTGAATTAGAGAACTTTAAAAAAGACGGTTTTGTTAGAATTCTCATTGATAATGAAGAAATGCTGCTTGAAGATAAAGTTAAAATAGATAAAAACAAAAAACACAATATATACCTTGTCGTTGACAGATTAAAGGTAAAGGAAGAATCCAAACAGAGAATATCAGACTCCATTGAACTTGCTTTAAAAAAAGGCAATGGAATAATGTATATAAAAAATATAGACACGGATGAAATAAAAATTTATTCGGAGGATTTTGCCTGTCCCTACTGCGGAATAAGCTATAAAACCATAACACCTCAAAGTTTTTCCTTCAACTCTCCTTTGGGTGCGTGCCCGGAATGTTATGGACTCGGCGTAAAACATCAACTTGACATAAACAAACTTATACCTGATGATAATTTGTCTATTCGTGAAGGTGTTATAAAAATATGGAGAAAGATGAAGTATTCATATTACGAAACCTTTTTAATTAATGTATGCCTCTCATTTGGTATAGATATCTATACGCCATTTAAAGATTTAGGTGAACATGAAAAGGATGTTATTCTTTTTGGTGACCCTGAAAAAATTGTTGAATTTTCAATGAACGGAAGAAAAATTAAGAAAAAATGGAGTGGCGTTACAAATCTAATATCAAAACAGTTTACAGAAACAGAAAGTGCAAAGGTTAAAAAAGACATACTTGAACTTATGAAAAATATGGAGTGCCCCGTTTGTCACGGAGACAGATTGAATAAAGAGAGTCTATCGGTTAAAATTTTAGGAAAAAATATTATTGATGTAACAAAATTAAAAATAAGCGATGCCTACACATATTTCTGCGATATAGAAAAGCAGTTTGACGAACATAAATTAAAAATAGCAGAAAGAATTTTAAAAGAGATAAAAACGCGTCTTAAATTTCTTCTCGATGTAGGACTCGACTACCTATCATTAGATAGAAGTGCAGCCACTCTATCAGGTGGAGAAGCTCAAAGAATAAGGCTCGCAACACAAGCCGGAAGCAACTTAAGCGGAATTATATATGTTTTAGACGAGCCGTCAATAGGACTTCATCCAAGGGATACCGACAAGCTTATAAAAACATTAAAAAATCTAAAAAATAACGATAATACGGTTGTTGTTGTAGAACACGATGAAAATATAATAGAATCGTCGGATTTTATAATTGATATGGGACCTCAAAGCGGAATAAATGGCGGAGAAATAGTAGCTTGCGGAACACCGGAAGAGATAAAAAGGAATGAAAAATCTTTAACAGGCAAATATTTATCAGGCAAACTTACCATAGATGTCCCAAAAAAATTGAATAAACCGAAGAGCTTTATAAAAATAAAGGGTGCAAAGGTGCACAATTTAAAAAATATAACGGTGGACATACCCCTCCACACCTTTGTTTGCATAACGGGGGTCTCAGGGAGTGGAAAAAGTTCTTTAATTTTTGACTGTTTTTACGAATATGCAAAATCATATAAAATGGGCGAAAAATCTCAAAAACTATGTGCAAGCATAGAAAATATTGATTCCATAGATAAAATCATCAGCATTAGTCAATCACCCATTGGCAGAACTCCAAGAAGTAATCCCGCAACATACACAAGCGTTTTTAACGACATAAGAGAACTGTTTGCTCGCACAGAGGACGCAAAAATGCAGGGTTTCGATGCCTCAAGATTCAGCTTTAATGTAAAGGGCGGAAGATGCGAAAAATGCAAAGGAGAAGGTCATATCAAAATTGAAATGCAGTTTATGGCAAATGTTTATATAGAATGTGATAAATGCAAAGGTCAAAGGTATAATGAAACAACACTTAATGTAAAATATAAAGGTAAAAATATATATGAAGTTCTGCAAATGACTGTCAATCAGGCTTATAAGTTTTTTGAGAATATACCAAAAATAAAAAACAAACTTAAAATCATAAAGGATGTAGGCCTCGGATACCTCAAACTCGGACAGAATGCAGTTACTCTATCCGGTGGCGAAGCTCAGAGAATAAAAATAGCAAAATTTCTAATTTCTCCTCCTGTCGGAAACACACTCTATCTGCTTGATGAGCCGTCTGTAGGTCTTCATATGGACGATATTAAAAGACTTATAGCCGTTTTAAGAAAACTTGTAGATGCGGGAAACAGTGTAATAGTTATTGAACACAATATGGACATAGCCAAATCTTCAGATTATATAATAGATTTAGGTCCGGGAAGCGGAGATAACGGCGGAGAAATATCTGCCTTCGGCGCACCTTCTGATATTGTGAAAAATTTCAACTCTTATACATCAAAATATTTAAAAGAAAAGCTTTAAAATACACTTACGATTTCAGTAAAATCACTGCGATAATGGTAACACAATTAAGTTGGGACTGCTTTGGTAATTGATAATAACTATTGACACATTATATTAAATGGAATATATTGTGATATGTGACGGGTGTTTTCTGTTTACATACTTAATGAAAGAACGGTTTGAAGCGTATTTGTATAGTATTTATTCTATGTAAAGGAGGAGTGATGAGTAAAATCGCTAATTTTTTGGTTACATTATCGGACAAAACGGCTAAAGCATTATTGGTAGTGATGGCATTTTCATCTTTTGCTTTTGCCGGGGCAACTTTAGATAGCAACAAGAATTTCACAAAACTTAAAAACTTTAAGCCCAACCCAAAGGTTACATCACAGCAGTGTTTGTCTTGTCACAAAGCTCAAGATCCCGGCATAGCCAAGGATTGGGCACATTCAAAGCATGCGCAGAAGGGTGTGGGATGCGTTGAGTGCCATGTTGTCCCTCAGGATTACCCAACCGCATTCAAGGCACATCCGTTTAAGGGTGCAAACTGGACTGTTCAGGCTGCTGTTTCATCTGTAACATGTGCAAAATGTCATAGTA
>Ga0256842_1001696_pt1 | contig 17168 bp, 13 predicted proteins | sample 4559240metaG_FD_185973 | JGI IMG/M metagenome (GOLD analysis project Ga0256842, IMG submission 185973) | Hydrothermal vent microbial communities from Guaymas Basin, Mexico - 4559-240 | ecosystem: Environmental > Aquatic > Marine > Hydrothermal vents | place: Mexico: Guaymas Basin | collected...
AGGATTTATTGGAAAAACAGGACGAGGAACACATGAATTCAATGGAGTTATGGGAAGGGTGGACATTATAACCACTACTTTTGGAAAGGCGCTGGGAGGAGCATCTGGTGGTTGCATTGCATCCAAAAAAGAGATCGTGGATATGTTAAGACAAAAGAGCAGACCATATCTCTTCTCAAACACTCTCGCCCCAGCAGTTGTTGGAGCAACTATAAAAGTACTTGACATGTTAAGTGAGACAACTCATCTAAGGGATAAACTTGAGAAAAATACAAAATATTTTCGTGAAGAGATGACAAAGGCAGGCTTTGAAATAAAGCCGGGAATTCATCCAATTGTACCAATTATGTTGGGCAAATTTCCAAATGATGCAAAACTCTCCCAGGAATATGCAGATAAACTGCTTAAAGAGGGAATTTATGTAATTGGTTTTTACTATCCGGTGGTACCAAAGGGTCAAAGCAGAATAAGGGTGCAGATCTCAGCTGCCCATGAAAAGGAACATTTAGATAAAGCCATTGAAGCCTTTACAAAGGTGGGTAAGGAACTGGGAGTAATTTAGTTAAAAGAGGGGGAATTTCTCCCCCTAATCTCTTAATTTCTACTTGCCTATATCCCCAATTTCTCTGTGAATCATAAAGGTTAAATCAACAGAATTTATCTTTCCATCGCCATTTACATCAAGTTTTTTCTCCTCCTGAGAGGAAATAGTGGAAACATTACCTGCCACATAGTTTGTCATGTAAATTATTTTAATCAAATCATCACTTTTCTTTTCTCCAGAAATTGTTTTACTTATAGTAAAGTTTTTAGCAGTCACAGTTTTTCCCCCCTTAAAGGAGTTGTAAATGTTTAAAAAAAGTGGTACGGCAACTAAAATAACAACTAAAAATGAGTAAAAGGCAAATTTTACGGCATGTTTCATTCCCCTCTTTTCCACATCCTTAAGGAAATTTTCAAGTCTCTTTTTAAAATTGCTCCTATGCTCAACAAAATAAAGTGATTCAACAGCTTTTTTATAAAAATCATCATCTATTTCAGGGATATCTCCACTTTTTTCAATTGCATCACTTAACTCCTTTAAATTTCTCACCTCTTCCCTGCAAAACCTACATCTATAAAAAATCTTTTTAAAAATTTCATCCTCATCCGGGGTCAAATATCCACCTAAAAACTTTCTGATAAATTCCCTGTGTTTTTCCTCATGCCTTTTCCTCAAATACCTACCAAACATCTCCTTCCTCCTCAATTATTTTTTTCAATTTTTTCTTTCCCCTTTTAAGCCATGATTTCACAGTATTTTCACTTACTTTTTCCATTTTTGAAATCTGTGGAATACTATAGCCTTCCACAAAGTGGAGTAAGATAGCCCTTCTATAATTTTTATTCAACTTTAAAAGGGATTTTTCAATTTTTTTATACATAAATTTTTTTATTATATTTTCCTCATCAGAAGATGAAAATTCCCTATTTTCAATAATATCCTCAATCTCAACACTTTTTTCTCTAAAAATTAGTTTTTCCCTCTCCTTTCTAATCGCCTCAAGAACATAGTAATAACACCAACTGGTTATCTTTGCATCTCCTCTATATTTTTTGAGATTTGAATAAATCAAGTAAATTGCCTCCATAACACTATCTTTAAAACTCTCCCTGTGCTTTGGCAAAAATGCCTTTGCACACATTCCTTCTATATATGGTTTTAAAATATTTAAAAAGAGTGCATCCCAGGAATTTTTATCTCCCTTTAAAACATTTTGCACAAGCTGGAAATCTTCTTTAAATTCCTTTTTCATTAAACCTCTATTAAAATTCTGAAAACCACTCCATCTTCTTTACTATTTTTATGCAAAAATACTTTAAAACCATGATCTTCTGCTATTTTTCTCGAAATTGTAAGTCCAAGCCCCATACCTTCTGCTTTAGTCGAAAAATTTGGCATAAAAATGTTATCCACAAAATCGGAGGGGATCACAGGTCCATTATTTCCAATATCAATGGTTATTTTCCCGTCAAAAAACCGTAGATGTACAAATAACCTCTTATCTCCATCCTTTTTTAAAAGGGCTTCAACGCCATTATTTATAATGTTTGAAATCATCCTGTCAAAAAGCACTGGATCAATGTAAAGAGGTGGAATCTCCTGAAAAAAATATTCAAACTCTATTTTCTCATATTGCTTTTCATAAAATTTCACTTTCTTGCTCAGTAAGTCCCCAATATCTACCTTTTCAGGCTTTGGAAGAGGAAGTTTTGCAAACCTGGAAAACTCCTCAATCATATATTTTAAAACATTGGATTCCCTTTTAATATCTGAAACAGCCTCAAATATGACCTCACCCAATTCAAGCAATTCATCTCTGTTAAATATGAGTTTGTCTCCCAACATCTTTTTGAATCTCTTCTCAATCCTCTCAGCACCAAGTTGAACAGGGGTTAGCGGATTTTTAATCTCATGGGCAAGTCTTTTAGCAACATCCTGCCATGCAATTGCCTTTTCAGCCTTAACCTGCTCTGTAATATCGTCAAAGACAACCACATATCCCCCCTCTTCCACAGATAGACTCACATGGGAGACCCTGAAGGAAAAAATTCGCCCCTGTCCATCTCTTCCCATTTTTATTTCAACCTCCCTTGCCACATGTCCATCTTTTTTACACTCCCCAAGAAGATTAATCAAAATTTCAGATATTTTTCCCCCATCCCTTGAGTTAAGATAAATAACTTTATTTAAATAAACACCTCCTTCATCACCCTCCAAATTCAAAAAATCTCTTCCCTTTTTATTAACCATTGAAATTTGAAAATTTTCTTTAATAAATAAAAATGCTGTATCAATTGTATTTACAACAGTTTCAATAAACTGATTTCTTCTCTTCAACTCCTCATTTTTCTGAAGCAAAATGTCTCTACTTTCCTTTAATTCCCTCATCATGGTATTAAATGAACTCGCAAGAAGTCCAAACTCATCATTTGAAACCACCTTTACATTTTTACTGAGATCCCCACTTCCAACCCTCTTTGCAGCATCAGATAGGGCAATTAATGGTTCTGTAAATTTTTTGGAAAGAAAATATCCAAACCAGCCAAACCCAAAAAAGAGTAAAAGCCCAACGGCAATGATTCCCATGTAGTAATTTGACTTTATAAGTCTTATCTTCTTTCTAAATTGTATAAATCTTCTGTAAGCCTGATTTATTCTGTAACCATCATAGGAGATTTTTCCACCTATTTCACCTACCACCACAAAAATTTTCCCCCCAACCTTTTTTCCCCCCACTATTCTATCCCCACCGGGTTTTGAATCAACAAAGACAATACTTCTTCTCTTTTTACCCAAAAGGGAATCAAAAACTTCCTCAACTATCCATTCTTCAGGTATAAAATCTTTGGGTTTTGATTCCAGAATTTTTCCACTTAAATTAAAAACTGTTATTTTGTACTCATCCTTTTTCCTCTTCAAATTTAAAACATCGTCCTTTAAATATTTTTTCATATTAGAAATCTTATCCCTGAAATATTTCTCCTCCATCTCCTTTGCATATTTCAGCACCTCTTCAGCAGGTGTGGAAAAAAGTCTGTTGAAATTTTCACTCACCACCTGATAGGAAAAAAATAGAAATACAATTGTAGGCACAAGGGATACCATGAAAAAAAGTGCCGTGAGTTTACTCTTTAAAGTAACCCATTTCTTCCCGGACCTTTCAAAATAAAATCGGGTAAAATACTTAATTATAAGGAAAAATACCCATATAAGGGCGATGATATTAAAAATGGTAAAGATTAAGGAAAAAATTGCCCAGGTAGAAAAAGATTCTCCTTCAATTCTGAAAAAATTGGAAACAATATTTCCAACCAGCAAAAAGGCAAAAATAACGATAAATAATAAAATGTAAAACAGAATCTCCCTTTTATTAACTTTCAAAAGATACCTCTAAACTACTTTTTAAAATAAAATTTAATACCCTTATCCACATACACTACCCTTCCATTTACCACGGTCATTAATATCCTGGTATCTTTTACTCTTTTTGGTGGTTCATAAATTATATTTCTATCAAGTACCGTTAAATCCGCAACCATCCCCGGAAAAATTCTCCCCCTTACCTTCTCCTGAAAAGCAGCATAGGAAGGGTAAATTGTAAGTCCCTTTAATGCTTCCATTCTCTTCAATTTTTCTTTTCCCCTAACAATAACCATGCCATTCCCATTCCCACCCCCTGTAATGGCTGTATAATAATTTAATATGGGAGAAGGAGGAGCAACAGGAAAATCCGTTCCCAGAACAACCATCTTTCCCCTCTCCACAAAGGAATTCCAGAGATAACTTCTCTTCATTCTCTCTTTACCAATCTTTTTTTCTATCCATTTAAAATCAAGTAGATAGTGGATTGGTTGAATGGAAAATAAAATATTACAGGAACTTATTCTCTTTAAAAACCTATCACTTACACTCTGGACATGCTCAATTCTGAATCTCAAATCCCTCTTCTCATATTTTCCCAAAATTTTACAATAAATTTCAAGCACTTTATCATTTGCTCTATCTCCAATTGCATGGGTCGCAACCTGAATATTTTTTTCCGCACATTTCTCACAAAGGGATTCAAATTCCCTTTCAGACAGGAGTTTAATCCCACAATTTTTACTCCCCTCATAGGGTTCATACATTAAAGCGCTATTTGATCCAAAGGATCCATCTGCAAAATACTTAACACTTCTCAATGTCAACATATTATCATCGGTTTTAAAAATACCTCTTTCCAATAATTTCTTCTCAAGTTCCGAACCATGTAGTGCCATACAGTAAACCCTCAATTTAAGTTCCCCACTTTTATACAAATCCCTATATACTTCAAAGATCTTTTCATCAATTCCTGCATCCTGGACTTCAGTCAATCCATTCTTTAAACAGTGATTTGCTGCAAGTTTAATCATTTCCCTTTTTTCCTCAAAACTATCTTCAGGAATTATCCTTTCAGCAAGTTTTACAGCCCTATCCACCAAAAAACCTGTGGGTTTTCCACCTTTCTTTTCAATTTTTCCCCCTTTTATTCTGGTTTTCACATCTATTTTAGCCATCTCAAAAACCTTCTTATTAACAAAAACTGAATGTAGATCCATTTTGTACAAAATAACAGGTATATCGGAGAAATACTTATTTAAAAGGTCATAATCAATATCTTCAACATCTTCAAGGTTAAATCCTATCAACAAATTTCTTGATGGATTTTTTTTGTGAAATTCCTTCAGTGCATTTATGACATCCTTAAATTTTTCTCTTCCCCTTAGATCCACCCAGTAAAGCATTTTCCCAAGAAATTCCATATGGCAGTGGGAATCAGTAAATCCAGGAAAAACATATGAAAAATTGAGGTCATATATTTTTGTTCCATCCCCAATAAATTTTTTTACTCCACCATAATCTCCAACAAAAATAATCTTTCCATCCTTCACCGCAATATTAGATGCAATACTTGAAAACTCATCCAGCGTAATTACAGTACAATTTTTAAGTATGAAATCTGCATAATCATTTGACATATTACCCCCCATCAAAAAAATTGAAAAAAGGAAAAGGAAAAAAATATTTTTTAAAAAGAGAAAAAATTTCATATAATATCTCCCGTAGGGTTAAATTTTATTTTACTTTAATGAAGGATTATATTCAATGGATGAAGAGAAAAAGGAGTGTCCTATTTGTGGTGGAACCTTCTGGGTGGAAAAGGGAGATGGTGTTGTAAGATGTAGTTGTTATAAAGAATATTTAAAGAAAAAAAGGATAGAGGAAGCCCAAATCCCATCTGCCTATAAAAATAAAAAACTGGAAAATTACAAGCCTCTAACCAACTCCCAGGGCAGAGCCCTTAAAATATCAAATGAATTTGTGAAGGAATTTTTAAATGGAAAAATGGACAGAGGTCTCCTCTTCATGGGGAAAACTGGTGTTGGAAAAACACATCTTGCCATTGGAATATTAAATGCCCTTTTAGACGAAGGATTTAGAGGATATTTTATTAATTTTATCCATCTGATTGAAAAGATTAAATCCAGTTATAATCCACTATCTCAAAGTGCATTTAGCGAACCAGAGTTTTTTAACAGAATAAAAAGGAGCCATATCATAGTCATTGATGAATTGGGTGCACAAACTCCTACAGAATTTGCCTTTAACAAGATGTATGACATAATCAACTACTGCTTTAGTGAAGGAATTTCAATAATATTTACAACAAATTACTATCTGATGGATGAAAAAAGAAAAAATCCCACAGATATTAAACTGGATTCCACCTCCTACATATCAAAACTCCATAAATACTATCTGGAAGAAAGGATTTCGGATAGACTTGTATCGAGAATTCTCGGCAAATGTATTAAGGTTGAAATTGAGGGAATTGATTATAGAAGAAAATTTAATGTATATTAGAGGAAAAAAATGAAAAAGGAAAAAAGGATAGAAACAAGAATCCCCATTAAGGTACCATTAAAAATTGAAGCCCTCGACATAAATGGAAATCACTTTATAGAGGAAACAGAGACTGAAAATGTAAGTATAAATGGTGCATGTATAAAAATTTCAAGAAAAATTCCCACAGGGTCTAAAATAAAAATTTCTGCAGTTAAATTTCCCTTTGAAGCGACTGCCGTTGTGGATGTTGTCTGGATGGATGAAGTGGATGGACAATTAAAAATGGGTGTAAGATTTTTAGACAAGAAACACAACTGGATATTGAGATAGGTAAATTTTTACTGAGAAGAATATTGAAATATGGCTAATAATCAGGAAAAATGTTACCCAAAAAATCCACAAAAGATTCTTGGAAAAGGCTATATTTTTAAGAAGGAAATAAATGAAAATTAAGAAATAAAACCAGAATCATTTCCTGCAAAGCAAATGTCTTATGATAATTGCCTTAAATTACTCCTTTAAGATATACATATGCACTTTTCAAGAGGAAAGTTAAAAAAAATTTTCTGTTTAGTAAATAAGATTTATTAAGATAATTTTAAAAAGAGATCTTTCAATTTTGCCTGATGCCAATTCCCCTCATCCCTTTTTCTTACTTACCAACTTTATCTCTATTTCTTGCCTGACACCTTTAAAAATTTATTTTCGAATTTAGGTCTGTCCCCCTGTCCCCTTTCCTCACCATTTCCATCTTTCATTTCCCGCTAAATACCCCTTAAAGGCTTATAGGCAATAAAGAGAATTTTTCTTTAATCACTGATTTTTGCCAAAAGATTTTATCCTTGCCAAAATTTTATTTGTTCTTCTGTTTGCCTCCCATAAATCCCTCTTGAAGGTTTGTAGAAGATAAGGAGAATTTTCCTTTAATCATTTGGTTCTTCCAGAAAAATTTTTAAGTGATTGTCAGTTTTAGGTTTTTTTCTCTTACTTATCAACCCTAAAAGTCCTTAAACTTTTCTTAAATTTCCTGCCTAACACTAAATTACTCTAAATTCTGAATTTCCTAATTTCCTGAATTTTCAATTTTTCTCTTTTTTCTTTTCCTATAAACCCACGGTAGGGATTGTGTGGAAGATAGATTCAGCCTGACACCTTTTCCCCAAATCCCAAATCTAAAATTTTGCCTGACACTAAATTTTTTCTAAATTTTAAATTTTCAATTCTTTTCTATAAGCCCATAGTGGGGATTGCGTAGGAAGTATTTCAGCCTGACACCTTTAATTTTACATGACATTTCTCATTTTTAGGTCTGTCCCCTCTTCCATTTTTTTGTTTTTTTACTTGCCCACCCTAAACGCTCACCTAAAGGTTTACAGGATGAAAAGGAATTTACTTTAATCATTGGTTTTTATCAGAGAATTGTTAACTCTCTCTGAATTTAGTTCCTTCTTATTTACCTCTCCTGAAAGGCTACTTAAATTCTCCTTGAATTTTTGCCTGACACTTTTTTAAGATTTTCTTTTAGATCTTTAGATCTTGTCTTTTCTTATGACACAATTAATTTTACACTACCCGAAAATACCGAAAAAGATAAAGAAAAACATTCATTTCTTTAAGAATAAAAATTTTAAACTCATCTCAACATTTGAGGTTTCCCACCATTAATCACAACTCTTCTTTCTCATTAAGGAAAGATTTAAAGTGTCAGATTCAATTAAGTTGACATTAACATGTTGTATATCTTTTAGTTGTATTCTTTATATTTTTCAAGATTTTTCAGTATTACATTTCCCAGGTCATTTAGATATTTTTCTCCCTCTTCAAAACTCATCTTCCCTTTTGGTGGAGGAAAGGGATCTGAAAATATCACGACCACGTCACCTCTATTTAGCAGGAAACTCCCCTTCTTCATTATCTTATGGCTACCAACAATGGTAACGGGAATTATCGAGGTTTTCTCCTTTAACTCATTTACAATTTTTAAGATGCCCGGTTTAAAAGGTTGAAGGCTACCATCCTTAGATCTTGTTCCTTCAGCAAAAAAAATAAAATTTACCCCCTCTTTAATCTTTTTTATTACTTCCTGTAAACTTTTTCTTGCCTTTTCAGAATTACTTCTGTCCACAAAAACACAACCCTGAAACTTCATCAAAAGCCCTATAAATGGCACAAAAATTATCTCTTTTTTTGATAGAAAGGAGGTTTTGGGTGGGGTAAGTGCAGATAAAATGTATACATCGAACATGGATTGGTGATTTGATACAAAAAGGGTACCTTTTTTGTCCTTTATCTTATCCTCTCCATACACTATTAAATTTTTCACCCCTATTTTTGTTATTATCATTCCCCATTTTTGCTTTATTATTGAAATCAGGTCTCTTTTAACTGGATCAATTATCACTGAAATAATACAAAGTACTACAACAACAGTTGTAACAATTATTCCTATACTCCATCCAACAATTGTTATGATAAATTTTTTAATATTTTTCATCATATCTGTGGTAGGTTGAATAGTAAGTAAAACTTGATTTTTCCTTTTTTATGTCCACAAAATTTAAAATCGCGCCTAAAATTTTTCCACTATTTTTCTCTATTTTTTCAATTGAAGCCATGACATGTTTTTTGTGAGTTGATTTATATTTTATTACATATATTATTCCGTCTGCGTAGGGAAGTAATAAATTTGATTCCGCCACAATTCCAGCAGGTGGTGAATCCACAATCACAATGTCAAAGTGTTTCTTAAATATTTTAAAAAGATCATTTATTTTTTCAGAAACTATTATTTCGTTGGGGTTTACTTTTGTTGTCCCTGAAGGTAAGAAGAACAAATTTGCCTCTTCGGTTTTATATATGTGAAGTTGCTTTAGAAGTTTGTCATAGTCTCTTGCAAAATACATTGTTTCAAAGAAAACCCCCATTTTCTTTTCAAGGAATTTTATTATCTGTGGATTGTAAAATCCGGGATGGTTGTCTGAAATTGTGAAGGTTGCCTTTTCAAATTTTAAAATTTTAATAAAAATCGCCTGGAACTGATGTACTAAAACCTCTGCAATTTTATCAGAGGAAATTAAACCAGAGTTTAGCAAATATTCTCCAAGTTTTTCTCCACTTTTAATGCTGTTTCTAATTCCTGCATCTACCACATCTTTCTTCATTCCCAGAAGGTTTACCAACAAATTTCCCAGGAGAAGATTTTCTTCCTTTTTATTCGATGTTATGAGAGCAACAGTTCCATTTATTATGTGAATTTCAAAATTTTCTTCCCCACAATTTATTTTGATTATGGAGTTTTTTCTATTGACGTAAAGTAAATATAAAATGTCTGAAAGAGGGTATTCAGATAGGCTTCCACTTTCTGGAATTGCTTTTTGTGGCGATATTAGTAATTCAGAAATACCCTCTTTTTCTGTTTTAAAATATTTGTTTAAAACCGGTCTTCTCAAATCAAGATTTATGAGAAGGGTTCTTTTCCCATCTTTTGCAAATAACCTTGCAAGATTTAAAGCCACGAAACTCTTTCCTTCCTTTGGCAAGGTGCTTGTCACAAGTAGTAGAAATTTTTCTTCCCTGAATTTTAAAAGGATTTCAGCCTTTATCATTTTAAAATGTTCATTTAAGTAGTACTCATTTATATCTCTTTTCTTTTCTTCGATTTTAGGAATGGGTGAAAGTGCTGTTATGCCTAAATCTGCTTCAATTTCTTCTGGTGATGTGATATTTGTTCTTGCAAATTCCATCAAAAATACCGCTGAAACACCAAAAATGAGTCCCATAAAAAGTGAAACTATTATATTCAAAATTTTATTTGGAGAAATCGGAGTTGATGGATATATGGGATAACTCAATTTGTATATATAATTTGCATTAAAAGTTTTTGATATATCAAGTGTTTTTATTTTGTTCAAAAGGGTTTCATAAAGGGTTTTATTGGATTCGAGTTCATCTTTGATGCTTTTATATTCCATTTCAAGGGAAGAGTTTTTTACTGCTCTAACTTCATTTTCCTTTATAATTTTGGAAAGTTCAGCAATTTTTGCATTTAATATTTTAAGTTTATTCTCCTTTGCTTTTATTAAGGATCTAATTTTTTGCGTTAGCGCATTTTCCAGATCTTTAATCTCATTTTTTTTGCTTACCACGAGTGGGTGCTTTTCCCTATATTTTGCTTTTAAATCTTCCAGTTGAAGTTTCAGGTTAAATAATCTGTTTTTCAATGAAATTATTTCCTTGTCTTCGCTTAACACCGGCTCATTTATTATTGAGTCAATATTTTCCCTTACTACCTTTCTAAGATAGTTTAATTCATTTTCCACGGACACTTTTTCAATCTTTTGCTTTGTAAGTTCAACCTTTAAATCTGATAATCTATCAAGACTAATGTTTGCATTATTTTTAAAAAAGGGGTTTCCTGATTTATTTAAAAATTTTATGTATTTCTCTTCTGATTTGCTTAGTTCTTCCTTTATGGATATCAGTTGCCTGGTCAAAACGGAGATTGTCTTTTTTACCTCTGACAACTTCATCTGTGATAGTTCCTCTTGATATACATCTGCTATTACAGAGGCCACTTTATAACATATTTCCGGGTTTGAATCTGTAACGTAAATATCAACCAGATTTGTATCAGGTATCTGTTTAACCGTTATATCGTTCATTACCCTTATTACCCATGGGTCAGGTAAATTTGAAGTTATACCTCCTTTGTGTGGATTGTTATCCACGGAAATGTTAAGATTGCCAAATATTTTTCCCTTTTTCTTCTCCTTCTTTATAATCTCTTTAATATTTATTCTGTCACATATTTTTTTTGCAATTACATAACTTTTTAGCATTTTAGTGTGGGAGTTAAATTCCCTTTCTTTGCTAAAGTAATCAAACCAGTAGTTTCCATAAAACAAATTGTTGACAGGAGATGTTTTTATTTCTATTCTGATTTTTGTCTGATACTTGGGGGTTGCAACATTGTTATAAATTATGGCAGAAAAGAGAAATATTAAGAGAGAAAGAAACAACAACTTTTTGTTTTTTCTCAGTATGGTTATGTAATCGCTTAATGTTCTTTGTTCTATCATGTTTCTCTTCATACCCATATAATATACAACATTTTTGATTTCAAGTAAATGGGAGTTTACCTGTATAGTTTTAGGTTTTTCAAATATAGGGTGTTTTTTACTCCATCATAAGATATGTAGTTGTTGACACTTATTAGAAAAATTTTTACCCTTTTTAAGGATAATTTTTTATTTTTGCCACTACATTCCACCAATTTTGAAAAGGGAATTTTAATTCTTTCCCATTTCTCACTCGATAAAAATGTGTGTCTATAGCAGCCCTTTTTATATCTTAAAACAAAGAAATATCTCATTTTTTTACTGGATCTTGTTTCAAATTCAACCCCCTTAAATCTCGAGATATCCATCTTAAATTTGTGATATATGGCCACGCCAAATAAATTGGAATTTTTGCATTTTTTTAAAGAAAAGGAAACTTCATACATTTTATCTTTATCAATACACCTTAATTTTATATGACATGGACCATCATTTCTCGTTGAAAAAAATTTTTCATCAAAGGGAAGGGAGAGTGTTATGTCCTCTTTTTCTTTAACTTTTTCCCTTTTGTCAGGTGGCATCAAATAAAAGGGATTTGTCACAATCCATGGAATATCTTTAAATAGACTTTTTTCAATAAATATTTCACTTCTATAAACACCCCTTTCTGTTATTTTGACTTTAAGGGTCTTTTCCCCATTGGTATTAAAGATTTTAAATGGTTTTCCATTTCTAAAAATCTTTATTTTGAGTTTTTCTTTTGTGGGAATTTTGAAAAAAATTTCACCATCTCTCTCAGTTATGGATTTGCCCATCTCAATTTTTTTACCATTTCTCGTTAAAAAATATGTCTCAAATCCCTCTGCATTTCCAAAAAGTTCCACCACATTAAAAAAGTTTCCCTTCTTTAATCCCTTTACTATCTCATTTTTTTCTTCTAATGGAGATAAATCTTTGCTTTGATCTACCTTTACATAAATATTAAAACATCCAAAGATATCTTCATATTTTGGAAAGTTTAAGGAAAATTTCTTTGAGAAGTGAAAATTTCCATGGGCATCAAGGGCATAGATTCCATAGTATTTTCCATCATTGTTTAAATTGTCCCACTTCAGGAAATTTCTTTTGTTAAATCTCTTTGATATGTATAACAAACTGTAAGATGGATTTACGTGATAGTAGAAAAATGCAATAAGTTTTTCAAGGGGATTACATCTTCTTATACAACTGTATGTGTTTATAAGTTCAATACCAGTAAAACCTCTAATGTTCCAGTTTTTCCATGGAATTTTTGTGTCAAAGGGATGGGCAATAAATTCTATGGCACCTTCTTCTTTTAACTCATCAATTGCTTCCTGTGGTTCTGGAGCAAATCTATAGGAATGGAGTTTATAGTTTATTGCCGTCATGTGTCCACAGTCCATCGTAAATTCAGATGCCCCAATTAGGAGGACATTGCCATATCTCTTTGTTGCCAGTGAGGATTTTATATTTGGCCTGCCATGATCTGTGAGTATCACAAAATCCAGATTATTGTTTTTAGCTGCAGCAATTATTTCTTCAATTTTTCCAACGCTATCATGTGAGTATAGAGAATGGACATGGTATACTCCCCTTTTGTAGTTGGAAACCTTTTGAGATGCGGTTTTTATTTTTTTATATTTGAAAATGGGTATAAAAAAAATAACTAATAAAGTTAATGTGGTAATGAAAAGTATATATTTTTTCATTTTAAGAAGGTTTCCTCTTTTATGTTTGAAAGGGATTTTAAAATATTTTCTTTAACACCGGGAATTTTTTTTTCAAGTTCCTTTAAAAAAATTTTTGTCTTTCCCCTTTCCCTTTCCTTAATTTCTTCAATGGGACATCCAAAGGGAAAGGAGGGAATATTTTCCCTTCTGGCATATTCTTTTATTTCATCTTCAAATACAAGTATGAGAGGTCTTATCACCTTAACTTTTTCATTTTCTGCAAGATAATTTGGAGACATTGCCCTTAAAGTGGCGTTGTAAAACATGTTTAAAAAAAATGTTTCCATTAAATCGTCTGCATGATGTCCCAGGGCTATCTTATTGCATCCTAAACTCATTGCCATTTGATAGAGTGCACCCCTTCTAAGCCTTGAGCAGAAGGAACATATGGTTCTGAGTCTTTTCCCCTTTTCCCTGAGAATTTTCTCTATTGGCATAAAGTAGGATATCAGAAAAAATCCCTCTTTTCCCACATACTCAAAAATTGGTTTAAGGGAAAATCCTTTAAAATCTCCAATCACCATTGCGGGGATTATTTCATATTTTACTGGAGCCCTTTTTTGAAGAATCTTCATTAGTTTTAACATTGCAAAGGAATCTTTTCCCCCTGAAATTCCAACAAGTATCCTGTCTCCATCTTCAAATAGATTATATCTTTCTATTGCAATACCTATTTTTTTTATTATTTTTTTTTCAATTTTTGAGGAGTATTTCTTCATTTTAAAAATAAACTTCCTATTTGATAGACCAAAGTGGAAATTGTAAGGCCAAGAATCATCATGTATAAAATTGTAAAAAAGGCCCACTTCATACCTATCTCTTTCTTAATGGCTGCAATTGTGGCTATACAAGGTACATATAGTAATACAGTTAATAAAAAAGAATAGGCCGAAAGGGGAGTAAAAAAGGAGTGAAGCGCCTGAGAAAGGGTCACCTGATTTCCAGTGGTAAGAAGTGTGCCAAGTATTCCAACCACAAGTTCCTTCGCCACAATACCGAAAATTAGTGCCACAGCAATTTGCCAGTGGGGGAACCCCGCCCATTTGAAAATTGGAGCGAGTTGCGTCCCCAAAATTCCAATTAGACTCTCCTTTGATCCATATTCCACACCAGGAGGAAGAGATGCAAGAATCCATATGAGAATCACACCGGAGAGAATTACAGTTCCAGCCTTTTTTACAAATAAAGCACTTCTCTTATAACTTATTAAAAGAACTCCCTTCAAATTGGGGAGCCTGTATGGGGGAAGTTCCATTATGAGAGGGGCAAATTCCTCCTTGAAGAAAATTGATTTAAATACCCTTGCCACAAGTACTGAAAGCAGGATACCAATTACATACAGGGAAAAAACCACAAGTCCCTGATAGTTTACGAAGAATACCCCTGCAAATAGTGTATATACAGTTAATCTTGCTGAACAGGATATGAGTGGATTGATGATTATAGTGAGAACCCTATCCTTTCTCGACTGAAGAGTCCTTGCAGCCATTATTCCCGTTATATTACATCCAAACCCCAGTATCATTGGGATAAAGGATTTTCCGTGTAGCCCCAGTTTGTGCATAAATTTATCCATGATGAAGGCCGCCCTGCTCATGTATCCAGATTGTTCAAGAAAGGTTAGGAGAAAAAAGAGAATGAATATGTTTGGCAAAAATACAAGTACCGAACCAACTCCACCAATTATTCCCTCTTTGAAAAATGAGGCGAATGTGGGGGAATTTTTTAAGATATTTGAAGCCACATAGTCTCCAAAATTGTTCATCAATTTGTCAATAAGTTCCGATATGGGATTTCCCACAGTAAAGATCAGTTGAAACACAATGGCCATCATTACAAAAAAGAGGGGAATCCCTAAATATTTATTCAGGACAAATCTGTCTACTTTTTCAGAGGAATTTATTCTCTTATTTATATCGGTTTTTTCCCTGAGACAGTCCTTTACTACACCCTCTATGAACCCATATCTCCTTTCAACTATGTAGACATCAATTTCTTCCCCCAGATAACTTTCCGCGTCAGATGTAATTTTATAGAGTTTCTCTTCAATGTTTAGATCTGGATAGTTTTTCTTTATGTAAGAAAAAATTTCCATATCCTTTTCGATTAATTTAATTGCAATCCATCTTGTTGGGGCGTTTAGATATTTTACCCTTCCATTTTCCAATATTTTGGTAACCTTTTCTATTGTGTTTTCAAGGATTTCTCCATAGTAAATCTGAAGGGGTTTTTTCTTTCTTTCGAGATTTTTGCAGATTGCTCTTTTTAGGTTGTCAACTCCAAAATTTTTGCTTGCTGCAGTTTCAACTACCGGGACCCTTAACATGTTTGAAAGCATTTTCGTATCTATTTTAAGTCCCTTTTTTTCGACTTCATCTATCATGTTAACGACCAATACCAGATTCAGGTCCATTTCAAGAAGTTGTGAAAAAAGATAGAGATTTCTTTCGAGAACGGTTCCATCAACAATGTCCACAACAAGATTGCTTTCACCCCTTAAGAGATATTCTCTGGCAATTCTTTCGTCAAGGGAATTTGCAGAAAGGGAATATATTCCTGGAAGATCCACCACTTTTATCTCTTTTTCCTCACAGTTGAAAAACCCCTCCTTTTTCTCAACAGTTACCCCCGGCCAATTTCCCACATGTTGATTTAAACCAGTTAAACTATTGAATATGGTTGTTTTACCAGAATTTGGGTTTCCACACAAGGTTACTATATATTCAGACATTTAAAACCTCCCATCCACCCTTATTTAACTTTTCCACTAAAACCGTTTCAGCCTCTTCCTGTCTTAGGGTGAGGTAATAGTCTTTTACCTTCAGATATATGGGACCTTTAAAGGGGGCTACTTTTTCCACGCTAATTGTGGAGCCACTTATTATCCCTAAATCGAGTAATTTTTTCCTGAATGGCGATTTTACCACAAATTTCACTATACACTTTTCCCCTGGGTTTATATCGGAGAGTTTTAAAAGTTTGCCATCAGCCTTTTCCTTAATTATTTCATCTGCAATACAATATGTTACCTTTCCTTCCTTTAAAAAGGTTTCAAAATTCTTTAAAAATAGGGGTGTTCCACACTCACAATTTTGTAGAAATTCCATAAATTTTGTCATTCTTTCATAGGTTTCCTTGCTTATATAGTGCTCAAAACTGCAGGCATCCTTTATAGCAACCTTTTCTGGAACTCCCAGAACCTTTGTGAGAAAGTTTAGTATTGCTCTATGTTTTTCAAAAATTTCCCTTGCAGTTTCAACCCCCTTTTGTGTGAGTTCTATGTATCCATATCTCTCCTTTTTAACAAGCCCCAGTTTTTCCAGTTTTTTAATTGCTCCCACCACAGAAGATTTCTTCACCTTCATCATCTCAGCAATGTCTTTTACCCTTGCCACCTTTTGCTTTTCAATTATTTTATATGTGTTTTCAAGATAGTCTTCTAAACTTTGACTGAGTGCCATTTTTATACCTCAATATTTTTTAAATAAAAATATATTAGCCTCAACTAACTTTGTCAAGTAAAAAAAATTTTTTTCTCTGAAACTTTTTAAAAATTTTAACATCATAGAAAGTGGAGAAGAGAGGTATTTGAAAATGGGGGCGAATATGGGTTCGACGGGAGCAGTTGAGGCTAAGGAGGCATGCCAGGTTCCTGAACCTGTAAAAATTCAGGGCTTAAAATAACTGCAAACAACAACTTAGCACTGGCTGCTTAATAGTATAGCAGCCCGGTCTGAAAATCCTTTGCCCGTGGGATTTTCAAGGCCGTCACATTACGGGCTTTGCTTCTGTGGATTTCCCCGTCCACGGAAGTGAGAAGGTGGGGATAGCATCCTGTGAGTTTGCCTGTTTAGATCACAGGATGTGAAGTTTGAAAACAGGCTAAGCATGTAGAGTCCTTAGACCGAAGGCTCTCGGACGGGGGTTCGATTCCCCCCGCCTCCACCA
>Ga0256842_1001697_pt1 | contig 17148 bp, 15 predicted proteins | sample 4559240metaG_FD_185973 | JGI IMG/M metagenome (GOLD analysis project Ga0256842, IMG submission 185973) | Hydrothermal vent microbial communities from Guaymas Basin, Mexico - 4559-240 | ecosystem: Environmental > Aquatic > Marine > Hydrothermal vents | place: Mexico: Guaymas Basin | collected...
TTGGGTTATAGTAGAAAAGAAACATGCTCCTATAGATATGGAAAGAAGTTGGGGCAGAGATAATGATTTGGAAAATATGTTTGGAGTAGCAAGGGTAGTTAATGGAAAAATCATAGAACTGATGGATGCCTTTTGCGTTAAAAAAAAGTTTCTTGAAAAAATAAAAAAAGACTCAAGATTTACAGAAATTGTGGAGTTTGAGTGTTATGTGGTAACAGAAAAAGACAAAAAACCATTTGAGGTAAAGAAAAGATTCACAGGCACCATCTGGCAAGGTGTTGAGTGGGTTAATGAACATTATGTCTAAGATTTTATCTCAATCTTGATGTTCTTTAGGTCGTTTTTGAGCTGATGGGCAACGCTGTCTGTCAACTCAACTCTAAAATTTTTCACATTGCCGGTAAACAAATTGATGTATTTGCCAAAAACGACAATAAAAAAATATTGGACAAAATACCGACAAGCAAAAAATCGGTAATAAGCGTATTTATGGTGACATTTCAACAAAAAAAAAGCGTTTTATTAACAATATAATTTTTTTTATTGAATTATATATAAAAATATGTTAAATGTTTCCTGGTTTTGGTGCGGGGTGTAGCGCAGCTTGGTTAGCGCACCTGCCTTGGGAGCAGGGGGTCGGTGGTTCGAATCCACTCACCCCGACCATTTTTATGCGCCCGTAGCTCAGCTGGATAGAGCAACGGCCTTCTAAGCCGTGGGCCAGAGGTTCGAATCCTCTCGGGCGCACCACTAAATTTTTCTTGCGGGTCAATCTTAAGCAATGGCGAGAGATTGATTTTTTGTTACTTGAGAAATTGTTTTTATGTAGGTGCTTAAATTGTTTTTGATTGTCTTGCTTCCGTTTGTAATAGGCATATTATGGCTATTATTTCATATGCTATAAAAACAAGTTTGTTTCTTGTTGCTTTTGATTCGTTATGAAAAGTGTATATACAGGATAAATATAGTTCCGACAACCGATAAAATTGAGAATGCTTTCCACACATTTATATATAGCTTTTTTGTTCCGAATATTGATGACAAAATTCCCTTAAACACAGTATTTGTTATACTTGCTATCATTATTGTTGTAAGTGCAACATCGATAGGTATTGATGAATGTTTTGAGAGCTGTGACATAGATATTGTGATAGGATCAACATCCGCCGCACCTGAGATAAAACCTAATACATAAACTCCGGCAGAACCGAAATTGTTATTGGCAATGCGTGATAAAACAAGAACAAGAGCATAAAAAAAACCGAACATAAGAGCGGATGAAAGCTCATATGGATTAGAGAACTGAACTTCCACACCTTTTTCCTTTTTTCCTAATCCCACAACAATAATCACAACCCCTACTATAAATAAAGAAATAGCAAAAACTGCGAAATGTTCAGATAGTCTGGGATATAAAATCAATACAATTATCAATTGCCTTAAAAACATAATAATGGATGCCAAAATAATACCATAGGACAAACTTTCGGAAATGGCAGGTTTTTCCTTTGATCTCTTGGAAAAAGCAAGAGTAACAGCCGTTGAACTTATCAATCCTCCAAGAAAAGCGGTTACCATAATACCTTTATTGGTTCCAAAAATTTTTACTGTAAAATATGCAACAAACGATATGGATGATATTAGAACAACCATAAGCCATATTGATTTAGGATTTATGAGCAGACTCGTATAGGATTTATTGGGAAGAATTGAGTATAAAACAACCGTTACAATAAGGAATTTAACAACAGCTATAATATCTTCCTCTCCTATGTATTTATGTATAAATTCGTGTAGATGCTGTTTGACACTTAAAATCAGTGTTATAAAAATACTTACCGTGAATGCCTCAACAGCATATCCCGATGCAAGCATTATTCCGGCTATAAATGCCAACATACCGGCTATTTCGGTTGTTATGCCCTTTCTTTTGTAATAAATTGCTTCATAGATATACTCTGCCGTTATCAAACATACAAAACTTATAAAAACAGCTGTTAAAAAAGTTGTGTTTTTTATGAAGTATTGAGTCGAAAACCCCAACATTGATATTAAAGAAAAGGTTCTTATCCCGCCAATATGTTTTTGCTCCTTATTTTTATGATACGACTCTTGCTCAAGACCTATTAATCCACCCACAAGAACGCTTAACAGCAGGTTTATAAACCATATCGGCATCCACTCAATAAAATGATTCATAAATAACCAATCCTTAGATATTATTTATTATGATTGTATAAACTAAATTTAATTTTGTAAAGAATTTAATCTGAATAAGAAGGCGTGATGGCTATTGTAAAAAAATTGCTTTCTATCTCTCTTGATTTTAAAATTTTGGCACATTCGTTAATTGTTGAGCCTGTTGTAAAAACATCATCTACTATTAGAACCTTTTTAACATTATAACTTTTACAAAATTGAAAAGCCCCCGATAAATTTCGCTTTCTACCGTTGTAATTCAGACCAACCTGCTTTTTTGTTTTTTTAATTTTTAAAATCATATCATAGCATACGGGCAAACCTGTGATTTTAGATAAGACTTTTGATATTGATACCGATTGATTATAACCTCTTGCACGAATATCGTCTTTATGCATAGGTGACGGAACGATGCATTCAACACCGTCAAATATTGCCAAATTTAATATTTCTTTTCTAAAATAAAAAAGAAAGTTTACCAATTTAGGATTATTAAAAAATTTAATAAACTCTATAATCTTCTTTATTGTATCATTTTTGTAATTAAATAGCGAATAACCATTGGAATAGTATCTTGTAGTTGATAAACATACGCCACATATATCGCCACTTAAAATTGGCCTTGAACATATGCTACATCTTTTTTTATCGTATATTTTAATCGAATTTAAACATTTGTCGCACAGATAAAAGCCACTCTTCGCAGAACATACTATACAATTATTTGGAAAAACAAAATTTATTAAAAAAGTTAAGCTATCTTTTACCTTCAACAACAGCTCTACATTTTATACAATATTTTGCTGTAGGTTTTGCTTTCATTCGTTCTATTTCTATATCTTTTCCGCACATACGGCACCTTCCGTAGTCACCCTTTTCTATACTGTATAAAGATTCCTCTATTTCACGAAGGTGTTGTCTGTCTTTTTCCAAAAGGTCATATAGAATGTCTTTTGTATAAACGGCATCTGAAAAATCACCCTCATCACCTCGTATCATAATTTTATTAACCTTATCCGTATTCTCTTTTATTCTTGACATAATTTCATGTTTTAAATAAAGCAATCGTTCTTTTAATTCCTGTAAAACGGACGCTTCCATAAGATTTCCTCCGAATACCAACATAAATCTCAGTTGGAATATATATACATTTTTAAATTGTTTGCATTATTTCTTTCATAAATTCAGGTAGAGCAAAACACGCCCTATGGATATTTTTATTATAATACCTAAAATGTAAATTTAAATTTTTATATCTTTTAATATCAAATGACTCAGACGCCTTCTTGCCTTTATATCCCAGTGCAAAATTCCACATCCCGGAAGGGTATGTAGGTATATATGCGAGATAACACTCAACATTGTTATGAAAGGCTTTTCTCATATTATTTACCGAGCGCATCATCCATTTAGGATCGTAGTAAGGATTTTCAGCTTGAGCTACGACAATGCCATCTTCCCTTAAAGCATTTTTAACATTTGAATAGAACTCCCCGCTAAATAATCCTTCAGCAGGACCAAAAGGGTCAGTAGAGTCTATAATAATTATATCGTATGCATTATTTTTATTTTTAACAAATTCTATACCGTCGCCTATAATCAAATTAACCTTTTCGTTATCGTATCCGCAACCTGTAAATGGCGTATACTCTTTTGCCGCAACAACTACCGATTCATCTATTTCAACTTCAGTTATAGAATTTAAATATGTATGCCTGCCAAGCTCTCTCACCGTGCCTCCGTCGCCACCACCTACAACCAGTATATCTTTAGGGTTAGGATGCGCAAAAAGAGGAACGCATGTTATCATTTCGTGATACACAAACTCGTCTTTCTCCGTATACATTACAAGCCCGTCAAGAAGCATAACACGACCATAATCATATGTATCAATTATATCAATTCTTTGAAAATCACTTTCTTTTGTATATAAAACAGACCTTACTTTGAATGTAATGCCACAACTATCTGTATATTTTTCACTGAACCAAAATTCAGGATTAATTATAAACCTCCATGAAAAAGAAGGCACGGAAAAAATATCCGTGCCCTAAAAAAGATAATAAATTCTCTATTTACCTTTTTCTGCTTTCAGTTTTTTAGCTATATCCATACCCATTTGGAATGCTTTTCTGTTAAGCTCCAAAAATGCCGGTGGAACTCTTGCTTCAACAGCCTTTTGTATCTTGTCAACATCCATAACATGGGTCAACTCAGCTGTCATTCCAACAGACAAAATGTTTGCTGTTATAACATTGCCGACTTCATATTTCGCAGTTCTAACAATAGGATATTCGTAAACATCCCATTTTTTCCTATCTTCTTCAGGAACATTTACAAGTCCGTTATCAACAAGAACAATAGCTCCCTCTTTTGTGTCACCTTTATATAGACCGTAAGTTCTCTGATCAAGAGCCAAGAAAAAGTCTATATGAGTGGATTCTGCAAAATAGATAGGCTCGTCAGAAATAATAATATCAGCTTTCGTTGGGCCTCCACGAACCTGTGATGTGTAAGTAGGTACTTGTGTAGCGTATTTATTGTCAAAAAATATAGCGGCTTCAGCCATAATAGCTCCTGCTAACATATTACCCTGACCGCCAATTCCTGCAAATCTTAATTCATAATGAAATGCCATAACCGCTCTCCTTAACCTTTTTGTGCTTTTTCTATAAGCTCTTTATAAGCCTGTGTGTATTCTTTCTTTTTCTTATCTTCATAAAGAATACCTGTGACATATTTCCCTTTAAGCTCTTCCTCTGACATTTTTGCAGCTTTAGCCTTAGAAACGGTTGATTCTTTTATTAAATTAACAAGCTTTACAGGGTCACCGTATTTATTTCTTCTTCCCCACTGTATGTGGCAGTTGCTCATTGCATCAACAACAGAAATACCTTTATGATCAAGAGCTTTTTTAATGTAATTTTTAAGTATTACAGGCTCTGCAACGGAACTCCTTGCTACAAATGTCGCTCCTGCACCCTTAGCAAGTTCTGCTATATCAAAGTTAGGATCTATATTACCTCTTGGCATAGTAGATGCCTTTGTTCCTGTAGGGGTTAGAGGCGAATACTGTCCGCCCGTCATTCCATAAATCCAGTTATTAACAATTATAACCGTTATATCAATATTCCTTCTGCAAGCATGAATAAAGTGATTTCCGCCGATAGCAGTAGAATCACCATCACCTGAAAATGTAATAACATGCATACCGGGATGAGCCATCTTAATAGCCGTAGCAACCGGCAGTGCTCTTCCGTGAAGTGTATGGATTGTGTGAAAATCAACATATCCTGTTGCCCTTGAAGAACATCCTATTCCTGAAACCATCATTATATCTTCAGGCTTCCAGCCAAGTTCATCAATTGCTGTAATCATAGCCTTTAAAACCGTACCGTTACCACAACCCGGACACCAGTACAAAGGCAACTTATCCATTCTTAAATATTTTGAATAATCAGTAGCCATTACAGTACCTCCTTGATTTTATCCAATATCTGCTGAGGTCTTATAGGAACACCTGATGCCTGAAGCACAGTTGAAATATCGGCATTACCCTTAACGGTTCTTTCAACTTCAAAAAGCATCTGCCCTAAGTTAATCTCTGTAACTAAAATCTTATTGAAATTTTTACCCAACTCAGCTACCTGTGTTTCAGGGAAAGGCCAAACTGTTATAGGTCTAAACATACCTACCTTCAATCCCGATTCTCTTGCCTCATCTATGGCAACCCTTGCGGCAGCAGCATTTGTACCGTAGGCTACAATAACTAAATCAGCATCATCTGTTTTGTAATATTCAAAACTCTCTATGTCTTTTATATTATCCGTGATTTTCGTCATCATTCTTTCTTCGTCATCTTCTACAGCCTTAACATCAACTGTCGGGAAACCAGTTTTATCCTTGTTAAGACCTGTCATATGAAATCTGTATTTGTGAAAATTCTCTGCATTAGGTAGAGGTGGAACATCGCCAAATCTTTCAACATCATAAGGGTAAAATTCGTTAGGATCAACCGTAGGCTGCGTTCTTTCTATTATTTCTAACTCAGACTGCTCAGGCAACTCAACCCTTCCGTTTAAGTGAGCCAAAACTGCATCTGTCAACACATAAACAGGCGTTCTGTATTTTTCTGCCATATTGAATGCCCTTACTGTTTCTGTATATGTTTCAAGAAGTGTTTCAGGAGCAACTGCAATAACCATATGGTCACCGTGAGTTCCCCACCTAGCCTGCATATAATCAGCCTGCGAAACCCTTGTGGGTAAACCTGTTGATGGGCCCCCTCTCATAACATTAACAACTACTAAGGGCAATTCCATCATACAAGCAAGTCCTATTGCTTCCTGCTTTAGAGATATTCCAGGACCACTTGATGCTGTCATAGCTTTCATTCCTGCATAACTTCCACCAACGGCAGCCATACATGATGCAATCTCATCCTCAAATTGCATAAACACACCGCCAACTTCGGGCATTCTTTTCGATAGATGTTCAGGTATTTCAGATGATGGAGTTATGGGATAGCCGGAATAAAATCTGCACCCTGCAGCTATTGCGGCTTCACATACCAACTCATTTCCATTCATTATTTGAGCTTTAGACATCAATCCCTCCTATTTTGATTTTGTAACTTGGTTATTTTGACTGTCTTGAAATGTTAATTCCACGCCCGTATCAACAACACTTATAGAAAAATGAGGGCATGCTGTTTCACACATTTTACATCTTATGCAATCCTCAGGGCGTGCAACTTTACACATAGATCCTGTCCATATGTGTAGATCTTCTACAAGTTCTAAAACATTCTTGGGACATACATTAATACATATTCCGCAAGCCGTACACAACTTCTCATCAATAACAACCGGTGCTTGTTCTAATGCCATACGCATCTCCTTTTGTAAAAAATTAGGCCACCACTGGTAGCCTTTAGTTTATTAAACACTATCAACCTTTAATAGTTCTTTGATACAACCTACATAGAGTCTATTATTGCATTTAATGTCTTGCTTGCTCTCATTTCCTTAGTTGCCTTTTCTTCATCAGGATAGTAATAGCCACCTACATCAACAGGGTGTCCCTGAGCTAAGTTAAGTTCGTCAACAATTTTTGTTTCATTTTTACTCAATTCCTCAGCTATCTTAGTGAAGAATTCTTTTATCTCTTTGTCAGCATCTTGCTGAGCCAAAGCCTGAGCCCAATACAGAGCAAGATAGAAATGACTACCTCTGTTGTCAAGCTCTCCAACCTTTCTTGAAGGCCATTTTTTATTTTCCAAAACATTTTCAACAGCTTTATCCAAAGCATCTGCCAAAACCTTAACTTTTGCATTTTTATTTTTGTCATATATGTATTCCAAAGATGCCCACAGAGCAGTAAATTCACCAAGTGAATCCCATCTCAAGTGACCTTCCTCTAAAAACTGCTGTACATGCTTAGGTGCTGAGCCGCCTGCACCTGTTTCAAACAGTCCGCCACCTGCAAGAAGAGGAACTATCGAAAGCATTTTTGCACTTGTACCTATTTCTGTGATAGGAAATAAATCCGTTAAGTAATCCCTGATAGCATTACCGGAAACAGAAATTGTATCCAATCCCTTTCTCATTCTATCAATAGAAAATTTCATAGCTTCAGGAGGAGACATTATAGAAATCTCAAGTCCGTCAGTATCAAACTCTTTAAGGTATTTTTCAACCTTCTGTATCATCTGCGCATCATGAGCTCTGTTTTTATCAAGCCAAAATACAGCAGGATCTCCTGTTGCTCTTGCTCTGTTAACGGCAAGCTTTACCCAATCCTTAATTGCAACATCTTTAGCCTGAGTGCCTCTCCATATATCACCCTTTTCAACATTGTGCTCCATCAATACATTGCCATTAGAATCTACAACTCTAACAGTTCCATCTTCAGGAATTATAAATGTTTTATCATGAGAACCGTATTCTTCCGCCTTCATTGCCATAAGTCCGACATTTGATACGCTTCCTATTGTTGAACGGTCGAATGCACCATTAGCTTTGCAGTCATCAATAACAACCTGATACATTGTAGAGTAACATCTATCCGGAATCATTGCGTTTGTGTCGTGAAGTTTATTGTCAGGTCCCCACATCTTTCCGCCGTCGCGTACTACAACAGGCATAGATGCATCAATTATAACATGGTTTGGCGCATGAAAATTTGTTATTCCTTTTGCTGAATCAACCATAGCAATCTCAGGATTCTTATCGTAAACAGCCTTTATATCATCCTCTATCTCTTTTTGCTTATCTTCAGGCAATTTTTTGATTTTAGCATAAAGATCACTCAATCCGTTATTTGGGTTTACGCCTATTTCAGCAAATGTGTCGGCATATTTATCAAAAACATCTTTGAAGTAAACCGTTACAGCATGGCCAAACATTGGCGGATCGGAAACCTTCATCATAGTTGCTTTTAAATGCAAAGATAAAAGTATATTATCTTTCTTGGTCTCTTCAATCTGCTCTTCATAAAACTTTCTCAATGATTTTACATTCATAAATGTACCGTCAAAAACCTCTCCGTCTAAAAGATGGAGTTTTTCTTTTAAAACGGTAACATTTCCGTTTTTATCTACAAGCTCAAATTTTACATCTGTTTCTTTGTCTATAGTTACAGATTTTTCGTTACCATAAAAATCGTCTTCAGTCATATGAGAAACATGAGTTTTGCAGTTTTTATCCCAAGGCTGAAGAGGCAATCCCATAGCAGTAGGATACTTCTGAGCAATCTTTTTAACTGCAGCAGGAGCTCTTCTATCTGAATTCCCCTGTCTTAACACGGGGTTAACAGCACTTCCGAGTGCCTTTGCATATCTTGCACTAATCTGCTTTTCTTCTTCTGTTTGAGGATCTTCAGGATAATCAGGCACAGCATAACCCTTATCTTGGAGCTCCTTAATAGCAGCCTGCAACTGAGGAACAGAAGCAGAAATATTGGGAAGTTTGATAATATTTGCACTTGGTTCGTTTACAAGTTCTCCAAGCTCCGCAAGATCGTCGCTAACTTTCTGATCATCTTTCAAATAATCGGGAAAAAGCGCTAAAATTCTGTTTGTAAGAGAAATATCTTTCGTTACAATATCAATATCACCCTTTTTTAAAAAACCTTTAACCACCGGAAGCAAAGAATGCGTAGCTAGCATAGGTGCTTCATCTGTAATTGTCCAAACAATTCTTGACATATCGTCTCCCATAACCCCTCCTTATAAAAACTTATCTTAATTTTCTATAAACTAAAAAATAGATGATTTGCAAAATTGCTCAACTTACTTACTCCGCACATAAATATTCTATGTGCAGATATACACAAAATACTGTTTTATGTCAAGAATTTCTTTTTTTATTATAAAAAAATATTGACAAATAGAAAACAATTTATATACTCGTATTCGTTGTTCGACATTTGCTCCTCTGTAGCTCAGCTGGTAGAGCAGGTGGCTGTTAACCACCGGGCCGGGGGTTCGAGTCCCTCCGGAGGAGCCATTTTAATAACCTTTCCAAAACAGATTTTTGATATATGGCTTCCGTAAACTTAAGGATTTGCCTTTTTTAGTCTAAAACTTTTTATAAGCAAAACTTCCAAACTTTTTTAAATCTAAAAAATAAGCCACAGTTCATACTCTTTGAGGTTTTATCGTGGTCAAGCGAAACAATATTTATGAAAATCGGAATTAATACGAGAGATATTGTATATTTAAGGTAATAATCTTTATCTTAACATTAGCTTATTTTTTAAAAAGTATTGGTGTTGCCATTGGAAAATATATAAGAGCTACCTAATATGGATTGTATTGCTGTTTCCAAAATAAAAGATTTGAAAATGAGATAAAAAATAATGAAGTTGCTTTTTGACACTCTCACTATTTACACTCATCCTCTCAAAGAAGCTATAAGCTTCGTCGGGTAAAGCAGTAAATCGAAGGCGTCAAGTATGTCTTTGACCATAATATCGCTCTCAAGAAGGGCTTCCTTTGACAAACCTTCGTCCCCGAGTATGCTTATACCAAGACAAGAAACCTTGAGCATTAAGGCATCGTTTCTTCCATTTCCTATGCTTACAACACCTTCTTTTCCCAAAGATTCTACATATTCCATTTTAAAAGTTTTTTGATTTCTGTTTGGAGCGACTACAAGTTTGCAATTTAGATCTTTTAAATATTTCAATGCTGTGCCGAATGTGTCTCCGGTTACAACAGATATGTCTAACTTTTCTGATAATAAATTAACCTTCTCTTTAACACCGTTTTTTAATTTTCCATTTGTAGCAAGCGTTCCGTTATAATCTAAAACAAGGAATTTAAGTATGAGTTTTTTATAACCAGAGATATCAATAGACAGCATAACATTTCACCCAATTTACAAAAAGTTTGGCTTATACTCAAACTGCATACATCTGAGATTAAGTCAGAAATTGCACCGTCTTAACAATTTATGTATTTACAACTATGTTGTTTTCAACGCCTTTTGCCCTATCTATAGCAGACAAAGCTCTCTCCATCATATTGTCAACACTGTCGCCATTTTTTGAAAAGGTTATCCCGAATTTGGCATTAAGTTCGATATTCTTGTCGTTGTGTTTGAGATTTTTCATATATTTAAGTATCTTGTTTGAAAAATCTACCATATCATCGCCATTCAATACCCTTGTTAAAATGGCAAAAAATGACCCTCCAAGAAAAAAGATAAGGTCGCTTCTTCTACATATTCTTTTAAGCATATCCGCTGTTGCCAAGTTAATATCGCTTTGATTAATATTATCACTACTTCTTGCATATTTAATATCAGCATCAAAAATAATCAAACTAATATTTTCTTCATATCTTTCATACTGAATTAGAAAATTATCAAGCAGATATACAAGCCCTGTTTTGTTGTTTAATCCTGTTTCATCGTCAATAAAAGCTTGTCTTATTTTGTCATAATTAGAATCTACTGTTCGAAAAGATTGCATCTTTCACCTCATTAAGAGTGTTTTTTGCAACAATACTCGCTTTTTTGCTGCCCTCAATTAAAATATTTTCCACATATTCCGTTTTCTGCAATAGATATGCCCTTTTTTCTCTTGCAGGTCTAAGTGTATTATTTATGTTTTTTGCCAAAATCTTTTTGCACTCTACACAACCTATGGAAGCATTTGAGCAGGATTCTTTAATCTCTGAGCATTTATTTTCATCTGTGAATATTTTGTGCAACATAAAAACACCGCATTCTTCAGCAACACCGGGGTCCGTTTTCCGCTTTCTTCTTGGGTCACTGAACATAACCTTAATTTTGGATTCCGTATCTTGCTCCGTATCTGATAAGTATATCGCATTGTTATAGGATTTACTCATCTTTCTGCCGTCGAGACCAAGTATTTTGGGCACCTCCGTCAAAAGAGGTTTTGGCTCTATAAAAACACTTTTACCCACAGTAGTATTAAAATGTCTTACCAATTCGCGCGTAAATTCAAGGTGTGCGACCTGGTCCATTCCAACCGGCACAAAAGCCGCTTTATACATAATAATGTCTGCGCTCATTAAAACAGGATAACCTAAAAATCCGTAGTTTGATGTCTTCGATTTTCCAAGTTGAGCCATTTGATCTTTATATGAGGGAACTCTCTCAAGCCACCCTATAGGTGTTATCATAGCAAGAAGAAGAAAAAGTTCAGCATGCTCCTTTACCAAAGATTGAACAAAAATAGTGCTTTTCTCAGGTTCAAGACCAAAAGCAAGCCAATCGGCTGCCATTTCTATAGAGTTTTGGTGCATTTTTTTTGAGTCGGCAAAACCTGTTGTTAATGCATGCCAGTCGGCTACAAAATAAAATCTTTCATAATCTTCTTCCTGAAGTTTTATCCAATTAAGCAATGCTCCATACAGATTTCCGAGATGAAGTCTGCCTGTAGGTCTCATTCCGCTTAAAACAGAGTGTTTCATTAAAGCTATTCTCCTTAAAGTAATAAATTTGATAAAGGCATAACAAAAACATAGTAGATAAAATTAAATATGCCGAAAAACAGTAAACCGATAACTATATACATACCGTAGGGCTCTGATTTTGCAAAGTTGTAAGCCCATTTCGGAGGTAAAAATGCAGCCAAAATGCGTCCGCCGTCAAGAGGCAGTATCGGTATAAGATTAAAAAATGCAAAAATTAGATTTAGCTGAACTCCATAAACACATGTAACTATAATAGGCTGCTGAATGTAAGGAATAGGTATAAAAATAAAGATGTGATAAATTATAGAAAAACCTATTGCCATTAAAATATTTGATAAAGGTCCCGCCGCAGCGACAATAGCCGAATCTTTTTTGGGATTTCTCAAATTGAAAAAATTTACCGGAACCGGCTTTGCCCATCCAAAAAGTAGAGGAGAATGGGATATAAGCAAAATGGCAGGTAGTATTATTGTTCCGAATAAATCTATATGAGGTATAGGATTCAGTGTCAACCTGCCCATAAATTTCGCCGTGTTATCTCCAAGTTTATATGCTACATATCCGTGAGAGACTTCGTGCACAACCATTGCGAGAAGAAGTGGTATAACCATTAAAAAAAGTTGAGGATTCATAAATCACCTTAAATTAAAATTTGGCAAAATTTTCATTTGCACCTTCTAAAAATGCCTGATTAGAAACAAAAAGTCAAGTTTCTATTTCTTCTGACATTAAATCCGTATCATTTACAATATCTATTATCTTAACTTCTGCAAATTTACCTATTGACAGCTTGTTGCTTTTCACAAAAATAAGACCGTCTATCTCAAATGCATTTCTATAACTTCTTGCCTCAAAATATCCGGGCATTTCGTCTGACTCTTTATCTATTATTACTTTAATACGCTTGCCTATAAACTGTTTGTTAATATTGTTATAGATATTTTTCTGCAACAGTTCTATTTCTGCAAGCCTTTCGGATTTAATATCATCGTCTAAATCCTTTAAATTGTATGATTTTGTATTTTCTTCATGGTAATATTTAAAAAATCCAACCCAATCTATCTTGCTTTTTTTAATAAAAGTCTTTAATTCTTCAAAATCATCCTCTGTTTCAGTCGGGAAACCGACTATAAATGTTGAACGGATGGTAATATTCTTGCTTTTTAACTTCTTGACTAAATCTTCAACCGTCTGCCTATCGTACCCTCTATTCATATCTTGAAGGATTTTTGAGCTTATGTGCTGAAAGGGAACATCAATATAATTTAAAACCTTTTTTGAGTCCGCAATAAAATCTATTAATTCATCATCTATATGCGGAGGATAGGTATACATAATACGAATCCACTCGATTCCGTCTATTTTTTCAATTTGTCGAAGCAGTTCCACAAGTCTGTTTTTTTTGTTATTATGAAGCATATATGCCGTTGTGTCTTGCGCTATAATGTAGAGTTCTTTTACGCCCTTTGCCGATAAAGATTGAGCCTCTCGGATAATCTCATCCATTGGCTTATCTTTGAAACCACCTTTAATTAAGGGTATCGCACAAAAAGAACATCCGTTTGAGCATCCTTCTGCAATCTTCAAATATCCTATATGATTTGGCGTAAGTAGTTTTCTGAGTTTATATCCTTCATCAAAGACCGCATCCTTGTGCAGAATTTTTTTTACAACGCTTTCCAACTCATACACCCCTACAAAGCTGTCAACTTCAGGAATTTGCTGTTTTAATTCCTCTTTGTATCTTTCATACAAACAACCTGCTACTACAATTTTTTTATTTTTAAATCTTTTTTTAATTTGGACTGCTTCCATTATTGCATCTAAAGATTCCTCTATGGCAGGGGTTATAAATCCGCATGTGTTGATGAGCATAACATCCGAATCTTCCGCATTGTTTGTCAATGATACATTGCCTGTTTTTTCCAAAAACCCGAGCATCAATTCCGTATCTACCGTATTTTTCGGACAGCCCAAGCTTTGAACAAAAAGATTAAGTTTTTGATTATTTTTATTCATATGAACCTTATATATTGTTTTGAATTGTTAATCAAGTTCAGAGCATTACTCTTTGAGATTTTGTATACTCTGTATTGCAGATTCTATGGAAGATTGCAGAGAATATATTGATTTTTCGTCTACAGAATCGCAATTCCCTACAAAACAAACACTTTCTTTTGCATTAATAGGTATGTTTATGCAATTTTGAGTTTTATAGATTTGGAAGGAGGATATAGCTGTTTTTAGTTTGTCATCTGAAAAAAGCTTTGTAAGTTCTTCAATATTTATATTCTCGCCTGCAAATTTTGTCATCCTTATTTCATATCCGTCAACTTTAATAAATATAGCCGATTGGCAATTTAAATGTTTTCCGGCAAGTTTTACTATTGTCTCACTTATAATATCGCTTTTTTGCTCTTTATTATTCTTAAAGTCGGGCATAGCTGTTTTGGAAAGCATCATCTTTTCTATTTTACTATTTGCATAAGATAATTTCTGTCTATACAATTTGACGCTTTTTGCTAAATTTGAATTATCGCTTCTAAGCTTGTTTATCAAATCCTGTTTGTCTGATGCCGTGCTGTTTTTGTCGGCAGTTTTCACAAGTCTATCTTCTTTTTTTGCAAGATATTTTTTTATCAGTAGAAATCTGTTTGAATTAATAAACGCTACGGCAGCGTCAATTATATCACAGTCAAGTTTTGAACATCTTAATTTATTTAATTCTTCGCCAATGAATGAAAATTTTTTATCTTCTTTGTACGCTCTTGTTGTAGCCAATGCATCTATAATGTCCGAAACGGCAACAATTTGAGTAAGTTTGTCAATATTTTTAATGCCGTTTGGGTACCCGCTACCGTCCAATTTTTCATGATGGTTCAAAACTATATTGAGCACACTCTTGAGCATACCTACATGTTTTAGTATTTTATATCCCACAAATGTGTGTTGCTTTATTATTTGAAATTCATCTTCCGTGAGTTTGTCGGGTTTATTGATTATGTCATCCTTGATTGCTATTTTTCCCATATCGTGCAACAAGGCTCCTGTTTTTAAGATAGCGTAATCCTTCTTCGGTATATCCAATAGCCTTGCTATTTCCTGAGAATAATGTTTAACCCTTAAAGAGTGATTGTAAGTAGATTTATCGGTAAGCATAAGTAATTTCATAAGTGTTCTTATTATATTTGAATATGAACGCTTTAAGGCATTATTATTGTCTGCATCATTTATTTTTAATAAAGCAATCTTATAGGCTAATGATAAAATACGCATAGCCTCATTTGAAAAACCGTTATACTTTGTGTGATAAATATTTATAGTACCCGTGAATTTACCGTTAATGTGAATAGGCATAATCGTGCACGAAACTACACATTCATCTGCATTGTTTAAGATAATTTTGATGTCGCTTCCTTTAAGTGTAAGTATGTCTTGAAATTTATACACTTTTTCATAGAATTCTTTAGTTAAATCAGGACAATTGATATTGTATCGCCTGCTGTAGAAGGTTTTGTCTTTATAATTGTAATCATAGAAGCATGTTTTATTGGAGTACATTTTCTCTACAGCCTCTGCAAATTCTTTAATAAAATCTTCCGTATTTTGATATTTTACACCACGGCCTACAACCTTGCTTAAGAAAGAAAGACCTTGTATTCTTTGCTCTTCTTTTTTAGACAGCGAGTTTAATATATTCTGATACATACTGTTTTTTGTCATGATAAAATAATCATCATATCTTTTATGCCACTTAAAATATCCTGTTTGTTGTTATGAACCATTTGAAGTATATTGAGATTATGTTTTTGTTTAAGCAGTATGTATGAATGATAGTTCAAATCTTCCATGCTACCTTCATCTATACCGTAGCCCAGAGTGTTTGCTATTATTATTGCGCTGTGAAGTGCGCTTAGATATGTTGATTTTGACATAGCAAACGGATAGTGGTGATACAAATTTGCATTTTTGATTTTATCCGGCATATTCCACAGTTCTGCAATTTCATATCCGATTTGCGTATGAGGTTTTGATAAATATTTTAGTTCAAGTGCACTGTAAGCTATCTTGCTTTTTTTAGATTCTTGAAGGATTTTAATATGATCTTCTATAAAATATTGACTTATAAACATTTTACCCATATTGTGCAATACAGCTGCGGTTGAAGCATATGTGTTTATTTTTGCATAGCGTTCAATAAATTTAACAATTGCCAGCACAGCAATTGTTTGTTTCCACAGATGCTTTACAAATCTAATATTTTTTGAAAGAGAACTGATGTATGAAATACTCAAAGAAATACCGAGAACCTCTTCTGTTCCTAAAATTGTTACAGCCTTATGCAAACTTTTTATTTGTTTAGGAAATCCAAAGAAAGCAGAATTTACCAACTTTAAAATCTTACTTGTAATTGCCGGATCTTTATTTATTTCTCCAATGATACGCTTAAATGGCGCTTCTTCGTTAATTAAAAATATTATATTACTCTGAATTTCAGGAAGCGTCATCAAAGACATATCAGCATTAATTTGCTCTGATACCTTATCCTGTATAAGTTTGTTTTTATGCATAATCTCAGAAACCGTATCTTTAAAAACCGTTTTTGCATGTTCTATATCTATATCTTTCTTATTTTTCATAGCATGAATCCTTTGCGCACAGGATATTGTAAGATATGGGCTTATAATCGGTTTTAATGTGTCATCATAATAACAAGCCGCAACTAAATCATCATCCATAGAAGAAACAGCACTGAAAATAAGATGCCTGTTATTCGCTATGTCCCTAAGTTTTTCATCGGATATATCAACCGATACATTCGTTTTTATTATTGTTCTATCTTCTTGTTTTGTTAAATTACCGCTTTCTGTTACATCACCGTCTATTATTTTTTTCACAATAGTATCAATTTTTATATCATTTTTCGGATACTGCAAAAATCCAAAATTTTTCAAGAAAATAGAATCCGCACCTTTTATCTTATCGTGTATCTTATCTAT
>Ga0256842_1001698_pt1 | contig 17141 bp, 10 predicted proteins | sample 4559240metaG_FD_185973 | JGI IMG/M metagenome (GOLD analysis project Ga0256842, IMG submission 185973) | Hydrothermal vent microbial communities from Guaymas Basin, Mexico - 4559-240 | ecosystem: Environmental > Aquatic > Marine > Hydrothermal vents | place: Mexico: Guaymas Basin | collected...
GATCAGTTAAATATAGATGCTCAATTACTTCAAATATCACAAGAAACAGGTATAAAAATCATAGCGACAAATGATACTCACTATACCTATCCAAATGATGCACAATATCATGAAGCTTTTATGTGTATAGGGATGAATAAACTTTATGATGACCCAAACAGACTTCGCCATTCTGTTCATGAGTTTTATATCAAATCTCCAGAAGATATGGCTAGACTTTTTGCAGATATTCCAGAAGCATTGGAACATACACAAGAGATTGTAGATAAATGTGAGGAGTTTGTTCCTATCGTAAAAACTCCAACACCTCCAAACTTTAAATTTACAAAAGAGTATGCACAAAAAGATGGGCTAAATATAGACCATGAAGATGATGCACCTTTGAGTGATGATGCAACAGAGGATGAAAAGAAAAAACATATGTCAGCGGCAGATAAAAATGATGCTGAGTATTTTACATATAAATGTAGGGAGGGGCTTGAAAATCGACTTAAAATAGTTCCACCAGAGAGACATCAAGAGTATAAAGATAGACTTGAATTTGAGATGGATATTATTAACTCTATGAAATTTCCCGGTTATATGATGATAGTTTGGGACTTTGTGGCTGAGGCTAAAAGGATGGGGATAGCTGTTGGACCTGGGCGAGGTAGTGCGGCTGGGTCTTTGGTAGCATATTCGCTGGATATTACAGATATAGACCCTATGAAATATGATTTGCTTTTTGAGAGGTTTTTAAACCCTGAGCGTGTAAGTATGCCCGATATAGATATGGATTTTATGCAGGCTCGTCGTGGTGAGGTTATAGACTATGTTGTTAGAAAATATGGTAGAAATCAGGTAGCACAAATCATCACTTTTGGTTCACTTCTGGCTAAAGGGGTGATAAGAGATGTTGCAAGGGTTTTAGATATGCCACTCTCACAAGCTGACAAGATGGCAAAACTTATCCCTGATGAACTTGGCATTACTCTAAATGGAAAAACAAAAGGTGGGGAGTTTAAAGATGGTGCTTTTCAAAAAGAGCCAAAAATTCAGGAGCTTATAGAGAGTGATGCTAATGCTGCAAGAGTTTGGGAGTTTGCTAAAAAACTTGAAGGATTAAAAAGAAACTCTGGAATTCATGCTGCTGGTGTTGTGATAAGCAATGAGGAACTTTGGAAAAAAACACCTATCTATCGTCCATCTGGTGAGGATACTTTTGTAACTCAATATTCACTAAACTATATGGAAGATATAGATCTGATTAAATTTGACTTTTTAGGGTTAAAAACTCTTGATGTTGTTGATAATGCGATTAAGCTGATAAAACGCCGTTATGATGTGGATGTTGAGTGGCATAAGATAGATGAAAATGACAAGAAAGTTTATGAAGTTATTCAAACTGGCGAAACTGTTGGGATGTTTCAGATAGAGTCTAGTGGTATGCAGGATTTGAATAAACGATTAAAACCTGATAATTTTGAAGACCTTATCGCAGTCTTGGCACTTTATAGACCAGGGCCGATGGAGTCTGGGATGCTTGATGACTTTATAGAGCGTAAACATGGAAGAAAGAAGATATTTTATCCATTTCAAGAGGTTAGTTTTGATCTTTTAAAAGAAACGCTTGAACCAACTTATGGGATGATTGTTTACCAAGAACAGGTTATGCAAATAGTTCAAATCATAGGTGGTATGAGCCTTGGTGGTGCAGATATTGTTCGTCGTGCTATGGGTAAGAAAAAAGTTGAGGAGATGGAAAAATATAATAAACTTTTCTCCGAAGGTGCTAAAAAACTAGGACTTGATTACAACATGGCTAGTGAACTTTTTAAACTTATAGAAAAGTTTGCTGGATATGGGTTTAATAAATCTCACTCAGCAGCTTATGCTATGGTTACATTTCAAACTGCATGGCTTAAAACATACTATCCAAATGAGTTTATGGCAGCACTTTTGACAAGTGATAAAGACAATACAGATAAAGTTGTAAGATATATTGATGAGGTTAAAAGGATGGGGATTGAGCTTGGTCCTCCAGATATTTGTGATTCTCAATTAGAATTTTCTGCTATAACAAAAGATGAAAGAGAGATAGTTCTTTTTGGTTTAGGTGGGATTAAAGGTGTTGGTGAGGCGGCCATACATGCTATGCTTGAGGAGAGGGAAGAAAATGGTGATTATATCTCTTTGCAAGATTTTGTAAATAGGATTGAACCAAGTAAAGTAAACAAAAGAGTTATAGAAGCTATTATCAAAGCTGGTGGTTTTGATAGGTATGGATACTCTCGTAAAGCATTGCTTGAACAGATAGAACTCATAGTTGAGACTGCAAAAAAAGCGAGTGAAGCTAAAAAAAATGTGATTGGAAGTTTGTTTGGAGATGATGAGGAGATAACAACTGTAAAACTTGAGTTAAAAAACTCTGAGGAGTATGAACTAAAAGAGATTTTAGAGTTTGAAAAAGAGACTTTGGGATTTTATGTGTCTGGTCATCCTCTTGATGAATATAGAGATAAGCTTGATGAGCTAAACTATACACTATCTTCAGAAGTGGAGGGTGTAAAAGATGGTTCATATGCTATTTTTATAGGTAAAGTTGATGAAATCACCAAAAAGGTTTCTAAAAAAGGAAATCCGTTTGGCATTGTGAGTCTTATGGATTTTCATGGAAATATAGAGATAATGCTCTTTAGTGATAAGTTAGAACAACTCCAAGAGATGAATCTTGAAGAGCCTGTAGCATTTAAAGCTAAAATTACCCACACAGATATGTTTACCCGTATCGGTGTTACAAAACTTATGACGCTAAAAGAAGCTAAAAAAGAGTGTAAAAAAGTAAAAACTGAGATAATGGAAGCCCCACAAGAGCCACTGAGCCTAAGCATAAGAGCAGATAGTGACATGAGTGTTTTAGAAGAACTTTACAGACTTGTAAGGCAAAATCCAGGTAAAAGACCATTAAAGCTTATAGTCACTGCAAAACTTCAAAATGTGGTTATAGACTCTGCACTAAAGGTAGATAATAAAATCATTCCAGCTTTAGAGGGAAACGAGGATGTCGATATTATAGGGTAAATTTACCCTATAGTTTTTTTAATTTTTTTGCGATAAAAATTTAAAACAGCAATTTTTACGACATCATTAAATATAAACCAAGTAAGAGCATATGCCCACATGCCAATAGCCCATTCCCAGCCTATAGGTTCCATTAAATCAAAACCATAAACTGCAATGATAGTTCCAATTACTCTACTTGAAAAGGTGGCAATGAAGAGAGTCCATGAGGGAAAAGGTCGTTTAAAAAACCAATCATCTATACGAGTGTTATAAATAGTTCCATGTCCAGCTATAACAAGTTTTGCAAAAAACATACTTTGAACAAATTCTAAAGGTAATTTTAAAACGCTCATAGCATACCAAAATAGTAAAAATGATGATAAAACACCAGCTGTACCAAGCCAAGAGGAAAGTACCAACATCTCTTTCATATCCCATCTTACTGGTTTTGGTTGAACCTTTGTATTGTCATAGGCTATTGCTAAAATAGGTATGTCGTTTAGTAGTGCTAAGACTATAATCATAAGTGCAGTAACGGGATAAAATTGAAATACAACTATAGATAGTGTCATAAAAACTATAATGCGTATAGTTTCTGCAATCCTGAAAATAGTGTAGCTTTTCATCCTTTCAAATGTTATACGAGCTTGTTCTATCGCATCAACTATGACACGAAGACCTGGAGCCATGAGTACTATGTCTGCCGCTGCTCTTGCTGCATCAGTTGCACCACTAACTGCTATACCACAATCTGCTTTTTTAAGTGCTGGAGCATCATTTACTCCGTCTCCTGTCATACCAACTATGTGTCCAACTTTTTGTAATTCATCAACTATAAAGTATTTATCTTCTGGGAAAACTTCTGCAAAACCGTCGGCATTTTCTATGAGGGCTATGATTTGTGATTCATGTTTTTTTACACTGCCTGAAGGTAGAGGTGTATTGTGTAGTTCATCTTTTACTTCATCTACAATTTTTTCTACAACACTATTTAGTTTATCATCTGAGAGTTCAGGTTTTAGTACTTTTGCAAAAGATTTGGCAAGTATGCGAGATAGGTATAGGTACTCTTGTGTACTTTCCCCTTTTAAGTTTCGTATATTTTGTATCTCCTCACCAATGTCAAGCATAGAGGAGATATATTGGGCAACGGCTATGTTATCACCTGTTACCATTTTTACCATAATTCCTTTGTTTTTTGCTTCTGTAATAGCTTCTTTGGAATCCTCCCTTGGTGGGTCATACAGAGGTATAAGACCGATAAAAGTATATTCTTTATCCTCGTTGTACCTGTATGCAACGCCCAATGAGCGAAACCCTTTAGAAGCAAAGGTATCTATTTGTTGTTGTGCTTCATCTTTTGCATTTTTTGATATATCACATAATGATAAGATAACTTGTGGCGCACCTTTTATAACATGTAGATTTGATTTGTCAGTTTTGTAGATAGATTCTGTTCTTTTTCTAACTGGGTCAAAAGGGATATATTTTAAAAGTGTAAATTCATGTATTTTTGCGTTTAAATCATGCTCTTTTACATACTCAAATATTGGTTTTTCTATGGGGTCATTGTTCTCTTTGTTACTTGCCATAGCTCCATAGTAGTAGAGGTCATTCGCTCCAAAGCCATTTATGATATATGGTTCACTTAGTGTCATGATGTTTTTTGTAAGTGTTCCTGTCTTATCTGAACATAGTATATCCATCCCTGCCAATTCTTCAATGGCAGTTAATCGACTAACTATAGCTTCTTTTTTTGCTAATACCCTAGCACCAACTGCCATGGTTACTGTTAAAACAGCAGGCATCGCAACAGGGATAGCTGAGATGGTTAGAACAAGTGAAAATATAAGTAATTCACTTATACTTTCTCCTCGTTGATACCCCACAAATAAGATGAGTAAAATCATAATAGTAGTTAATGCTATAAGGAAATTTCCAACATTTATAACCATTTTTTGGAAGTGACTTATTTGCTCGTGTTGAGCTTTTGCTACCAAACCAACAGTTTTTCCAAAGTAAGTATTTTTACCTGTATATGTAACTTTTGCTAACATCTCACCCTGTTTTATAATTGCATTTGCATATATATCTTCATTTGCAGATTTTGTAACAGGTAAAGATTCTCCAGTGAGGGCTGATAAATCTACACTTAAAAAGTCCTCCCCATCCAGTAGTTTTACATCAGCAGGAACAATATCTCCAATCTTTAGTTTTATCACATCATCAGGAACTAGATATTTTGCTTCAAGTTTTTTCCACATGCCATCACGAAAAACAAGTGAAAAATGAGCCAGTTTTTCTTTAAGTACAGCTATGGCATTTAATGCTTTTGACTCTTGATAAAAATCAACAAAAGCATTAACAAATAACAAAATTAAGATAATTATTAAATCTTCATGTCTGTGTGCATAGTAGGAAAGACCAGCTGCAACTTCTATCATCCAAGGGATTGGTCCCCAAAAACGGCGAAAAAGTCTAAGTATCCAACTGTCTTGTTTCTCTTTGAGTTCGTTTAAACCAAACTCTTGTAATTTTTTATCTGCTTCTTGTGAAGTTAGTCCGACTAAATCTTGTTTATCTGTATCCATCTGTTATCCCTATTTAATATCTTGTTTGAAATAGATGACCTCTTATAATTCTGCCATAAAACAATTCAAATAAAAATGAAATTATCATAAAAGCTATAAATATGATGATAGCTTTTATATCTGTATTATATGTTTTTGTCATCAAGGTTATTAGTGCTGCAAGGCTTAATACTGATGATGTTACTAAAATGAGCTTGTTAGCACCGATTTTATTTGCGAGTTTTAAAGCACTAATGTTTACTATGAAAAATATGAGTAAAAAACCAGCACTTGCGATTATGGCAATCTGATTAAGGTTTATACTATTTGCCAAAGTTAAGCTACAAACTACTGTCAAGAAAACACCCATAATTGGGATTTTCCCTTTTTCGTACTCAAAAAGTGTTGGTAACTCACCATCTCTTGCAATGATATATCCTAATCTTGCATTTCCAAAAATGGTAGCATTGATAGCTGAAAATGTAGATAAAAGTGCAGCCACTGCTACAAGTGAGAAGCCAATTTGTCCTAAAGCTGGTTTTGCAGCAAGTGCTAGGGCATAGTCTTTTGCTTGTAAAAGTGCTTTTTCATCAACTGTTCCAACAGTTACAATAGAAATCAGGATATAAAGAGCTATAACGATACCAACAGATAGATAAAATGCTCTTGGAATGTTTTTTAGTGGGTCTGTTATGCGTTCAGAAGCATTTGCTATGAGTTCAAAGCCTTCATAGGCTACAAATATAATCATACCAGCACTTATAATTGAAAAAGAACTTCCATAATTTGTTGGACTTAGTCTTGAGGTGTCAACAAAAAAGACTCCTGAGATTATCACGACAATTAGTAAAATAATTTTAATAGCAACTATGATTGATTCAGATTTACCAACAAATGAGGCACTTATGATGTTTATAATAGCGGGTAAAATGATAGCAATACTTATCAAAATATGATTTAGCAGTTGTGTTTTATTGCTAAAAAATGTAGCTCCATAAGAAGCAAATGCCACAGCATACAGTGAGATAGTCACAATATAGCTAAGCCATAGCATCAAGTTAACAGAACCAGAAAGCAGATTTTGTCCAAAAGCTTTATCTATGAAAGTTACTGTTCCCCCTCTGCTTTGGAAAGTTATAGTTAGTTTTGCATAGGAATAAGCTGTTAAAAAAGCTATAACCCCAGCAACTAAAAATGCAATAGGAGTAGCCCCATGGGCTAATGATACAGCGTCACCAAGTACAGCAAAGATACCACCACCAACCATTCCACCAATACCTATGGAAACAGCTCCAAGTAAACTTATGTTTTTCATAGCTTTATTCTTTTCTCCATAAAGTTTACAATAACCTTTCAATTTTTAAAAGTGTTTGCATAAGTGGATTTTGTAATTTTTTTAGCATGATATTACTCATCATCTGTTTTGCTAACATAACAAAAGATTCACTAATAGTTGGATGTGGGTGAATAGTGTCTATCAACTCTTTTAGTGTTAGTCTTTGAGCTACTATAAGTGCGGCCTCTCCAGCTATTGTGTGTGCTTCTTCATGCAAGATGGTGATACCTATAATTTTTTTAGTGTTTTTTTCAACGATAAACTTCATATATCCGTAATCTTCATTTTCAATTTGTGATTTGGCTTCAGTATTAAATTCAAGTTTATCAACGATCACTTCTGTATGTTGTTTTTTTGCTTGTTCTTGTGTGATTCCAGCTTGAGTGAAATTTGGCATACTAAATAAGACCCAAGAGTTTTTGGAAAAATCTGGTTTAAAAAAGTTATGTTCTAAAAAAAGATTTTGAGCCACAATGTGAGCTGTGTATTGGGCAGTATGTGCAAATTTTGGAAAATTTTCTACAACATCTCCGTTTGCAAATACATTTTTGTTTGTTGTTTGTAAAGCTGAGGTTGTGATGATACCTTTCTTAGAAATCTCTATTTTGGCTTTTTCTAAATTTAGATTATTTGTATTTGTTACCCTTCCTGCTGCACTTAGAATCTTATGAGTATTTATGGTTTTAATCTCATCGTTTTGTGAATATTTTATTTGTAATAAATCATCTTCTTGATTTATTTCTAGTATATTGGAATTAGATAATATGTTTATATTTTTATCTTTTTGTAGTATTCTTAAAATATATTTTGATGCTTCATCATCAATGTTTTTTAGTATTTTTTCTCCCCTTATAAAAAGGTTGATTTTAACACCTAAAATAGATAATATCTGTGTAAATTCTATAGCTATAGCTCCACTTCCAATGATACTTAAATCTTTTGGTAATTCCATATCTTTAAAAAAATTAACATTTGTAATGATTTTTTCCGTAGCATTACCCTTGTATGTTGGTATGTAAGTTTTTGAGCCTGTTGCAATTAGAGCTTTTTGAAATCTGAGAATTTTATGGCTTTTATCTTCATATGTAATTTTTATGTGGCTTTCATCTTCAAAAGATGCGAAAGCTTTTATAAGTTCAATATTTTTAACTTTTAAAACCATCTCTTTTGCTGCTAATGTTCTTTTTGATAAAATCTCATCTTTTCTTTGTTTAATTTTATTCCATATCAGTTTATAATGTGAATCCTTAAGATTTACTCCAAACTCTTCAAGAGATTTTAATTCTTTAATATGTTTTGCACTGGCTTCCATAATTTTTGATGGGATACATCCCTGAAAAAGGCATTCCCCTCCAAGTTCTCCTACACTATCAATCAGAGCTATATTTTTATCAGGATTAAGTTTTGCATACTCTATCGCTGTTGGAGTTCCAGCTGGTCCTGCACCTATTATAATTAAGTCGTATGTATTTTTCATAGATTGAACCTTTAGTTGTTTTAAAAAACAAATCATTATAATACCCTTTGACTTTTTTCTACCTTAAGTGCCTATCCAAAAAAGATGTGATAATATATTGAACTTTTTTTAAGTAAGGTAAAATATGAACAAACAAGATTTTAATGATGGTTTACTTGGTTTTTTAGATGCTTCGCCAACCCCTTTTCATGCAACACAAAATATGTGTGGTATGCTTAGAAATGCTGGGTTTTTAGAGTTGGATGAGGTTGAGAAGTGGGAACTTGAAGAGGGGCAAAAGTATTTTGTTACTCGTAATGATTCTAGTGTTATAGCTTTTACATTTCCACATGCCAAGGAGTATGTTATGGTGGGAACTCACACAGACTCGCCAAATTTGAAACTAAAACCAAATCCAATCATAGAAGAGCATGGTGTTGTTAGGTTTGGGGTTGAGAATTATGGTGGGATGTTACTTAGCACTTGGTTTGATAGAGATTTATCTTTAGCTGGTCGTATCAGTTACCTAGATTCTGAAAATATGATAAAAGATACTCTTGTTGATGTTAAAAAACCCATAGCCATCATCCCCTCTTTAGCAATTCATTTAGATGATAAAGCTAACAAAGATAAAACCATAAATAAACAAACAGATATATCTCCAATATCCACATGCCAAGAAGATTTTGATTTTAATGAGTTTTTAAAAGAACAACTTATGGCATGTGGAGTTAAGGATGTTAAAAAACTCTATGCAAATGAGCTTAGTTTTTATGATACACAAAAAGCCTCGTTTGTTGGGATAAAGGATGAGTTTATAACAAGTGCAAGGATAGATAATCTTATAAGTTGTTATGTTGGGCTTTTAAGTATTTGCAGTGTTGATAATACTAAAGCTATGATGTTTATAGCAAACGACCATGAAGAGGTTGGAAGTGAAACAACATCAGGGGCAGGGGGTAGTTTTTTAGAAAATACACTCAAAAGGGTGTTTAGTGATTATGAAGAGTTTGTTCAAGTTGTCCGTTCATCTGTTTTAATCTCTTGTGACAATGCACATGCCATCCATCCAAATTTTCCTTCAAAACATGATACAAACCACATGCCAAAGATAAACAAAGGTGTGGTAATAAAAACAAATGCAAATCAAAGGTATGCAACAACTTCCAAAATGGCTGCAAGGTTTAAAAATGTGGCAGATGGGGTGGGGGAGAGTTATCAGGAGTTTGTAACTAGAAGTGATATGGGATGTGGCTCAACCATAGGTCCTATAACTGCTACAAGACTTGGAATAGATACACTTGATGTTGGTGTTCCAACTTGGGCTATGCACTCCATTAGAGAAGTTTGTGGGGGTGATGATGCTCACTCGCTTTATAAGATTTTGGTAGCTTTTTAATGTCAAATCAGATGGTAACACCAGAGGAGCTAAACCTTTTAATAGAGCAAACTTATAAGGTTGAAAAAGATTTTAGTGAGTTAAAAGCATCATATGCCCATCTTCAAGATACGGTTGAAAAAGTTGTAGAGTTTTTGCCAAATGCGATTTGGATTTTAAATGGTGATGGTACGGTGTTTTTGCAAAACTCACATGCCAGAGAGTTATATAAAGTTTTATCACTTTTAGAGTTTAAAGATGAAGATTATGAGGTGGATTTTAATGCAAGGTCATATCTTGTAAAAAGTGCTTCTTATAAAGACAAAATCATGTTTAGTGTTACAGATATTACAGAGCAAAAAAGAAAAGAAAATCTAGCAACTATGGGGCAGATGGCAGCTCATTTATCACATGAAATACGAAATCCAATAGGCTCAATATCTTTACTGAGTTCAACTCTTAAAAAACGGGTAAAGGAAGAAAATATACCTATAGTTGAAGAGATACAAAAATCTGTTTATAAGATAGACAGGATTATAAAAGCTACTTTGATGTTTTCAAAAGGTGTTAGTGCAAAAAAATCTCCTTTTAAGTGGAGTGAACTTAAAGAAGCATTGGTTGCATCTGTTGGTTATTATGGTTACTCTAAAGATATAACATTTATTTTTCCAGAGGATGAGTTTGTAATAGATGGTGATAAAGATTTGTTAGAGATGCTTTTTTCTAACTTTTTGGTTAATGCGATAGATGCGATAGAACTTGATGATGAAGAAGATGGAGTTGTTGAACTATCTTATAAAAATGATGGGGTTTATCATATATTTGAGATAATAGACAGCGGAGTGCCTATAGAAAATAAAGATGAACTTTTTGAGGCATTTAAAAGTACAAAAGTAAAAGGAAATGGTTTAGGACTTGTTTTATCACAACAGATTGCACACTCGCATGGTGGGGAGGTAAAACTGATAGATGGTGATAAGAAAGGGTTTGAGATAAGGCTTGTTGTATGAGTTGGAATATTTTTTGCTTTATGAGGACATGTCTATGCAAACAACTCACGATGGTGTGATTTTTCTTTTGGATTCATTGAAGATGGATAGGTCTAATGTTATTTGTTATTTTAGATGTGATGTTACAAAAAAGACCATAGTTTCCAGTGTTCCATTTGAGCCATATGATGGTAAGATAGAACTAACATGGCAGGATATGCTTTTTCACCCAATAAAATCTTACAATAGATATTATCATACCCCCATCACAATATACAATGAAAATTGCCATGAGACCATAGTTTTAAAAGCTTTTGAAAAAGTTTCAAACCATTTTATATATAACAGACAAAAGAAGAGGTATATTTATGTTACATAAAGAGTTGGTAGAAGTTCCTAGGGCAACTTTAGATTTTTATAGATATGAAGAGGATGGATTGGTATTTTATGAGTTTGATGCCAGTGAATGCTCAACTCCTGAGCCTATGGTTAATGCTATGGCTGGTTTAGCGATGTTACAAAATGATAATGAAAGATTGGTGGGGAAGTTTTTTCATAAACCAAATCCACTTTTGGATAGGATAAGTGAATATTTTAGCTACGAAAGTGATGAACTTGAGAGTGGTGATGTTCGCATAGTTTTTAAAAAACTTTAGCATGTGTGTTTTAGATTGGCACGGAAAAGAAAAATCTAAATTATTGGCATGTGGGATTGAAACCCACATGCCAATAGCAAATGAAAATCAAAACCTATTAATCAACAGCGATAATTTAGATGCACTAAAATCACTGACTCACGAGTATAAATCAAAGATAGATGTTATCTATATAGACCCTCCATACAACACAAAAAACCATAAATTTTTATATGATGATAAGTTTGATAACCACTCCTCTTGGTTAAATTTTATTTATCCTAGACTTATTTTGGCATGTGGACTTTTGAGTGATGATGGTGTGATATTTATCAGTATAGATGATAATGAGGTGGCTCATTTGAAATTGGTTTGTGATGAGGTTTTTGGTGCAAATAATTTTATATCACAATTTGTTTGGCAGAAGAAAAATAAACCATCTTTTTTACATCAAAAAGTGGCACGGATGAATGAGTATATTTTAGCTTATGCAAAAGATATAAAAAAAGCACCTATGCTTAGTGTCGAGAGTTCAAAACCGAAACAAAAATATCCACTTAATTTTAAAAACAATCCAATAAAAGAGTTGTTTTTTGCACCTTGGCATGTGGAGTTTAAATTAAAAGATGGAGTTATAAAAGCTCAAGATATGTCAAGTAAAACGATAGGGTGTGTTTTGCTTGATGATGTTGAGATAAAGGGTGGTAGAAATATTGATGGTTTTAGGATGAGAGGAGGGTGGCGATATACGCAGGAGTATTTGGATAAGTTGGTAGAAAACGGTGCTACACTTAGTGTTGGCAAAATCCCTTTTAGAGTAAATCTTACTAAAAACAGTTCAAAACTAAAAATGATGCATAATTTTTTAACAAAAGCCACATGCCACATGCCAACATATGAAGATGCAAACAGTGAGATAGTTGAGTTGTTTGGATTTGAGGTATTTAGTAAACCAAAGCCGACAGAGCTTATAAAAACACTTATAAAATCAGTTACATATATCAAAAAAGATGCAACAATTTTGGACTTTTTTGCAGGGAGTGGTACAACTGCTGAAGCTGTGATGAGGTTAAACAAAGAGGATAATGGTGATAGAAAATATATCTTGGTTCAATCTAATGAAAATGTTAAGAAAAACTCCATAGCCTATAAAAACGGATATAGAAATATTTATGAGATTATGAGAGATAGGGTGAAATTATTTAAAAAAGATAATAATTAATTTTGCTTATGCTTAACTATGTATTAATCTTATTTTACTAAAATACTCCTTTTATTTTAAGGACTTAATTTTATGAAGCAACTTTTTTCACTTCTAGATTCTATGAAAACGATGGTAGTTTTAATGCTTGTGTTTGCATTTGCTATTGGTTGGGCTACTATCATTGAAAATGATTATGGGACTGTGACTGCCAAAGCAGATATATATAATGCCAAATGGTTTGAAGTTTTACTTTTTTTCTTGGCTATAAACCTTATTTTAAATATTGTTAAATATAAGATGTACACATTTAAAAAAGCTCCTATTTTTATATTTCATGTTGCTTTTTTAATCATTTTACTTGGTGCAACTATTACGAGATATATTGGTTATGAAGGTAGTATGCATATTCGTGAGGGAAAAAGTACATCTCAAATCGTAAGTTCTAAAACATATTTTACACTCAAAGCAAAAGTAAATGATAAAGAGGTTAGTACCTCTAAAGCATCTTTTATCTCCAAAAGGTTAAATAACTCTTTATCTGAATCATTAAGTATTGATGGTAAAAATATATCTGCAGAACTTATTGAGTATATTCCAAATGCGACTGAGGTAACCAAACCTAGCAAAGAGGGTAAAGCTATGGTTCAAATGATGGTTACTGGTAGTGGAAAAGGGGAACCTGTTGTCATAGCAGATGGTGAATTTTATGAGAGTGATAATTTTGTTTTAGATTTCAATTCAGGAAAATCTTTTAATAAGATGGTTATCTCTATCTTTATTAAAGATGGCAAATTATTTATGAAACATGATATGCCTTTAACATTCTTAGAGATGGATACATCCAAAAAAGGAACTTTGTCTCCATCTGCTAGTGAGCCATTTACAAGCAGAACACTTTTTACTACAGCTGGTGGTGGTTTCGTGTTGAAACAATTTTTCCCACATGCTAAAACAGAGATAGCTACAAATCCAAATATTTCACTAAGAACATCAGGTGTTGATGCTTTTAAATTTAAAATTACCGTAGATGGTGTTTCAGAAGATAAGTTGATATTTGGTCAGGTTGGAGTAAAAGCAAAAGATTATAATTTTTCTATAAATGGTGTCGATGTTGCATTGTCTTATGGTTCAAAAATGATTACGCTGCCTTTTTCTATCTACTTAAAAGATTTTCAACTAGATAGATACCCTGGTTCTATGAGTCCAGCTTCTTATGCAAGTGAAGTTGTTTTAATAGATGAAAAAAGGGGTGTCCACATGCCATTTAGGATTTATATGAACCATATTTTACACTATCGTGGGTTTAGACTTTTTCAAGCTTCTTACGATATGGATGAGAAAGGTACTATCCTTTCTGTTAACAATGACCCAGGAACACTTCCGTCTTATATTGGTTATTTTCTTTTAGCTTTTGGGATGTTTTGGTCACTTATATCTAAAAACAATAGGTTTTCTCAACTAGCAAAAAAAGCACAAAAAGCAGCCAATAATAAAACTTTAGGTTTATTAATCGCTCTAGGAATTATGTTTAGTGTAACACCAACTTATGCTGCAAATTTTGATTTTAACAAAGCACATGCTAAGAAATTTGGTGAGCTTGTTGTTCAAGATAGTGGTGGTAGGATGAAACCTATGGATACACTTTCTATTGAGATTTTAGCTAAGATTCATAGGGGTTCTACTGTAAAAATAGCTAATAAAGAGCTTAATGCAAATCAGATTATATTAGGTATGATGGTTCGTCCTGATGATTATAGAAATGTTAAGATGATAAGAAGTAAAAATTCTGTAAATCAACTCATAGGTGTACCTAAAAAAACAAGATATGTATCGTTTGCACAATTTTTTGAAGATCCACAAAATATGAATGGATATAAATTGGCTCAAGCAGTTAATGAAGCGGTAAGAAAAGCACCTAAAGATAGAAATATGTTTGATAAAGATGTTTTGAAACTTGATGAAAAAGTAAATATAGCTTACTCCGTTTATACAGGTTCACTACTAAGACTGTGGCCTAAACCAAATGATGTAAACAATAAATGGTATCCGACCATAGAAGCACTTCAAACTTTTGCACCAAAAGATGCTCAACAGGTTCGAGATGTAGCTATGGGTTACTTTCAGTCGATAGATAAAGCTTTAAAAAGTGGTGATTGGAGTGATGCAAATAAAGAGATAAACAGGCTTATAAAATATCAAAAGTTTTATGGTGCAGAGGTTTATCCATCTGATGGCAGGATAAAAGCAGAGATTTTTTATAACCATTCAAATATTTTTGAAACGCTTTTCCCATTATATCTTGTCGTTGGTTTTGTGTTGTTGATTTTTAGTTTTATTAAGATTATAAAGCCAAAATTTGGCATCTCAATCGTTTCAAAATTAAGTTTAGGGTTGTTGATAATCTTTTTCTTAGCACATACTTTTGGACTGGCACTTCGTTGGTATATCTCAGGTCATGCACCGTGGTCAAATGGTTATGAATCTATGATTTACATTGGTTGGGCAACTGTTTTAGCTGGTTTTATGTTTTCTAAAAAATCACCTATTGCTATGGCTTCAACTTCTATTATGGCAGGTCTTATTTTATTTGTGGCTCACCTAAACTGGATGGATCCACAAGTTACAAACTTAGTACCTGTATTAAACTCTTATTGGCTTAGTATCCATGTTGCAGTTATCACTGCAAGTTATGGCTTTTTAAGTCTTGGTGCTTTGCTTGGTTTTATCACACTCTTACTTTTTGTTTTTAAAACAAAAGCAAATGAGAAACAACTTAGTCTCTCTATAAAAGAGTTAAATGCAGTAAATGAGATGGGACTGATGATAGGTCTAGTTCTTTTAACTATAGGTAACTTTTTAGGTGGTGTTTGGGCAAATGAGTCTTGGGGTCGCTACTGGGGTTGGGATCCAAAAGAGACTTGGGCATTAGTGAGTATCTTGGTTTATGCAGTCGTTGTTCATGTAAGATTTATCAAATCAATTTACAGTGAATTTAACTTTAGTGTTATCTCTCTTTTGTCTTTTACAAGTGTTATTATGACATATTTTGGTGTGAATTATTATCTTGCAGGTATGCACTCATATGCAAAAGGTGACCCTGTTCCTATCCCTGATTTTGTGCCTATAAGTTATGCGATTATATTTGTTGTAATCGCACTTGCCTTTAGAAATAGGAAAATGGCGTAAATAAAGTCTCGATTTGGAGCTACGACTTCAGTCGTGTAGTGTTTAAGTATCTTATAGATTAAAGTGAGTATAAAAATGGTATTTAGTGGTTTTAGTAAAAAAACACTCCCTTTTTTACAAGAGATAAGACAAAACAATAACAAAGAGTGGTTTGAAGAAAATAAAGATAGATATATCAACCTTATATTAGAACCTTCTCGTGCTTTTGTAGAGGAGTTTGGTGAACATCTTATGGCTTTAGAACCTACCATAAACTACTCTCCTAAAATCAATAAATCACTCTTTAGAATATATAGAGATACAAGACGACCTGATGCTATTGCTGTGCCGATAAAACATCGTATTGGAGTTATATTTTGGCAGGGGGAGGGAAGTCGTATGCAAAACTCCTCTTTTTACTTGCATTTTTCCCCTGATGAACTTTTTGTAGCTGTTGGTGTGAGATGGTTTGAAAAGCCGATACTTGATGCTTATCGTGAATTTATCAAAGATGATAAAAAAAGGGAAAGATTATCTATGATTTTAGATGATATAATGGCATGTGGATATAAAGTGATAGATAAAGGTTATAAACGCTATCCAAAAGGTTTTAACAAAGATATGTCACATGCCGAACTTAGTTTGTATAAAGGGATGGCAACATATGAAGTGCTAGATCCACATCTCATAGAGAATGGAGATAAAATGATAGAAAAACTTTATAAAATTTATGAAGATATGTTACCTTTGCAACAGTTTATGTATGAAGTAAGTTTAAGAGTCAAAGAGGATTAGATGGTGAAAAAAGAAGCTATAGTTTTACTCAATATGGGTGGACCAAATAACCTTGATGAAGTTGAAGTATTTTTAAAAAACATGTTTAGTGATAAAAATATTTTAACTATGAAAAGTGGTTTGCTTAGAAAGTTTGTGGGTAGTATGATAGTATTTAGTCGCACTGAATCATCACAAGAGATATATAGGCAACTTGGTGGTAAATCACCAATCGTTGGACATACTAAAAAACTTGTGAAAAAACTTCAAGCTAGGGTTGGTAAAAATGTGATTGTTGATTTTGCTATGAGATACACACCACCGTTTGCAGATGAAGTGATAGAAAAATTAAATAAAGAAGAAGTGGATAAAATCTATCTAATTCCACTATACCCACAATACTCAACAACCACAACAAAATCATCCTTGGAAGATTTTGAGGAGAGATACCATAATAATGGTGGTGATGCTGTTTTAGTTGAAATAAAACATTTTTTTGAGGATGAAACTTATAATAAAGCTATACTTCAAAGGATAAAAGAGAGTATAAAAGATGATGATTGTAGTGAGTTTGATTTGATATTTTCAGCTC
>Ga0256842_1001699_pt1 | contig 17138 bp, 14 predicted proteins | sample 4559240metaG_FD_185973 | JGI IMG/M metagenome (GOLD analysis project Ga0256842, IMG submission 185973) | Hydrothermal vent microbial communities from Guaymas Basin, Mexico - 4559-240 | ecosystem: Environmental > Aquatic > Marine > Hydrothermal vents | place: Mexico: Guaymas Basin | collected...
AAAATTTAAGCAAGTTCCTTAAAATTAACTTTTGCTTTGTTTGAAATATTTTCAACATTTGAAAAACCAAAAGAGTCTTTTTCAACTGTCATATATATATTCCCATCTACAACTTTGGTTGTTTTTAGCCCAGGATAATTACTTTTACCTGTAGCTTTTTTTACAGGATAGTGTTTTATAGTTATATAATTTTGTTTTTTACCTTCTTCATATTGAATCCAGTCAGTTTGTTCATATGTGTCATATTCTACAACCTTATATACAAAACCAACATTAATATGTTTAAGATCTCCTATATTTACATATTTTGTTCCAGCCATACACATATCAAAAGGAACTTTGTCTTTTTCCCATTTTATAAGTTTTTCAGGTGTAATGTCTCCTGAAAGGAATATTTTCACATCTTTCCATCCAGCTTCATCCATTATTTTCCTAACTTCAAAAGCAAGCTTTTCAAGTGGATCACTATCTATTCTTACCGCTGCTGGTTTTATGTTATTATCAATAAGCTTATGAATAGCTTTTATTGTATCATATGTATCTATAAGCATTGTACTCTTAGGAAAAATTTTATCCCAAGCAATAAACGCATTTATTTCTTTATCAAAAGCCATTACAAAAGCATGAGCCATTGTTCCTGAAATCATTTTCATTGGAACTTTTCCAAAAATTGCTGTATTACTTGTTCCATTCCAACCACATTCTATAGCTATCATACTTGCTATTTTTGCTATTGCAAAGTTACCTGATCTTCTAAATCCAGCTTCAAGAAGTATTTTTGTTGTTGCATTTCTATATTCTTTAGCTTTTTCTTTTAGAGCATCTCTATAAAATTTAGGTGGCTTATATTTATTTAGAATAAGATCAATATTCTCTATAGTATCTATTTCTTCAGGGAAAAAATATTTAAATGTTTCAAATCCTGTTTGACCATTTATAATGTTTGTTATAGGTGTTTCTATCATTTGACCTATAAGTTTTGGTCCTTTAAATTGAAAAGCTGGAACTTTTGGATAAAGTTTTGTTCCATTTGGAATTATTGTATATTCAAAATTAGACCCAACTTTTTTAAATTCAGCTTTTGCTATTTCATAGAATCTATCAACTGTTTCTGTTGAATTATGCATTCTTAGTTTAGAACTTATATAGTCCCAAAATGTTGCAAAGAAAAATTCAGTCTCAAAGGCTTTTTTTACTTGTTGCATATATATTTTAACTTCTTTTTCACCTTGAAAAATAACGAAATTATTTTTACCTGAAACATCTTCTTTCTTATGTCTAAAAAAAGATTCAAAACCTGTTGTTTCTGATGCTTTACCTGACATTATATATGCATAACTCATTGTGAATTGATAGAAATCAGTCTCGAATGGACTTGTTGGGTATGTTGTATTCATTTTAATTCTCCTGTAAACTATTAATATATTCAATGGAATATTCCTATAGTTTTTTTATTTGTGTAATTATATCAGATACTAACTTAATAATTCCTTTTTAAAAATATAGACTTTAAAGAAATCTTAAGAAAAAAGAGTATATAATACTTTATATTAAAAAATAAGGACTTTATTTATGCAAAAATATTTACTATACACAGATACAATGTCAAATTCTTTTGATAGTTTAAAAGAAATGTTTCAATTTTTATCAGGAGAAGGACATTTTATTAAATCTCTTGAAGATGGTGTTATTGTTACTAATTTGGCTATATTAAATTATACTCTAATTGAAAACACTGGATTGAAAAATATTCTTATCGATGAAACAAAGATTTTTCGTCAAGAACTTAGAGATTCTGTTTCTCTTTTAATGAAGCAAGGTATCCCTGTTGATAAAAATCAGTTAAAAGTAATAGGTGATCAATTTAAATTTCTTGGTGATGATTCTAAAAAAATAGATGCTCCAGAACCAGTTAAAGATGAAATTTCTTCAGAGCCTATAGTGGAACCAGAAGTTGAAAAAAAGAAAGTAAAAAAAGATGTTAAGAAAAAAGATGTAGAAGTAAATTCATCTGATGATAATGATGATGATGATGATGATGATGATGATGAACTTCCTTTTAATTAAAACATTCTTTTACTTAAGTTTATTTTAAGTTTATTTTTGTATAATTCTGCTTACAAAAACAAAAAATAATTTATTTTGAATAAATTACAGGGCTTAGCCTGATAGTGCAAGGTAACTTGTATAAAGGAAGATTTTTTTATCTAAAAATTTTCCACCATTTTTTATTAAATGGCCAATCTAAGCAAGATCACCAAGTATCCTTGAGACAGGATATATTTCAATCCTTTTGGGTTGGAATTATTTATTGTTAAGTTTTTTACTTCTGCATCCACTCAGGTGCGATCTAAGAGTTCTACGGAGAAATCCAGACAGTATTAGGTTAAGATGATTAGGGATAGTCAAAAAGAAGTTATCCAAAAAAATGAAAATAAATATTGGAATGATTAGCGGCCACTATAGTGCGACTATTAATCTGATAGAAGTGCGGACCGCAATTACTTTTGATTTAGGGCTGGAAAGAACTATATCTGATTTAATCGTTTATTAGCTGTGAAGTGAAAGATACGAAGGTGTGTAGTATTTCGATTCTCAAAAAGGATTGAATCTATTGTTGTAGCACGTCTTTTTTAGGTAAAACAAATTAATTTATATTAAGTATAAACATACATAATGTTAAAAAATGCAAAAGCCTACAACGGTTGTAAATGAAAATAGTCTAATCCCAGAGAGATTTATCTCAATCTGTGGATCAAGTTGACTCGCAAGGTTTATTTGATTTTATATGGAAGTGCACGGTAGGTTCGCCCCTTTTATTGCCCGCAAGGTAAACGGTAACAGAAATATAGAGTAGTTTGCAATGACATCGCTAATGCTAGCGATTAACAAATTAGCGGCTATGAGAATTACATATTTGTACCTTTTGGTTAGATATGTGGATAAGATAGGAACTATTTAGGTTGCACTAAATAGATAATCTATTCGAAAGATTCTTATGAAGAAGTTTAATCTCAACTATCTTCACACTTTTTTATTCCCTTTTAATTAAATCAAAACACACAAAAGCATAATAAAATACTTTTCAAAATACAAAAACAGAACTTTCTTTGTTTAGCATCTATACATTAGACATTTATAAAAAACAAGATTAAGATCTTAATTAATTTTATCTTCATAGAGATCTTATACGTTATCTTTTTGTGAAGAAACCCCGCCCTAAAGGACGATGCTTTCTTTCTTAAAAAGAGAGGTAAATATGAAGTAAGGTGTTATATTTTATATTCATTGACTTATAAGTGTTTTATGAGGCTAATAATAGAGGGTAATGTTAAAAGAATTAGGAATTTATAATTTTAGAAAATTTTGAAGTGAATTTATTATAATAACTAAAGTCCAAAGAGGACTTTAATTATTTTCCTGTAGAGAATAAATATAGACAACCTTTATCATAACCAAAGTCATTTTTTAGTAAAGTGTCATAGTATACAGCTCTTGCTGCAGAACCATCTTTCATTGTCGTTAATACACTAATTATAGAAGCATCTCTTGTAGGGAAAGCATTTCCAATCATATCTTTAAATAGATTTTCTTTATACTTTTCAACTCCACAAGCTTCAACGATACTATCTATAAAATATGTATCACTATAATTATAAGCTGTATCATAAAATGATGACACAGTAGGAAATTTTACAGATGTATGAGTTGGAATAGCTACATTTGTATGTGGATGAATAGTTTTCATTTCAAAGAATTTTGCCCATTCAACAAAAACTAAATCTGTTCTATATTTTACAACACCAGTATTTATATCTGAAAAGCAAGTTTCTCCAGAAACCATTGTAGGTGAATCATATGCTAAATAATCACAAGTTATGGTTATTTTACATTCTGGATCTGTCATATTGTGATCTAATCCAACTGTATCAAAATATCCACAGTTAATTAAATCTCCATCTATAATAATAGGTGTTGAAGGTGCTCTTTTTATAGATGAAGGAGCTTTTTTAGAATTATTAAATCCAAGGTTTACTGTATATGCTGGTGTATTTAATTTTGGTTCAGAGAGTCCACCTTTATCTTCAAATAATTCTGTTTTATATCTTCCCATCTCAGTTTTTAAGTCTTTTAAAGTATTTATATCATCAACGATTACTTTTTCCGAAATTGATGTAAATGATGCATATTTATAGTTTTCACCGGCCCATGCATAAAAATCTTTAGAAAGAGTAAGAGCTTCAATTGATTTGTCAATAAGCTCAAATTGTCTATTATCTAATAATTTTGTGTATTTAGCATAGGTTTCATCTGTTACATCACAATGACCATTATTAAAAGTAAATCCATCTTTACAAACAGCTTCACATGCATTAATATTGAAATTATAATCTTCATTATATGCACAAATTGGTATACACTGATCGTGTGCAACATCTAAAGTTTCTCCATCTTGACATTCACGAACACAAGTACCTGTTCCATCATCACCAAAACTCGGATCACAAGTTAATTCACAAGTGTCACCTGCTGCATTTAATTTATATCCTGTAGAACAAGATATTTCACAAGTTCCAGCCGCATTTAAAAATTCTCCAACATTACAAGTTAATTTACAAGTTCCATCTGTAGCTAAGTGATATCCGTCTAAACAAGAAAGGACACAGTTACCTGTAAGATCTGTTTCGTATCCATCAATACAATCGTCTGCTGTTATTAATGTACATATACCTATGTTACTTAATTTATAACCTATATCACAATTTGTATTGATTTCACATAATCCATCTGTATTTCTTATTTCATTTTTATTACAAGGTATAAGAGCACAAGCTCCACTTGGTAAACTTTCAAAACCATCTTGACAAATACCTAATTCAATTTTATCTTCAGGAATACAAACACCTGAATTCGTTTTTATAAAACTCGCAGCACATTCTTCTGTAGATAATTCACTATATTTTGTCATTTCATTTATTACTATATTTTTGTAAGTATTAAATCCTGCAAAACCTTGAGAGTTTGCTACACTTAAAGAATCTAAAGCAAGTTGTTCTATATCATTAACAGAAAAATTTGTTCTTTTATAATCTAATAACCTTTGTATTTTACTTGTGAATGATTTTAATATTGTTATATTTTTTGAAGTAATTGAATTTGTATTTAAAAATGAAGTTTCTAATACAACTAATTTTCTTTTTGCATTTTCAATTATTGAATCTGGAACTTTATTTATTATTGAAGGAACATATATATTATGGTTTGTCATTATTGCTGATAATCCCATAAAATAATCTTTAAATAAATTAAACTCATCATAAGTAAAATCTGTTGTTAACATTAATTCTGTTTGTATAGCTAAATAATCTTTAAGTGTAAAAGTTGAGCCTCGCTCATTTAAGAGTGACTGAAATTTAGAGTTAAATTTATTAATTGAAGTATATACTAAATCATTAGATATAGCTTTTGCTATCACTGAGTCATAATAAGCTGAAACATCAGTAAGTAAAGCATTAATATCTATCCCACTATTACCAAAAGAAAGTCTCTCTTTTGAAACAAGATTTGATGAATCTATTGTATCAGGTACAGTTAATCTTAGTTCAGTTAAAACAGTAGACATGTCATCAGAAGTAAGTCTTCTTGCTCCCATTGTATTAAGAATATTATTTTCTTCTACATAGATTTCGCCACCAGTAAGTGATTTATACATATTTATTCTTTTCTTTATTGAATTACCTATATCTTTAAAATCTACTTTTGATAATTCTATAAAAGAACCATTATAATCTTTCACTACTAATGGATATATTACATCTGAAATAGCTGCAACAATATATGATTCATTTGTTGTAAATCCTTTTATACTATTTAAGTCTATTCCTATGCTATTAAAACTTTCAACAAATGCAGGGATAGAAGCTATTGTTGAAATTATTGTAATAACATTACCTTCTTCAGTTGTTAATGAAGATTCCATTTCTACTTCACCTACATTTATAACACCATTTCTATCTATATCTATATATCCACCTGTTACAGTTATTGGATAAGTAACATCACTTTCAAATTCGTAAATTCCACCTCGACCAAGAAATTTAGCTTTTTGCCCTACACTATCCAGAACAGTAGCTGCGTAAACAGGTCCCCTTTCAATAGTAAATTTTAAAGAATCATCTATTTTCTTTGTTGTAGATGTTACGGTGTCAGTGACATTTGTATTGTCAGCTAAACCAGAAGTATTTTCCGTTGCACTATTTTCGCCACATCCTGTGAACAAAGCTATTGAAGCTATTATAGATACAGCTAATATCTTTTTTTTCATAAGTTATCTCCATATTTTAATTTTTCGATTTCTTATTATAACCATAAAATATATTTTTATCTTAAAAAAGTAGTAAATATTAATTTAACTATAAAGTTTAAAGCTTTCAAAAGAAAACTTATTTAAATGCAAGAATTAATGAAATTATCCCTAAATATAAACCTATTCGAGAGATTAGCATAGAATGTCTATATGCTGGATCAGGATGAGTATCAGAATAATAAAAGATTTGAAAGAAATTTGCTTTTGACATTTCAATTTCTATATTATCTTTTTCATTTTCTATATTTGTTAATTTCATCCAACCTGACCAATCTATTAATAATTGAGGGTTTTGAATGATATTATTTTCTTTATCTATTTTTTCACCTTTTAGATTTGGTGAAAATCTAATGTGTCTAAAAATAGAACCATGTTTTGATTTTAGTCTATAAAGTTTGCTATAGCTATCTCTTCTACTTCTTTTATCTTTTATAAAAGAATGATTTATAGCAAACCAACCAACATTTAATTGTGCAGTATTTATCCCTGGGGATATTCTTTGAAATACACTCTTAATCATAATAACTCCTTTTAAAATAAAAATTTAGTTATGTTATAAGAATGTATATAAATAAGTTATAGTGTCTCTCTATTAAGATTAATATCTTCTTTTAAAAATTGGTCCACCCGGTGTATGAGTTACAGTTCTCTTTTTTCTATATAGTTTTTATCTTTTTTTCCTATATAGTTAGCTATATTTTGTTTTTGAATTTTATTCCATTTAGTAATGATTTTGTGTTCTTCTGTATTTTTGAATGAATATTTCTTTTTAAAAGATTCTGCTCCTAATTTATTATAAAGAGTCTTCTTTGATAAAGAATTTAATGCTTTCCCATTTATTTCTTTTTCACCTTTTTGTCCATGACACGAAATACAATTATTTTCATTCCATAAACGACCACCATTATTTGTATCAAATGGATTTGTATTTACCTCTCTTTTCAAGAAAGAAAGCATCGTCCTTTAGGGCAGTGATTAATTTCTTGACTAATAAACAAAAATTTGATAAAATCTTTGTATGATAATTAATTATAAATGCAGCGAGAAATATACTTGAGTATGAAAAATGGCTTCTGGAGCAGAAAGCCAGGTGGGACACTCGTCACACTGAATCTTCTTAAACTTAATAGTTTAATTAGAAGCCTCATCCTTTAGGGCGGGGTTTCTTCACTATAGAAGTTAATAATATTAAACTTAGTATATATTTTTTCATCTTTTCTCCTTAACTAAAAATAGATTCAGCCCAAGCTGTTAATTTACCTCTTTCAACTTTTGTTAAAGAAGTAGCAAATAAACTTATACCTTTATTTTCTTTGATACTTTCTTTTAATAAAGTATTTAGTCCATTTGTATATTTATTTACATAGGAATTATCTATTTGTCTATTAGAACCAATCGCTATTATTTTACAATTTTCATCTATTCTTGTCAGAACTGTTTGTAATGATTTTTTACTGAAATTTTGAATTTCATCTACAATAATATAAGCATCTCTAATTGTTCTACCTCTAATAGAACCTACCCACATTGTTTCTATTTTATATTTTGAAAACATATCATTTGCTTTATTCTCAATAGCTTCTTCTTTATCTTTACCTTTTGCTTTTTTAGAATTTTTTAATGTTAATGCTGCTAAAAAATTTACAGTATCATATAAAGGTAAATTATATATTTTAAATTTTTCTTCATTTCCACTTAAAAAACCAACTTCTTCACCTTGGTCTACAGATTCTATAGAATTTCTTATATAAATTATTTTATCAAATTTCTTATCACTATTAAGTTGATTTGTGTCTATACACCTCATAGCAGCTGCTATAGCTAATAATGTTTTCCCAGAACCAGCTAAAGCATCTACAAGTACAATATCTAATGAATTATCAAGCATTCCGGCAAGAGCAAACCGTTGACCATTGTTTTTTGGTTTAACTGCAACTTTAGAAAATAAAGAGTCTTCTATAATTGAAACATTTCCATCTTTTATTATGCTTAATGTTTCTTTCTTTGATATCGGATTTTCAAAAATATAGCAATAATTTTCTTTTTTATACTCTTTATCTAAAGTTAAAATAGACATACCATCTTTTATTTGTTTTTTTGTTTCTATTGTTTTTATAAAAGTAGGGTTAAGGTCTTTTTTGTCATATAATAATGATTCTGTTTTTAAACCTTCTCCCATCGCACTAATATAACACATTCCATCTAAAGTTAGAAAAGTTGATTCTATATAAGTTATATCCTTATTTATTTTATCATTTACGCCTTTATAAGTAGATTCAACGAATTTGGCAACTTCTATGATTTTTCTATCATTTAAGATACTTCTTTCAACATCTTTTAAATAATAATTATCCATTGATATCATATGTATTTCAATGTCATTTAAAAATATTTTTACTATTTTTACTATACTTTTTTTATTGTCACGAGTATATTCATATGTTATAAATTTATCTATCTTTTTTGCTTCAAATAATAATCTTGCAAAATGTCTTGAATGATAATTTATCTCTTCTTTTCCATATTTCTTTGAATCAATTTCATCAATAACTGTTTGTGGTAAAATTATTAAATTCTTGCCATTTTCTGAAATTTTCTGAATATTTAAAGCATCTGCTAAAATTATATTCGTATCTAATACATATATTTTTTGTTTTTTCATAAAAACTCCTTTTTATAGAATAATGATACTCTAATAATAAGTATTAAACTTGTTTTTTTAAGGATATAATAAGTTTAAGGAATTTTTATGAAAACTATTTTTTATATAAAAGGACAACTTGTTGATGTTTATTTAAAAGATGAAGTAATTAAATCTTCTACAAGAAGAGATGATCTTGGTGCTTGTGAAGTTGTTTATGTTACAAATATAAAAGTTAAAAGAAGTGCTTATAGAAATATGAAAGTATTTGGAGGATTTAAGTGAATTTAAAATCCACTCATATCCATGTTTCTTCTAATTTTTATTTCATTTCTTTTTAATCTTGAACTTTTATTTAATTTATGTATTTTATTAATCTCTTCTTGCACATTACTTGTCCCTGGACTTTTTAATTGTGGTTTATCATCGTTAAATGATTTAGCTCTTGCAATATCTTTCATTTTTGTATCAAATTTAGAGTAACGTTTTCCTATAGATTTTAAATTACCATTTTCCATTTTTGCATAATCAAAACTTTTTGTGTCTTCATTAAAAACTAATACCGTTTTATCTTCTGTTATATACCATTTAAAGTATTCATCTCCATTCATTTGAACTTTTATTTCTTCACCACTAGGTTGAACTATTGTTCTCCATTTTGTAAAAGCTGGTGCTGCGTAAAGAGATGAACTAATTATTAGAGCTAAACTTAATATTTTTATATTTTTAAAATTCATTTTATTTTCCTATATTTTATTTTTTAAAGTAACTGACATTGTTTTGCCTAATGAAGATACATTAGTAAGATTGAATCCACTTATACTTCCGTTATATAATCGACTATTAGAAGTAGATGTATTTTCATTAAAGATTGTTTTATTCCCTGTGTAATAGAGATCTGTACTTATAGGATCAACTCCTTTATCTAAATTTAAAGTAGAAGCTTCTTCTATATCAACAGCTTTATGATTTGGATCATTATTTACTGTATTTGAATCATATAAATCTGCATATAATTGTGTATCTATATGCCAAATTGCTATACCACCAATATGATTTACTATTTGAGAATTAAGACCTTCATTGTATCCAGTATTTGATATGTTTTCAACTAAGAAGTACTCTTTATCTGTAACCTCTATTTTTAACATTTCATATTTATTTGTATTATTTGAATTCAAAGTATATTCTTTATAATCTGTACCTTGTATTACTGTTTTAGGAATTACAAATCCAGATGCAAGTTTTGAAAAAGCTGAATATTCCATAGGTGTATTACCTGGTTCAGAAACACCATTTATTGTTGTTGTTCCCCAGGCTCCAGAGCCCATTATTCCATAAGGACCTATTCCTAAGCTTGGATTTGATGGATCTGTATTATACAAATCTGGTAATTCTAATATAGCGTGAGATAACTCATGCGCTATAATACCTATTGTTGCTGAATGATTACCATGTAATTCACCAAATAAACCATACCAGGACCCAATTGTATAGTCACCATACTCTAAGTAAGCTGTTCCTGTTGCATCTGTTATTCCATAACTATGAGCCCATACATTAGGTACATTTCTTGCATCATAAGATTCTTCATATCCAGCTATCATTATAATAGTTGTTAATTCATTTTGCTCTATTATATTGTTATTATTTTTATCAAGAGAATTTAGATCTAAATAAGGTAATGCTTCTTCCATAATGTCAACTATTAGGTTTTTATATTGTTGATCGGAGACACTTCCACTTGAACCTATGTGATTATAAGGTAAAGTGATATTTATTAATCCATTTTGATTTGAATCATTTTCTGCTATTGGCTCTAAGTAGAAATTATATTCTGATGATTTTTGAAAATAGTTATTAAGTTCACCAAATTGTTTTCCATATATTTTATTTATAATTTCATCTTCTGCTGTTGTCATTTGGACATCAGCAAAATTTACAGTAATAACTATAGATGGAAAATTTGTGCCATATAAAGATATTGTTTCTTCTCTATCAACGTCTCTTACATCTTCAAGTGTTGGTGGTACAATAGGGTTATTTCCTGGTGTTTCATCTTGATAGTTTTCATAACATCCTGACATCAATGAAGCTACTAAAGCCATTGATAAAAATATTCTTTTTTTCATTATATAATTCTCCTTTTTTTAATCATCAGGTCTATAAGATTCTTCTACGAGTGAAGATGCATTGTAATCTAATTTAAATTTAGAATCTATTATATTTGATTCTATTCTTTTTGAAACTAAATTATCTAAATATTTTAAATCTTCAATTTTTCTTGTTATCTCATTACTTTTATCAAAAGAACCTTCTGGAGGTGTTGTTTCTACACCTCCTTCTTTATACGTTTTTAATACATATGAATACATATATTTATGCCAAGGTTTTAAATCCTTTGCTGCTAAAGGAGAAGATGTTTTAGTTGTAGCATAAAATTCAACTTCTTCGCCTGGTTTTAAACCATCTTTAATTCTATGTCTAATTACATCTTCAGCCATTATCTTATCTGTATCTGGATTATATAAATTTACAAAGATTTTAAAAACAACAATTGGATTTTCACTATTGTTTTTCACTATTGCATGATAAACAGCCCTTCTTCTCTCAAGTGAATCTTTCATAAAAAATAACTCTGTCTCTTTTATTATTAATTGATTTTCTTTTTCTAAATCTGTTAAAAGATCTAAATTAACTTTATTTATTGTTTTAATTAAATCATCTTTCATATCTATAAGTGATTGACTTGTATTCCCATCAAGTAAAGAAAATTTCTCTTTTTCTCCTCTTATCTTTATATAAAAAGCAGCTATACTATATTTTAAATCTTTTGAATCATCAAATTTTTCATCTTCTTCAAGAATATTTATCATATTTCTTACTGTTATAATAGGTTCTTCTTTTTTACTATTTATAACTAAAACATTCTTTTCTGTATTTAAACTCTCTTCAGCTTGCTCTACATCATCAGAACAAGCTGAAAATAATAATAAAGAGGAAAGAATACTTGAAAATAATAATTTTTTTTTTGATTTCATTAAGTTTTTCCTTTAATTTTTATGATTATACCATAAGATATTTATCTTATAATGATATTTATATAATACTTGCTCTTTTAATTTCAAATTCATTAATATCTTCAAATAACATTTCTACTTGATTTCCATTAGAGATTATAATCTTATCTCCATCTTTTAATTTATATTGATCCGCAGAACCATCTATTAAAATTTTACAAGTTGTTCTTGATTCTACTTTTATAGAAATATCTTTTTTTGATTTTGAGAACTTTTTAAAAGATTTTTTTCTTTCTGAAACTATGCTACTTATTGTTATCATTGGCATTTCAAGAGAAGGTATAATAGGTACATCATTATTGAAGCTCATTGCTGTACTCCCTAATGGAGTTGATATTATTAGACCCATCCCTTTAAAGTTTTTTTCAGAACCATCTTCTTTTATGAAAATATGATGATAGTCATTTACTTTATTACCTATGATAATATCATTTATTGCTTCTTTTTTAAAAACAACTTTATTCTTTTTATTTAAAACTTTTACTTTTACTCTTCTTGTTTTTATCTTTTCGAGATTATCTAATGAAATATTTTTTATATACTTTATAAAATCTTTTGGTTCTACTGATTTCATTAGAAAATTTAATGTCCCAGCTCCTATACCAAAGAAAGGAGCTTTCATATAAGAATATTTTTGAATTGCATGTAACATACTTCCATCTCCACCTGCAACAATTATTATTTCAGGATTTGTTTCTATTAACCACTGAGGAAAATTCTTTTTTACTTTTTTATAAATCTTATTAGCATTTTTTGTGTAATTACCAGTGTATAAAATTCTTTTGTTAATCATAATTAAGACCTTTTTTATAATTATATCTATTGTATTCTTTTGAGTTCTTTTTATTTTAAATTACATTTATAAATACAGCTTTGTTTAAAATATATTTAATTTCTATTAAAGAAAGAGATGTTTTTAATGACACTTCATTTATGTCTTTTTCATTGAAAGTTTCAAGCTTTTTTGTTATTAACAATAATTTACCTAAATCAGATGTTTTATCTAAAAGACCATTAACAATATTTTCGTGTAGATTTGTTGAATTTATTATATTTTCTATAGGTACATTAAACAGTGAATCCATTAATGAAAAAATACCTGTTATATAAGCATATTCTCTATTCTTATTATCAAGTTTTTTTGCTAACAATTCCATTATATTGCCCCTTATAGTGGCTTTTTCCGAAACAAGCATACCAAACTTATTACTATCCTGTGATGTTCCTATAAACAGTCTTATTATGTGATCTAATCTTCTTACACCAATAAGAGCTATTACTTGTGATATAGAAGTTATTTTTTTTCTAAAAGAAAACTCTGCCGAATTTATAAATTTTAATAAATTAAAAATAAGGTCTGGAGATTCTTTTAATTTCATTTCTAATTTAAAATTACTTACAAATTCATCTTGATTTAACATTTTTATAACTTCTATAACATTTAATGTGTTAGAAGTTATTCTCTTACCTGGTATTATTTCAGGTTTTATAAAAAACATTCCTTCAAATATTAAATTTTCTAATTTATCATATTCATAGAAATTTTCTAATGTAGAAATATCTTCTATGCATATAGTTTTATTTTTAAATTCACTTTGTATTGACTTTATATCTTCTATATCAAAAAACTTTGAAGATAAATGGACTTCTTTACATATATTTATTAACATATCTAAGTCATCATCAGAATATTTATCAAATTTTGTATCATTAAATTTTAAAGTTAATATAAAGCCTCTATCTTTTACTTTCATTAGATCTTTTAAAGTAATTTCATCAGAAATCACTTCTAACATAATTTTATCTTTTATATTTTCAATTGTATCTAAATTAGAAAATAAATATCTATTTAAAGTTATGTATGCTGGTACTTTAGGTGATAAATTTTCTATATTTTTATTTACATAATCTAAGGCTAATTTATTATTTTCTTGCATTAGTTTATTTGAAACTATTTCTCTCTTTTTATTAAAAATTATCTTTCTTCCTATTATTTTTCCCATAAAACTCCCTTAATTTATAATCATATTACATAATAGTTCTACAGAAAATGAGTTCTGTCTTAAATCATAACTTTTACTTGTATCAAATGTAAATTCATTATTTTCATCTTCAATTTGAGATAAAAAAGTTTTTTTATCTACATTAAAAAATAACCCAAAGATATTAAATCCATTATCTTCTAATTTGACTTTAAAGTGTAAACCATTTTTTAACTCTTTAGCTATAAATATATTTGCTTTTGATTTAAAAATTGGTTTTTGGTTTCCATTACCATAAGGTCCATATTTTTCTAAAATTGAAATTGTTTCCATATTTATATCAGATATATTACATTCCAAAGGTATTTTATCTTGATCTATAAACTCAGAATCTTCTATTCCTTTAGTTGTTTTTTGTAGAGATTTTACGAAGTCTTCCCAATTTTTTTCTGTAACAGCTAAACCTACTGCTCCTTTATGACCTCCAAATCCGGCAATAAAAGATGTAGCTTCAGCTGTTATGTCATAAAGATGAATATTGCCAACTGAACGAGCTGAACCCTTCCATAAATCTTTTTCTTCATTATAGGAGAAAACATATGCAGGTTTACCATATTTTTCTGCTAATTTCCCTGCAATAATACCAACAATACCTTCATGAAAATCTTTATTTCTAACTATTACTACATTTTCATCTTCATATCCTTTGATATCATGAAGAATTTCTTCTGCTTCTTTTATATAAGAACGTGACATTTCTTTTCTTTCTTCATTTATTTTTGTCATTTTATCAAATAAACGTTTTATATTTTCTGTATCATTAGAAGTAAACATTTCTACACCTATATTTGCATCTGAAATTCTACCAATAGCATTTATTTTAGGTACAAGATCAAAAGATAAGCTTGTTTCATTTATTGTTGGTGAAGTCCAATCATTCCAGACTAATTGATAAAACAATCTTTTTCTTTTTTTTATTTCTTTCAGTCCATAATTTAAAATTGCTAAATTTATATCATTTAAAGGCATTACATCACTTACAACTGTTAAAGCAACATAATCTAAATATTTTTTTATATCTATATTTGATTTTAATTCTTTTTTAAGTGCTGCTGTTAAGTACCAAGCTACAGTTGCTCCTGATATCCAAGGAAAAGGAAATGTTTCTCCATCTACTCTTGGATTAACGATTGTATATGCTTCTGGTAATGTTTTTGGTACTGTATGATGGTCTGTAATAATAACTTCTATATTATTTTCATTTGAGTATTTTACTGCATCTATAGCAGCTATACCATTATCAACTGTTACAATGAAATCAAAAACATTTTCCATTGCATAATCAATAATATTTGTGCTTACACCATACCCATCTTTAAGTCTTGATGGTATTATATAATCTACATTAAATTTACTATATCCTGCTTCTATTAGAAAAGAATATAATATTGTTGTTGCCATTATACCATCACAATCATAATCACCAACAATAAGCATTCTTTTACCATTATTTAAATGTTCTAATATTCGTTTTGCAGCTTTAAAGTTATTTTTTAATGATTCTGGAGGTGGAAGATCTTTTAATTTTTTGTGTATTATAGTATTTGTTTGTTCTTTTAGTTTTAAATCCAATATTTGATTAAAATTCATATTACCTCTTTTACTTTGATTATACTGAAATAAGTCTTATTTTAATCTTAATCTATAGTCTTATTTTCTATATAAGAAAGAATATCTTTTATTGTTTTTAAATTATTAATATCTTTATCAGGTATTTCTATATCAAAATATTCTTCTATTGCTATTATCAGTTCTACGTGATCCAAACTATCTGTACCTAAATTTTCTAAAGTATTTGATTCTTTTATATTTTCTTTATCTATAATCATTTGCTCTGACACTATATTTAGTAGTTGTTCTTTTTTAAACATTTTATTATTCTATTTTTATAATAATAGCTTTTTTTTTAAGTAAATACAAGTGTTTTTGAATTAAGGGATTATTGGCTGTGAGAGTGGGGATCGAACCCACGATGTCTTTCGACGGCCGATTAACAGTCGGATGCATTACCTCTCTGCACATCTCACAATTTTTCATGGTCGTCTTTCGAAGGATTGAACTTCGGACCTCTCGATTATCGGTCGAGTGCTCTAACCATCTGAGCTAAAAGACGTTTTCTGGTACGGCGTACGAGGTTCGAACTCGCAATATCTACTGTGAAAGAGTAGTGGCTTAGACCAATTTGCCTAACGCCGTATATATTATTTGGTTGTCCTACTCAGGATTGAACTGAGGACCTCTCGATTATCGGTCGAGTGCTCTAACCATCTGAGCTATAGGACATTTTATTTATGGTAGCGTTAACGGGACTTGAACCCGTATTCCCCACAAATTGAGAATCTGGTTTTCTATTCCAATTAGAAGATAGTAATATGTTTTGGCTGCGAAAGTGAGACTCGAACTCACAACTTCCTGTTTAACAGACAGGCTCCAGTACCAAATCCGGACCTAACGCAATATTTATAATTTTGGTATCGCTAACGGGACTTGAACCCGCATTTCACAGATTGAAAATCTGGTTTCCTATTCCAATTAGAAGATAGCGATATTTTTTTGGCTGTGAGAGTGGGGATCGAACCCACGATGTCTTTCGACGGCCGATTAACAGTCGGATGCATTACCTCTCTGCACATCTCACAATTTTTTTCTTATTTATAGTTTAAGTAAACTTTAAGTTTTATTTCTGGTCGTGAAAGGAAGAATCGAACTTCCATGAATCGGTTATCAACTGATCCCTCTAGCCGTTGAGGTATTCCACGATTTTGGAGCGCCTAGCAGGATTCGAACCTGCGACATATGGGGTAGAAACCCATTACTCTAGTCCACTGAGTTATAGACGCATTTAATTTTTGGCTGCGAAAGTGAGACTCGAACTCACAACTTCCTGTTTAACAGACAGGCTCCAGTACCAAATCCGGACCTAACGCAATATTTTTTACATTGGTAACGCGAACGGGATTCGAACCCGCACTATCCTCAGTGAAAGTGAGGTGGATTAGTCAATTATC
>Ga0256842_1001700_pt1 | contig 17130 bp, 22 predicted proteins | sample 4559240metaG_FD_185973 | JGI IMG/M metagenome (GOLD analysis project Ga0256842, IMG submission 185973) | Hydrothermal vent microbial communities from Guaymas Basin, Mexico - 4559-240 | ecosystem: Environmental > Aquatic > Marine > Hydrothermal vents | place: Mexico: Guaymas Basin | collected...
TATATCATCCATAATTATTGGTTGAAGTGTTTTTTCTAAATTATGAACATCGGTAAGTGATTCTGTTTCTGGTGCATTTCTGCATATACCTAATAAAATACCACCAACTTTTAAGTGTTGTTCTATTTTATCTAATACAATAGCACTACATTGTGAATATGACATCGGAAACATGTAATTTTCTATTTTTTCTTCATCAGGCATTATTATACTAATACCAACACCATCTTTACCACGTTTCTCTGCATGTTTAAATAGAATATCAAAAAAGTCTTTATTTGGGACTGAGTCCTGTGCATAAAATCCAACTATTCCACACATATAACTGCCTCCTTATTTATGCATTTATAATAATTAAAGCGAACACAGAAAAGAATAATAACATCATAAATCCTATAAACATAAGAAAATATTTTAATGAATTATCAGCAGGTTGATTATTATAATTACAATAATTTGTATTATTACAACAATCAGGTTTTACACCATATTTTAAATTATCCAACTGATTACCATTAAACTTCATTGTACCTCCTTAAATTTATTACTTAATAATATTACGCATCTCATTTTCAAAAATACTATGACTTCTTAAAAATAAAACTGTAAGATATTTATTAAATAATATATCATTTTTTTCTTTTAATAAATATTTTTTAATGCCATAATTTATCACATAATAATATTTAGCATACTTAATTACATTATCATAAATATCCTTTGGTATTTCTTTAATCATATCATTCACCAATTTAGTTGGTAATATTTCCATTAAACTTTTCGTATCTGTCAATAAAATATCTTTACATTGTTCTTTAATATTTTTATATATTTTAATGTATGTGGTTGTATTAGTTAATAAATATTTTACAAAATCAGATGTTGGAAAATTTTCAAAGTCACATGTACTGAAACAATTTAAATCCATATTATTACCCCCTTAAAAAATCATCATTATAATTTGGTCTAATTGGTAATATATAATATCCATCATTTTTAATAAATTTATAGTTCCATGGTTGAATTGTTGTAATTACATTATTTTTATTTACCAATTTAGAACTATCATCAATAAGATATATGTTTTTTGAATTAAAAGTATCCATCATTTTTCTTAAAATAACTAATTTGTCTTCAGATATTACTTCACTTTTAAAATAAGTTTTTAAAAATAAATTTCTTAATGCGTCTACATTAAAAAATCCACTGTTATACACCTCGGTGAAAAATAATTCAAAATCATTGACATAATAATTATGTCTTGAAGTGCATATAGTAAATGATATTTGTTTATGTATTATATATTCTAATAAAGGTATATTGAATGATTTGGGTGTTATGTACTTTAAAAAATTTTCATATTCATTTGCATCATCATATTTAATAAAACCTAATTCCTTTTCCGGTAGTATATTAAATTTTTTATCAAGACCATTTTTTTCGATTAAGTAATTTGTATTAAATAATGTATTATCTAAATCAATTAATAAAAAGTCAATATTTTTTGGTAACTTTTGTAAATATACAAACTTAGTTAATATCTTTTTATATTCGCTAATGTATGACATAATATCCTCATCCAAATAATTTTTCTAAAAAACTACGAGGTTGTCCGTATTTTTGTAACCTATCATGTGTTGCTGTAAATAATAATGGATCTGGAAATTTTAATTTAAACAATCTGTTTGCATATACAAAATACATAGTAATTTCTGGTATATCAATGAACCATTGTACTGCACCATAACTAAACCATTGACCATTAATATTAAATCCATTATTAGCAAAATTATGTCTTGATACAGTTTGTTCATCATAAATTCTACCATATCTTTGTAAGATAGATTCTTCATCGGTATACATTAAATTAAGTTTCATTATATCCTCCTTTAAAAATAAAGGGAGATATTTAATCTCCCTTATAATAATTTTCCAGGTTTAAATTTAAACATGTTACCTTCGCTTAATTCTTTATATGTTGGATAATCTATATCAAATAAATAAACTGTCTTTGGCATAATAGACCATATTTTTGTCATTATTTTAAATATCTCTTTATTATCTTTAATAGATAATGATTTTTTAGGATAAACAACAATTACTGGTTCATTGCTGTATAATACATTATAATCAATTGCATAATCATCTTTTAATATTTTAACTATTTTTGTCTCAAATATTCTTGTTTTTTCTTCACCCCATTTAAAATAAGTATTCATTCGTCTCATTAATATTACCCTCCTTAATAATTTTATTCTTTATTTGATTTCTTCTATTCTGATAATACTGATAAATAAATAACTCACATTTGCTTAGTTGCACATATAAATTTTGTGATAATACTGAATTTTTATAGTTTAAAAAAATAGAATTTATTTTTTCATTATTATGTATCATAATTACAGTGTTATATTTAAAATATTTTATTGTTTTTACATTTTTTAAAAAATCTATAAATGTATATGCGTCACCATAATATGGGATTAATCTAATGCTATCCACATATAATTTTATATGAAAATAGTCAACATTAAATATACCACTACTATTATTAGTATAATAATCACATTCATTTTGTGTATATATTTCATCAATTTCAATATTTAATGGCTGTAATGTTGACATGTCAACATTATCTAATAAATTTTGTTGATATTTAAATAATAATTCTCTCTCTGCATATTTTATTGCAAATGGATTTATCAATGTTTTATAAAACTGTTTTATTTTATAAAGATACTTTGATAACATATACTATGGCCTCCTCATTGAATTTAATTTTGACTTAATAATTTGTTGTTTTATTCTTTTATCGCATAATAACATATTTACAGAATTTTCTAAAAACAAATATTTATCTTTAGCTGATGATAGTTGTTTAAAGAAATAATTTGATCTAATTGATAAATCAACATGTCCTTCCAAATGTAATTTTATTAAACTTATTATAATGGATAAATCATATTCATTTTCTGAGTATTTAGAAAATAAATTAGAAAGTATATTTTTTAATAATATATAATGATATTTTTTAGGTATAACACTGAATAATATTTTCAATAATTGTTTATTAGTATAATCATTATTTAAATTATAAGGTGACACAATATGTTCAGAAATTTGTTGTATATATTTATGAACAGCAGGAGGGTCATCAAAATCTGGCTTAATTATTGATAATAATTTTATATTAAAATTGAAATTAGATATATATAAATGATCATCCAATAATTGTAATAAATTTTTATTTTCTTTTATATGTTTTATATGTATTGATAATATTTTATCAATTCCATATTTCTTATAATATTTATATATCAATTCTGAATATGTTAAAAAAATAGAATATGAAAATGTTATTTTATACATTAATTTCAATAATAATTTAATATTCATATTTTCAAAAGTTTTATACTTATATTTATTAAACTTTATTTTTTTGCGTCTATAATAATTAATAATTTTTAATGCACGTTTTATATCTTCATTGCTATTGCATGATATTGTTATTTCTGACAATGATTTTAAATGTCTAGGAAAATCAGATATCATACCCATAACATAAAGTTGTATTAATGTATCATTATTTGTAATTTTACTAAAATCCAACGTTTTAAATATATTCATAGCATAATCATCAATTTTATCATTGTATGGTAATCTATAATTTATTATTTTAATTAGTAAATCCTGATTTATATTATTTAATACAAACTTTCTAAATTCTTCATCATATTTATTTTCATAATTTATAATTATTTCCCATGTTAATCTATAAAAAATACTATCATAAATAACATCATTATAAACGTATTCTTTTAAATATTTTTTACATATATCATCATTATATTTTTTACCCACTTTAAACATTAATTCAAAAACAACATGTCGTGATGTTTCAAATAATTCAGTTTTAATTACATTCACCTTTGACTTATACAAATAATTAACTAATAATAGAAATAACTGTTCATAAAAATTTTGTATATTATCAGCATGTTCACCATAAAAATCTTTTTTATGAAAATTATTTTTAATCATATTATCATTAAATAATAATTTTAACAAATTATTATCAAATGAAGAAAATATATCAAATGTTAAAGTATTTAAAACCTTTGAATATAAATTATTTGAAAATGTATCATCAAAGTTATCATATGTGTTAATAAGATAATTCCATAATTCTTTTGGCTTATTATATTTCATACAATATAATACATTAATAAATGTTTTTAAATCTTTTTCTTCATCATGAAATTTAATAGTTCGTTTTTTATATACATCATATAACATGAAAATAATTTCAATAATATTAGAATTGTAAGTATGATACCTTGCAACAAACATTTTATTTATATATTGTATGAATGTATGTGGTTGTTTCCCACATATGTTTTCATCTAAAGCAAATAAATTATCAGTTAATATTTCTTTCAATAAAAATGATGAATTAGAATAGCGTTTCAATAATAAATATACTTTATACATATTAATACTGTATGGTGTTATTTCCTTTGAAAAAAGTTTATTAATATTTAATGTATTTTCATTATCTAATTTTATATCTTCTTTTAGAAATAAATAAAACATACATCCTCCTAATCACAAATTACCTTCAACCATTTTTCCGCTTTCTAAGTCAATTATGCAATATAATCCATTATAATCAGATAAATTAAATTCATGATTATTATCAGTATTTACAAAATATAATGGAATATCTTTAATATTGTAATTATTGATATAAAATTTTATATCCGAATACATATCCGAGAAAATAATACCTATAACATTATTATCTTTATATTTTTCAATATATTCAAATATTTCTTTATGACTTGTTCCACCTTCGGCATATCTAAAATTTAATTTTTGAATATTAAATTCTTCATCAATAATTTTTTTATTTATTGAAACATCATGATATAATATAATTAATTTAAATCCATTAAGTTTTAAAAATTTTATTACGTAATTTATTTTTCTTAATGATATATTTTCCATAGATGCAGAATTATCAATGGCAATTATAGCAATATTATCTATGTCCATATATATTTGAGTTGGTATTTTACATATATGTCTAAACTTATTCTTTAGTTTATGCCATGTAGTATATGAATTATCTGTATAATAATTTACAATTCGATTAATTTTTGTCTTTAATGTTTTCACCCAATCTATACTAACTTTAATTGGTAAACCTAATTCTGCTAATTTTGAAAGATTTATATTGCCTTGATTTTTGATATCATTAATAATATTATTTTTTATAGAACTAATTAATTCTTCATCTATTTCATTTACATAATTTTTAAAATCATTTTCATCACTAAACACTATAAAATTTTTATTTCCATATATTGTAAAATAATCAGTAGTATTATCTAATTGATCATGTTTGTAATCTAACCTATTAGTATTATACAATTTGCATATATTTTTTAATTCGTTATATACATTATTACTAATTGAACTATTATATACAATGTATGATTTTAAATTTTTAAAGTCCGAATCATATGAACTACTGTCAATTAAAAATTTATTTACAATTAAATCACATGCATAATTGATTAAAAATTTACGTATTTTTTCATCCGAAATATTATATTCATCTAAAATATCATTAAATTGATTTATAGTATGTATATCTAAATGTTTTAGTAATACATGAAATACTTCATGTAAATATACAAATATTAAATGTATTTTAAACATTTTGCTTTTTTTAATTTTAAATAACCAATCATTGAAATATTTTTCAGGTGGAACTACAATATTTATGTTAATATAAATATGATTATTTAAATCTTTAACACATGAACCAAAAATAGAATGAATAATATTATCTGTTATAAGATTATTCCATTTTTTAAATGACACTTCTTTTACATTTATTTTAAAAGGTAGCAATGAAAAATATGTTAATAAATTGTGTATATTCATTTCTTTATCATATTGCTTATTAACTATTTGTGATATATGTGTAATGAATGTTTTAATTTCATTTTCATACTTTTTCATATTTGCCCCATTTCATTATAAATTTTCTTAATTATTTCATTATCACTAGAATTAATCATATCTAATAATTTTGTGTATACATGTTTACGAGAATTTAATTTTAAAATTAATAACTCTTCAATCAAAGTTGTCACAAATATCTGACATTCAATATTATGTATTAATAAATCATAAACATAATTAGCATCATTATTTTTATCAATATATCTAATTATTTGAGCCATTAATATTTGTTGCACTATATCATCTTTATTTATCTCAAACATAATATTATTTTTTACTTTATTTAACAAATCATACTTTTGTTGTAATGTATAATGCATACTTAATTTAGTCGCAGCATCTTTACCAACTCGAGTTTCTGCAATAGTTACTATATCTTTCATATCATATTCATAATTATTACTATCTAATATTTTAAAGAAATTAGATAACTCAGTCCATGATCTAGGTGTAGCTGTTTTTTCAACTCTTGATTCTTCACCTATTATCATAGATGTTTCATTTAATTTATAACATTCTCTTAAAAAGAATGCAATCAATGGATGTAAAGATGGACCTATTATTTTATACCATGTTTGAAAATCGAATTCAACATTATAAATAGACATTCTATCAATGATAGCGGCATTAAATCCTTTAAAACCTGATAATTCACTATCATTCATTATACCAACCATTGCTACATTTTTGGGTAATTTATATTTTCCTAATACTCTATCCAATAACAATGCAAATAAATAATTTTGTATTTGAATATTTACAGTATGTATGTCATCTAAAATTAATAATACTTTCTTATTAGTTAAACTTGCTTTTGTAACCTCATGTAACATTTGAGGTATTGACCATATAGTTATCTTATTATTCATCAAACCAGTAACAGATTCATATTCAATATTATCATCTCTAAAATCAGGAATACCAGACATTTCTTCAACTGTTTCAGATGATAAAGGATAATGAATTATATAATAACCATTTTGAATTGCCATACTTTTAATAGATTCCGTTTTACCAATACCTGGTTTACCAGATAATACTGGTATTTGTTTTAAACCCAATAATTGTCCTCCAATTTCATATTTTATTAATTCTAATGCTTTTGATAATTTCATTCATCTCCTCCTATAAATATCACCAATTATAGAATATATACTGCCATACATAAAACCTATAAGCACTACTATTCCAATTAATAATAATATGGTTTTACCTTCATCTTTTATTTTTTCAACTGGATCTTCTTGATTATATTCATATTTTAATTTTAACTGTTTATTTGGTTTATTGATATTACGTGTAAATGTTACTTTATATTTTGCAGTTATTAATTCATTTATTTTATGTAAATAAAATTTAATTTTTTGTGGATGTGTATTTGCATAAATAATACAATATATTAAAATCAACCCTAATATAATTTTTAAAACATATTTCATAATTACACCCTTGTTAAAAGATACATAATTAAAGTTATTATAAATGTAACAAGTAAACTTATTGGTAATATTATTCCATATTTCAACACAAATAAACTCGATCTATTAATTTCAAGATTGGGTTTAAACAATTTTTGTGATGCCATAATAAATTCTTTTCTGAAAATTATTACAAATATACATGGTATGAGTAATATAACAAATAAAGCGCTTTGTGCAACTAGTTTTAATTTATGAGGATCAGTTGTAATTTCTAACATATTTACCTCCTTCTAAATTTATTTATTACAATATTTTTACTAGAAGTTCTAGTAATTTTTGATATAGATATTAATTTTATTTTTTTGTTTATAAAGCTAACTTTCATTTTTACCTTATTATCATATAAATCATATTCTTCCAAAATTGTACAATATACGACATATGTAATAAAAGATGCAACTGGAAATAACAACAATAGCAAAATAATAAATGGTTTTATTATTAAAAAGATAAAATATAAGAAAAGTATTGCAAATAAATTTATACATTTAAGTAATGCTAACTTACTAATTTTATTTTTTGGTAAAACATTAATGCCATTCATCCCACCTCCATTGAATAAATATCTTTGATATATAAATAATCGTCAAATATATAAACTATATTGCATGTTTTATAATATATTACATATTTTTTAATTTCATAATTACTTGAAATGATTTCATTGTTAATAAGTTTATGTAGAGTTTTATTATTTATGTCATAAAATATTGTATTAATTTTTTGTATCTTAAGTGATAAATTATTAAGTTTATATTCATAAATAGCCAAAACATTTAAATTTTTGTCTAATATAGTAAGAAAGAACCTGGTATTATCTACCAGGTTCTTATCACTTACTTTGGTTTTAATGATATTTATAATATTTTTATTATACTTCATGATACATCAATGTTATTAACTTCTTCAACATCATCATACCATTCCGGTTTCTTTTCTTCTTCAACATTTTCTATATTAGCAAATGCTTCTAGTAATTTCTTACTAACATCATCACAACTTTTACCTTTAAAATTATTCATATCAATTTCAATAGTTCCATCTTTTTTAACAATAACATCTATAGTTTTCATCATAATAAATTACCTCCTCATGATTCTAAAATTCTGACAATTTCTTTTTCAATATTAACTGCTTCTTCTCTGGTAGAATAATATCTAATTACTTTTAATCTCCATTTACATTTCCATGTCCGTGTCCATTTTATTACTTTTATATTAAAAAATGATAATATTCTAAATAAATGAAATAATATTCTTAAAACAAAATTAGCTGGTTCAATTCTTGCTAAACGTCTTTTGCTTATTATTTCCATGTTTTCAGTTTTGAACAATTCAAAATCATCATCAAAAAACTTAATATTACCAGATTCATCAATTTCAATAAATGTTTTCTTCATTGACAACTTGCCCCCATTCTAAATCTACTTAACGCATCATTAACTACTTGACACGTATTTTCAATATCTGCAATTGATTCTTCATATGATGATAGTCTTGCATTTAATATTGCCCATTTACGTAATATTTCAAGTGATTCATGATTTTGATGATATATACATTTAACATTTTTAATACTGCTATTTAAATCCTCAAATAATAAATTTTTAACTACTTTTTCAATTTCAGCTCCAGTATAATGTGCCGTTTCTTTTATTATAAAATCTTTTTCATTGTCTGTTAAATCAACATTATATTTCTTTAACATTATATTTAAAATTTCACGTCTTTCCTCAGTATCTGGTATTTGTAAATAAAATATATCATCAAATCTTCTCATTATAGCACCTTGAGATATTTGTAATAAATCCATATAATCATTACATGTTGCAACTATATATGTTGAGGTTTTCTTTTCTTGCATCCAAAATAGTAACTGTCCAAACATACTTGATGTAGTACCAGAATCACTTCTTCCTGATGATTGAACACCTGTAAGAACTTTCTCAATCTCATCAATCCATACTACGCATGGGGAACTAGCATCAATTTGTTTTAAGGCATTACGTAAATTAGCTTCTGATTTACCTACTAAAGAATTTTTAAGAGATGACATATCTAATCTAATAAGTGGAACATTAAAAATGGATGCTACTGCTTTAGCTGACAATGATTTACCTACACCTGGAGGGCCTAATAATAATATTCCATTTAGTAAAGATGGTTTTTCAAAGAAAATGTTTTTTCGTTGTATAATATATTCTTTTAAATATTTCAATCCTCCGACTTGAGATATATCTACTGGATCATGTATTTCCAATAAACCAGATTTTAATATTATTTGTTTTTTCATTTCATTGAAAATTTCTATATCATAATATTTTTTAGTAATTAGTGAAAGTGATGCTATATTATCTATTTCAGCCAAAGTTAAACCTTGACATGCCTTTAAAATTTCAGTAGGTATATCTTTTTCAAGTTGTTCAATTTCATCATTTGACAATTCATTGGAAAATGCTGTTAAGTAATCAGATTTTAAATCATGAAGTTTTTCTTTTATAATATCTTCATCAGGTAAAGGTAAATCAATTATCATCATATGTTTTTTAAGCTTTTCAGGTATATTAGATGTATGTTCACTTATAAATATAATAATTACTTCATTGGCAATCAATAAATCATTTAGATTTAATAAAGCTCTGGTTGATATTGGATGTTTAATTAAATGTTCAAAATCATTAATTACTATGACAGTTTTAAATACTTGAACTTCAATTGTACTAATTAATTGTTGAAATGTTCTATTATTCTTTTTAAGTTTTATAAACATTAAATCGCTATCACCATTAACTACTTTATTGCCATTAATATCTTTAAATTCATAAATATCAACATCTCTTAACCTACGCAAACCAAGATGTTCATCCCATATTTGAATATCATATTGATCTATATTTTTAAGACCAAGTTTTTTCTCATTGGGTTTAATAATATCGGGCATTTTATTTTTTAATATTTTTAAAACTCTGTCTTCTTCAGTGGTTCGTATTTGTATAAAATTTATATTAGAATTTAATATATCTGTTAAATTTTTAATAAATTCTTTTTCATTGCTTGGTGTAAAATAGTGCATAAAACCTCCTTTTAAAATTCACCCAATGTTATTCGAACATTTCCATTATTTTCATTTTTGGTTTCTAATACAGAATATCCTAATTCATTGGCTTTTTGTTTCATATATTCAATGCTATATGTTTGTCTTATATTCTTTAATAATGCTTGACATTTATGTTCAATAGTATCATCATATTCAGCTTCACCATTGGCATGAATTATAAAGTCCACACCATATGCTCTATAACCATCTATTAATATTGCATCACTATCAACTGCAGTATATTTTATATTTAACTCATTTAGTGTCTTTTTTAACAAATCAATATCTATACTCCCAGTAATAAAATTTTTTGTCTTAACAACTAATCTTTTTGACATATTAACCTCCTTAAGTATTATATGGTTTAAGTATAATTAAACCAATTGGGTATTTAATAAAAATGGTTGCATCTTGAGTATATGAATTATATTCAATATCTTCAAAAAATGCAACCATTGATTCCATCATTATAAAAAATATATCTTTAGAATCTTTTAGTAATTTATCTTTTATTGCAATAATTTTAAATTTTATAATATCATTTTCTATTTCTATTATCTCTCCTATTATAGGAATTATCATTTCAGATAAATCAATTTCTATTACATATTTTCTTCCTTTAATTATTTCGGATAATGGATTATTATTTAACATAACTTCAATTTTTTCTTTTTCTAAAATTCCAGTGTCATCTGTTATTTCTATTTTTCGTATATTATGAGGCAACATTATACCTCCTTACATTAATTTTATTTTACTTTTTAGATCTTCATTTGTTGATGGTGCTACTAATCCAGATGTTCTAAATTGTAAATATTTTTTAAATTCTTCTGTCATCTTTTTAGTCATTATTAATTCACTTTTATCAATCATTAATGGATATGTAAATGCCTTAGTTTCAAATGGTTGAGCCATTGATACTATTTTTCCCATTTCATTTTCATCTATTATAAATAAATTATCTGTAGGTATCATTGCATATGTTTGATTATCAATTTGTGTTTCCATAATCACATACATATTCATAATTTTAAAATTACCATCTTCTAAAATTTCACAATCTTTAATATAAACCCATGGCAAATTTTTAAATTTTACTAAAACATTTTTTAAATCTTCTTTTGTAATTTTTAACATATTTACCTCCTTATAGCAACACAATACAAATAGAATGATTTACCATCTATTGTATATTTTTTTATACTCACATCATACTTACCTAAACTTTTAATAAATGATGTTAATAACTTTTCTGTCCATACAGTCTTATGATCAGAATCAGTTTCCCAATCATTAAATCCAAATACCTCCGAATTAGCTATATGATAAAATTGTGTTTGCCACCATTTTTTAGAACTATTATCTATAATATTTATAACATGTTTAAAATCTGGAACAATTATTGATAATTTTTTAAATTGAATTTCTGACAACAATTTATGTACTTGTTGTAATTGAGAAATATTTAAATGTTCGAACATTCGTGATGATCTAAAATGTAAATTATATCTTTTTATATTTATCTTATTTTTCAATAATTTTAATCCAGTAACAATATCTAAAGGTACTTTCAATCCAACTTTATCAAATATGAATTGATTATCATAAAGTACAGGTGAATATACAGGATCAAAATAATAATGAGCTATATCATTAAATACATGCTTATATCCACTTCCAAATTCAATTTCAATATTTTTGTCATCTGACTGTAAAATTGTAATTTTACGTTTTAAATAATGTGGAATATACTGTTCATCAGTCTCCGGAAATAAATCATCTATACAAGTTAGTGATCCATCTGATATTATATTTATAGAAGATATATTAAACAAATTTAAATTTTGTAAAAATAATGATATCGCAATTCTTATTTTATAATTTTGAATGTTATTATCAACTAATGAATATGGTATCGTAATATGTTCATACTTTTCATCTATTTTTATTTTAGGAATTTCATGAAATATATTATCCGTGACATTTATATATTTAATACTATATTTATTGTCATCATACTTAAAACTGCTTACATATTCATTATCATAGTTCCATAATGATAATGGTAAATTTTTAATTAATGGATGTGCTTGATGCCTAACCATTTTGTCTGAATCAAAGTAAAGAACTAAGTTCATTTTCTACCTCCTCTAAATTATTTGAAAGTTCAGTAAGTATATGCCTTACAGCACTAAAATGATAAGTATAATTAATCAAGTTAATATTTATATATTGTATTAACTTGAATAACTTCATTTGAATATTAATGTAATCTTTAACTTTAGATGGTATGTCCCTTTTTAAAAGTTCTTGAGATAAATCATAACAGTTTCTATGAGATAATATTAAATACATAATTAAAATTATACTATTATAACTTACTTCACCATTATTTTCTATCTCTGTAAATTTATATGTTGTCTTTTTATGATAATACAATAACTCATGTATAATTTTAATATCATCATATTCTTCAAAAAATATTTTGTCTAAAGTAATACTTGTAAATTGTATTGGGAAATTATAATCAGGAATATATACATCATGGATAAAATTAACATATTTGTCAATTGTTGATTTTGTTAAAATACTAAAATTAATTTTAGAAAAACTCTTTTCAGATTTATAAATTTTATGTATTCTGGCATATGTATTCATTATCCAATTTAAAAAATTAATGTATTTTTCATTAGTAAATTCATTAATTGGTACGGTATATATATCAAACGATATATTTGAATTATATTTATCTATTAAATCAGTACATTGATCTATATCACAACGTTTTGTATATATTATATCTTTATATGTTATATCGTTAAATTTATTAATACCTTTTAAAAATTCATTATCTTTAAATATAATTTCCAAATTTTCATAATAACTTTCTCTCAAAGAATATTTTGTTATATAATTATTGCTATATGTAACATTATTAATAGAATTATGTCCAGTGATAACAAAATAATTTTTAATATTATCTTGTGAAGTAGTAATAATACAGTTATCTTCATTAAATCTATATATTTTTTTATCTAGATCTTTATTACATAACATATTAATCATATCAACATCCCCCAAATCAAATAAATAATAATATTTTATACCTTTATTAGTTTTTATGCCATAACTTATAACATTTATCATTGTATTATCATCATTATTGATATTTGAATATTTTATGATTACACTTTCACCTTTGTTTTTAAAATGTTTTATAATTGGAGGAGTCATATTAGATGTCTTTGTTATACATATTGATAATATTTTATCATTGACTTTTGTATTATCAGATAAATAATATGATAATAATCTGTCATCATTGTATATTAACTCTTCTTTGTTAAAATGAAGAAGTGTATATATTAACCATTGCATAATCATATGTATTCTATTAAATTGATTGTATGCATTCATTTCCATTATATTTACATATAATTCATCAAATGCATAACTAAAACGATTATCATATATATCTTTAAAAAATACATTACTTAACACATCAAATATAAATATGTATTGAGTTCGATTATTCATTTGTATATTATTTATAGTATCTAATAATTTATAGAATGTATTTTTTCTATCATTTTTATTTTTAATGAGATATGTTTTAATGAAATAATGTGTTACTATACTTATAAAGTGTGGAGAAATACCATCATAATTACTAATATCATACTTACTCAATAAGTATAAATTAATATCATCAAATATATATAAGTATGTATTAATTAATCTGATATATTCCATAGTATTATTTAAATTTTCTATTATTAAATTAATCAATTTATTTGATTTTAAAGTCAAATTTATTTTTAACATGATTAAAATTTGTCGTGATAAAAATTTTGCATTTTTTATAATAGTTGAAATAAAATATTGTCCATTTATATCTAAATAATCTTCAAGTAAATTATTCTCATATAATAAATAAAATGCAAACCAATAATCATATCCATGGTTATCATTCATTAAAAAATGAAATATAAGATTTTTTATATTTTCTTTATTTTTAATATCATTTTCGTTTTTATAATTTTTAAACATAATGTATAATAAACTATTGGCATATGATTCTTCAAAAAACACTTTATCTAATATATTAAGAATATTATATTTTTTACTATATTTAAAATATTCATCATATTCTTCTAGTAAATATTGATATCTATCAAAATCAGTTATAATTATATTAACATTTTTTGGTTTATCAAAATTATGTTTTTTTAACTTATATATTTTTGATGATCTATCTTTAACCAGTTGAAAATTCATTATATCTTTTTTATTACCATAAAATACATATCTGTATTTATTATCATTTATATGTTCATAAACATCATACCGTAAATTTCCAACTGGATATGATGATGTTGAAATACAATGTTTAAACATAATATCTTGTATTTTTGGTGTGTCATTTAACATTTCTTCTTCTGTAAATTCTAATATAATTTCACGTTTTCCATTTGTATATATAATTTCATCTTTGTATATTTTCATACATTTTCCTCCATTATTGTTCTTTTTCCAATAATTCCTTTCCATCAAAAGGTTCAAAACCATTAAATACATGATCTTTATAAATCTTAATACGTCCAAATTTATCTTTGTAACCACATACTATATTTTTCCAAGCAACAACAATAGCAAATTCTACCTGCTCAAATTGTTTTAAATCGACATTTGAAAAATATGCTCCCATAGAATGATGACTATGGATATATCCCAAAAAATAATCTTCATCATTATCAGATAACTTATAAGGGATATACGTATATTGTGTTTCTACCCAACCTCCACTTTGTTTATCCATAGGAGGTATATTTAACTTATTTATTTCAAATACAAGTTTTCCATCATCATTCTTATATTTTTTACCATACATAAATGCCAACCATTCAATTTTGTCCCATTTTTCCATTAATTGATGAATATCTTTCATCACATTCTTAATATTTACTATCACTTTTTCCTCCTTAACATTTAAATTTTCTATAAAAAATTCATGCTTATATTCTTCTTTTAGCTGTTTTAAATATTCTATTTCTTGTTTATATTTATCATTAAAACTTGCCCACCAATTTAATTTACCCAACCAATGTTGATAAAATTTATGAATACTGGAATAATTACTTTTTTGCATCTCATAATAAAATCCATTTTTCTTTATGTTATTTTTTATTGCTCTCCATAAACGTTTTTCCCATCTTGGTGGGTTTTTAAATTTATTGACTACTACACCTAATACCTTTTTTCTCATGTTACCTTTAATTATTCTGGCCTTTTTTCTATTTACTTTAAATTGAGATAATTTTTCAATTGTATCTATTACATATTTTTTTATTTCCTCAGGATCTCCATCATTTCCAGAAATAATTAAATCATCACAATATCGTGTATAATTATAATTTTTTATATCACAATAGTCTTTAATTATTTTATCATATTCTAAAAATACTAAATTACTAATCCATGGAGAAGTTGGAGCACCTTGTGGTAAATATTTCCTATCATCTTGATCATGATAAATGAAACATAATGGTAATAAATAATTTATAAAGTTTGTTATTTTATGTTTAATTTTATTTATAAAACTATTTTGTGGGAATAATAATTCTTCATCATTATTTATAACATTATATGTTAATGAATTTTTATATAAATATTCTATTAAATTCATTTTCATATATTCATCATATATTTTCATAACATCACTAACCTTTATATTATTAAAATAATTCATTAAATCTATTTTTATTATATATTTTTTATCTACATGACAATCTATTTCATTTTGAAATTGTACTTTATCTTTATAACTTATTATATAATCAGGTATAGCATCCTTAGTTAATTTTTTAAGTAATGGCAATAATATTTCTCGTTGTGCCATTTTTAATCCCTCTGGTGGTTCATGTATAATTCTATATCCTCCATTTTTCTTTGGAATTTTATACATTTTATATTTCTTATTTAAAAATGTTGCACATTTAGCCCAAAAACCATGACTGAGGCCAAATATTTTTAATGTTTTGTTTGATAAAACCATCTCTGCTAAAGTCATCTTTTGTTTTATTACATAATAAGCATATTGCCTACCCCATTTATTTATTTTTTCTAAATCATCTTTAGTCATAACATCATTAATATCTAAACTTATTAAATCATATATAGTGCTATTTATTTTAATATATTTCATCTCTTCCACAAATTTTATCATTATATCCTCCTAAACCAATCCCAACCAATCAATAAACAAGCAACAACATTAACTTTTATGTCTTTCATTATCTTTTTACATGAATAACAACATTTATGCTCATCTGCAGTAATAATACTATGATCTGGAAATTTATATTTTTTATAAAATAATACATACAAGGTATTATTATACTTAGTATAATAAAATGCAACTGATTTCATTTGAGTTTCTTCTGCTAATTTTATAGATAATGACATATTATCAACCACATTATATTCTTCTATAATATTATTAAAATTAACAGTAAATGAT
>Ga0256842_1001701_pt1 | contig 17127 bp, 14 predicted proteins | sample 4559240metaG_FD_185973 | JGI IMG/M metagenome (GOLD analysis project Ga0256842, IMG submission 185973) | Hydrothermal vent microbial communities from Guaymas Basin, Mexico - 4559-240 | ecosystem: Environmental > Aquatic > Marine > Hydrothermal vents | place: Mexico: Guaymas Basin | collected...
GCTATCAGGATGTAAAAGATACCACTGCTATTGCTCAGTTTAATGTGGTACGTAACGATAAGTCAGAGTTCCTTTTCGATGATGGAGATGATAAGGTGCAGATGATTGCTTGGACGACCACTCCTTGGACTTTGCCTTCGAATACAGCTCTTGCTGTGGGCCCAAAAATTGAATATATAAAAGTTAAAACTTTTAACCAATATACTGGCGAACCTATCACTGTGGTTCTTGCCAAAAAACGCTTTGCTGCTTATTTTCCAGAGAAAAATGCTGAATTAGCAATGGAAGATTATAAGCTTGGCGATAAAAATATTCCTTTTCAGTTAGTTGCCGAATATGTTGGTAATGACCTTGCGGGCATTTCTTACGAGCAGCTAATTCCATTTGTAAAACCAATGGGTAAGGCTTTCGAAATCATCACTGGTGATTTTGTAACTACCGAAGATGGTACTGGTATTGTGCATATTGCGCCAACTTTTGGTGCTGATGATGATAGAGTGGCTAAGATTGCTGGTATTGTGCCTTTGGTGCTTATTGATGCCGAAGGTACTCGCTGCCCAATGGTAGATTTAGCTGGTCGTTTTTATAATATAGATAAGTTAGATAAGGACTTTGTTGCAGAATATGTTAACGAAGATATATATGCCGAATTTGCAGGACGATATGTGAAGAATGCTTACGATGAGTCAATTGATGCCAAAGCTGCAACCCTTGATATCGACCTTTCGGTAATGCTTAAGAAGCAGAATAAAGCTTTCAAAGTAGAAAAGCATGAGCATAATTACCCACATTGCTGGCGTACTGATAAGCCAGTGTTGTACTATCCTTTAGACTCGTGGTTTGTGAAAACTACAAACTATAAAGATCGTATGCTAGAGCTTAATAAAACCATCAATTGGAAACCAAAATCTACTGGTGAAGGCCGTTTCGGAAACTGGTTAGAAAACCTTGTTGATTGGAATTTAAGTCGCTCTCGTTTTTGGGGTGTGCCATTACCAATTTGGGTTAGTGAAGATAGAAAAGAGCAAATTTGTATAGGCTCTGCTGAGGAATTGAAATCTGAAATTGAGAAATCAATGGCAGCTGGTTTTATGACAGAAAATCCAATGGCTAATTTTGTTGTTGGCGATATGTCGAAAGAAAATTATGAGACTTTTGATTTCCATAAACCTTATGTGGATAGTATATATCTAGTTTCGGAAAGTGGACAAAAGATGGTTCGCGAGTCGGATCTTATTGATGTTTGGTTCGATTCAGGATCGATGCCTTATGCACAGTTCCACTATCCGTTTGAGAATAAAGATACTTTTGAGGAGAAATTCCCTGCCGACTTTATTGCCGAGGGAGTAGACCAAACTCGTGGTTGGTTCTTTACTCTTCATGCTATTGCCACCATGGTTTTTGACTCGGTGGCTTATAAAAATGTAATTTCTAATGGTCTTGTGCTCGACAAAAAAGGTAATAAAATGTCGAAGCGCCTTGGTAATGGTGTAAATCCATTTGAGACAATTGATAAATATGGTGCTGATGCTACTCGTTGGTATATGATTACCAATGCTCAGCCATGGGATAATCTTAAATTTGATACCAACGGAATAGCAGAGGTACAGCGCAAATTTTTCGGAACAATTTATAATACATACTCTTTCTTTGCGCTTTATGCCAATATTGATGGCTTTAAGTATGAGGAAGCGGATATCGCTTTTGCCGACAGACCAGAGATTGACCGATGGATTCTTTCGGAGCTTAACACTCTTGTAAAAACTGTGGAGAAAGCTTATGATGAGTATGAGCCAACAAAAGCAGGTCGTGCAATTCAGAATTTTGTGGATGCTCACCTTAGCAATTGGTATGTACGCTTATCGCGTCGCCGTTTCTGGAAAGGTGATTATTCTACCGACAAAATTTCGGCTTATCAAACACTATATCGTGCTCTTATCACTATTGCCCAGCTTGGCTCGCCAATAGCGCCAATGTTTATGGATAGATTGTATCAAGATTTGAATAATCTAGCTAAGAAAAACGATGCTGAATCAATTCACCTTACTGATTGGTTTGAGGCTAATGTTAATGAGATTGATAAAGAGCTAGAAGAGCGTATGCAAATGGCTCAGAGCTATTCTTCAATGGTATTAGGCCTTCGTAAAATCAATAAAATTCGTGTTCGTCAACCATTGCAGAAAATAATGATTCCTGTTAGTGGTTCTAAAATGCAAGAGCAAATAGAGAAGGTTAAAGACCTAATTCTTTCGGAAGTAAATGTGAAAGAATTGCAATTTTTGACAGATGATAGCGATGTATTGGTGAAGAAGATTAAACCAAACTTCAAGACATTGGGTCCTAAATATGGCAAAATGATGAAGCAAATTGCTGGGGCAATCAATAAATTTACTGCTGAGGATATCAAAGAAATCGAAAAGGCAGGCGTTTATACATTGAATATTGATGGTGAGCAATTGCAAATTGATACTGCTGATGTTGAGATAGCTACACAAGATATTCCAGGTTGGGCCGTTAGTAATTTAGGAGAACTTACTGTTGCTCTTGACATCTCTATTAGCGATGAATTATTAAACGAAGGTATTGCTAGAGAATTTATCAACCGTATTCAAAACTTGCGAAAAGACAGTGGTTTTGATGTTACTGACAAAATTAACATTGACATATTAACAAATGATTCTGTTTCGAGTATAATTGATAGTAATTTAGATTATATTTGTTCGGAAACTTTAACGGAAAACTTGCAATGGATCGATGCTGAAAATTCTGACTTTACAGAGTTGGATTTAGGAAATGACATCATTGTAAAAGTTAAGGTCAGTAAGATATAAGAACATAACATTCAATACATATATAATATGAACGAAGAAACAAAACGTCCGAGATATACCGATGAGGACCTTAAAGAATTTAAGGTCCTTATAGAGGGTAAATTAATAGAAGCTAAAGAGAACCTAGAGCTTTTAATTGAAGCTTATACTAATACAGGAAATGGTACAGAGGATACAGCACCAAGTTTTAAGGTATTAGAAGAGGGAAACTCTGTGCGATCTAAAGAAGAGAATGCTCAAATGGCAGCACGCCAGCAAAAATTCATTAAGAATTTGGAGAATGCTCTACTACGTATAAAGAATAAAACATACGGAATTTGTCGCGAAACAGGTAACCTTATTTCAAAAGAGCGCCTTCGTTCAGTACCTCATGCTACTCTTAGTATCGATGCTAAAATGTCGCAAGGTAAAAGGAGATAAATAAACGAATATTTTTGTTTTAAGAAATAATAGTAATGAGGATTAGTTTGGTATAATGTCAAACTAATCCTCGTGCTTTTTTATTTAGTATTATCAATTTATAGAAAATAATTTTCTCTTGAAAAAGCCAATATTATTAGTTTTAGTAATTCTGATTTTGGATCAGGTACTTAAAATATGGGTAAAAACCAATATGTCATTGGGCGATTCTATTCCAATGCTTGGCGAATGGTTTTTTATTCATTTTGTTGAGAATAAAGGTATGGCATTTGGTTGGCAGCTTTTTGGTGGTGGCGAATTTGGAAAAATTTTCCTCAGTATCTTTCGAATTTTGGCTGTTGGAGGTATTTTCTATTATTTATATTTAATTGTAAAGCAAAAAAAACATCCTGTATTTATATATAGTATAGCCTTGGTATTGGCTGGGGCAATAGGCAATATTATCGATAGCTTATTCTATGGGCTTATTTTTGAAGCATCAGGTCCTTTTACTGTTGCTCAACTTTTTCCTGAAGGTGGAGGTTATGCCGAATTTTTGCATGGTAAGGTTGTAGATATGTTCTACTTTCCTATTATTGAAGGTGTATATCCTCATTGGGTTCCATTGGTTGGTGGCGACTATTTTCAGTTCTTTCAACCGGTATTTAATATTGCTGATGCGTCCATATCTGTGGGTGTAGCTATACTTGTACTTGGGCAGAAAAAATTCTTTGCTGAGGCGCATACTAATATTGATTCTGATGAAGAGTTGGAGGAATTTATTAAGCCCACAAAGGAATAGACAAATACTTCTAATAAGATTCTAATTTTTTTATTATGCATAAATCACAAAAAATCACTCTAGGGTTTTCATCATGCCCCAATGATACTTTTATTTTTGATGCCATGATTCATGGTAAAATTGATACTGAAAGTCTTAGCTTCGATTTAATAATTGAAGATGTAGAGGAGCTAAATAGACGCGCATTTAATAATGAATTAGATATTACCAAAATTAGTTTTAATGCTTATACCAAGCTAATAGATAATTATATACTATTAGATTCGGGAGCTGCTCTTGGCGAAAATTGTGGCCCACTTATTATTGCAAATAAAGAAGTTTCTATGGACAAATTGCAGGATAAAGTTATTGCTATTCCAGGTATAAATACCACTGCAAACTTGTTGATGAGCTTAGCTTTTCCTGAACATAAGAATAAAAAAGAGATGATTTTTTCTGATATCGAAAAAGCTATTATAAGTGGCGAGGTTGATGCTGGATTAATTATTCATGAGAGTAGATTTACCTATGAACAAAAAGGACTTAAGAAAATTCTTGATATTGGTGAATACTGGGAGTCTACCACAGGAACTCCAACGCCGCTAGGTGGTATTATTGCCAAAAGAGAATTAGGGGAAGAATTAATCTTAAAAGTGAATAGGGTTCTTAAGCGAAGTGTAGAATTTGCTTTTGCAAACCCTAAAAGTGGAATAGATTTTATAAGAGAACACTCGCAAGAAATGAGCGAAGAGGTAATGTATAAGCATATTGCCCTTTATGTTAATGATTATAGCTTGGATCTTGGTGCAAAGGGTAAATTAGCAGTAGAAAAATTATTTAAAGCTTCGAAGGAAGCTGGATTTATTCAAGAAAGTGATAAGAAGTTATTTTTATAGATATAAAATATAAAATTTAAATGAAAAAAGCCGAAGTTTCCCTTGGCTTTTTTTTATTTCAATTTTATTAATTAGTGATCCGATATTATTGTATGACAAACATTATTTTCTGCAAGATCGCAGTAGAAACAAACCGTATGTTGATTGTTTATTAGCACTAAAGGAACGTTTATTGAGGAGGGAATCTACCGGATCCACGTAAACAAAAGTAGATGTATATAATACGTAAATAAATGCAAAATTACCTGAATCGTATAGGTAAAATGCCTGTTTTTTGGACAAAAAAATAACCCAACGAATACTTGATTCGTTGGGTTATCAAAAGTGGGACCACCTGGACTTGAACCAGGGACACACGGATTTTCAGTCCGATGCTCTACCAACTGAGCTATGATCCCCTCTTGCTGGTTAAGCGGCTGCAAAGATAGTATCTTTTTCTTAAGTTCGAACTAATAATTGCAAAAAAAAATAATTATTTTGCAATTATTTTACATGTCTTTTGTTAATCAGTAAGTTATGATATTATGAAAAATATTATTTTTATTTTATTGCTCATTATATTCGTTACTTTTGCGCAAATTAATAATTATTAGCATGCAATTAATCCTTGATTTCGGAAATACTTTTCAAAAATGTGCTGTCTTTGACAGAGAAAATATGATTTCTGATATCAAGTTTGAGAAAATTAGCTTGAATGATATTGTTGATTATACAAATAGTTTCCCCAATATCAAATCTTGTATTTTGTCGTCGGTAATGAATACTCCTGAGGATATTATTGACTATTTAAATCATAAATTTGATTTTATTGAACTTAATTCTAAGTCATTAATTCCTATAACAAATAAATATTCCACTCCTGATACTTTGGGTAAAGATAGATTAGCAGCAGCAGTAGCTGTTTGTAAATTAGCCAAAGGAAAAGCTGCTTTGTCAATAGATATTGGTACTGCCATAAAATTTGATTTAGTAAACAGCGATAAGGAATATTTGGGAGGAAGTATTTCTCCAGGATTATTTTTAAGATTTAAGTCTTTGCATACTTTTACTGCAAAATTGCCGTTAGTGGATTACAACAATTTACATAGTTTAATTGGAACAGATACACAGACCTCAATATTATCAGGGGTTATGAATGGTGCAATTGCCGAAGTAAATGCTTTTATTGAGATATATAAGAGTCAATATGAAGGTATATTAATTTTTATTACTGGAGGAGAGAGTATTTATTTTGTAAATCATATAAAAAGTAAGATATTTGCCGTTTCAAATTTGGTACTTATAGGACTAAACGAAATTTTATTATTTAATGAATAAAGAAACAGATTATAAATCGATTATTTTCTTTAGCATACTGATGTTGCTAACGACTTTAACCGCACAAGCACAGGTAAGATTAGAATCGCCATACTCAAGATTTGGTTTAGGAGATATCAATCCAGGATATAATGTCTTTCAATCATCAATGGGAGGTGTTTCCTATGGTGTTATTGACCCATACCGTATTAGCTCTATTAATCCAGCATCATATGCTAAAATTGATACCGGTAGCTTTGTTTTTAATGCAGCATTCAATGGTTTGTTTGTAAACACAAAAACTGATGCTCAAGAGAATAATGCTAACTATTTCAATATGGACTACTTAAAGTTTGCCTTGCCTATTACTGGTTGGTGGCGTACAAGTGGTGGTTTAGTGCCTTATTCTACTGTTGGCTATAACCTAAATACATATAAAGATGTTGATTCTATAGGTAGCGTAAGATTAGGTTATACTGGCAATGGTGGAATTACCAAAGTTTATTGGGGAAATGCTTTTACATTATTTAAAGGTTTTGCTGTTGGGGTAAATGCTTCATATATGTTTGGTAATATAAATATTGCTCAGGAGAGTGAATTGCAGGAACATAGTACAGCTTTTAAGTATCGAATTAAAAACTCGGTTGATTTGCGAGCTATGTATTTTGATTTTGGAATACAATACGATACTAAGTTTGGCAAGGATAAAGAATATTTTTTGGGTTTGGGAGCAGTATATGCACCTGAGCAATCTTTAAAAACTACTAGCTCATCACTAGGTGTAACATACACTGGTGGTGGCGAAGGCTTTGAGTATATTAAAGATACAGTACTTTTGGTTGATAAAGGTACAGGAAGTGTAGTAATGCCAATGAAAATAGGTGGTGGTTTTAGTGTTGGAAAAACTGCAAAATGGATGATTGCTGTTGATGCAACTTACGAAGAGTTTAGTAAGTTCAAAATTAGTGGATTAGATCAAGAATATAATGATAATATTAGATATAATATAGGTGGTCAGTACTTTGTTGGTAAGCTTGCTCTTAATGCAGGGGCCAATATTACAAACTCCTTTTTAAAATTGAATGGTACAGATATAAATGAATTTGGCATAAGTTTTGGTATGGGCTTCCCCCTAAAAAGTACTACGACTATGGTTTCATATATTGATTTAGGTATTGAAGCAGGACGAAGAGGTACAACAGACAATAACCTTATCGAACAAGATTATATAAGAGTGAAGTTGGGGATTAATATTAGAAATACATGGTTTAGAAGACCAAAGTATCTATAGAAATTAAAAATTGTAAATTATGAATAAATTAAAATTAGTTATTGCAAGTTTGGCAATGTTTATGTTTATTAGTGTTAGTGCACAGGAAACTGCTGCCACTTCGTCGAAAGAGCTTAATAGATTTGAAAAAAACAGAAGCGAGTTAGCCGGAAAATATGGTGCTGATAGTGTTAAATGTGTAATGGAACTTAGTTTATACAGAGAGTTCTATAAGCAATGGAAAGCAAGTAAATATACTGAAGATAATTTAGTGGATCAATCGTTCAAATCTTGGACTTATTGTTTTCACGCGGCTCCTATAGCTAGTAAGAATATGTATATTCATGGCGAAAGAATGGCTAAGCATTATATAAAGGTTAATAAAGATAATCCTGAAGTTAAACAAGCTTGGGTTGATACTTTAATGATGGTTTATGATCAACGTATTAAATACTACGGTGATGATAAGGCAAAGCCAGAAGGTGTATTATTGGGTCGTAAGGCGCAATTCTGCCTAAAGTATGAAAAAGATAGCGCTAATATTTATTATCCAGCTTTCAGAAAATCTTTTGAAATGATGGGTAACAACTCTGAGGAGCTTACATTATACTATTACTTTATTGCAAGTATATACTATGTGAAGCAAACAGGAGCTGAAAGAGATTTAATTCTTGAAAATTATGTCGAAATACAAGATGTTATAGCATATAATATGAATAAGTATGCTGATAATGCTAAAGTATATAGTCGTTACGAGAAGGTTTCTAATAATATTGAGAAAAATGTAAAGAAATTTGCTACTTGCGAAAAGCTTATTCAATTATACGGACCTAAGCTTGAGAATAATCCTGATGATTTGAAGTTGGCAAAAAATATTGTAAAATTCTTTGAAGCACGTAAGTGTACTAAGAATGATACCAACGATACTTATTTCAATGCATTGGCAAAGGTATATGCTGCTGAGCCAACGCCAGAGTCTGCTTTATCAATGGGTAAAATGGCTTTTGAAAGAGAAGAAACAAGTAAAGCTTTAACTTATTTAGAGGAAGCAACAAAAACTCTTTCTGATTCAAATGCCCTAAAAAAAGGTTCTGCTTATTTACTACTTGCTGAGGTATACCGATCAAAAGGTAAACTTGCGGCATCTCGTTCTGCTGCATATAGCGTATTAAAATATAAGCCAAATGAAGGTATGGCATATATCATCATTGGTGACTTATATACTAGCTCTGCTGCTAAATGTACTTCACAAGGTTTGAGAGTTTCATACTGGGCTGCTTATGATAAATATAAGCAAGCACTTAATCTTTCAAAAGAGGATAAGATAAAAAACATCGCTCGTAAAAAGATGGCTGTTATCAAGAAAAGTTTCCCTGAAAACCAAGATCTTTTCATGAGAAATCTTAAAGAAGGACAGACTATAAAAGTAGAATGTTGGATAAACGAAGAAACTAAAGTAAGAGCAAGATAATGCTTAACTTATTTGTTAAATAATATATAAATAGGGATAAAGAGATTTATTCCTATTTTTTTATTTAATCAAAATGGTATTTTGATTAATTTTACACAAATTATTATCGGTAGAATATGATGGCTAATTTATTTTCAGGAAGAGTTTTAGGAGTTTCATTATTGTTTGTAGTAATACTTATTATGTCGAGCTGCGAAAATGATATAGCTGTGGTTAATTCACTTACTGTGGATGAAAACACTCCAATAGAGTCGTCGTATGATGTGGATATGAACTATACAGACTCAGGTAGGTCAGTTATGGTGATGCATAGCCCCGAGGTTAATAGATATCCTACAGAAGAAGAGTATTTGGAAATGCCCAAGGGTATGAATATGGTTTTTTATGATTCATTGGGAAACCAAAAATCTAATCTTAAATCCGAATATGCTATAAATTATGTTGATAAAAAAATAATGGAGGCAAGAATAAATGTTGTTGCTACCAATGCCAAAGGCGATAAATTATTCACTGAATTGCTTACTTGGGATCAAAAGAAGAAACAGATTTATACAAATGTGCCTGTAAGGGTTATACAAGAAGGTAAAACTTTATTTGGTGACGGATTGGTTGCTGACGAAACATTTACTGATTATGAAATTATAAATCCTCATGGCGAATTTGATATTGAGTCCGAAGAGGAAGCAGAACCTGCTCCTTCGAAGTCCAAAGAAAATAAGTCGGGAAATAGTTCAGCAACTAAAAAGTCCACGAATTCCAAAGAAACAAAAAAAACTTCCAAAAAGAAGTCTGATGATGAGTTTGGTGATTTTGATTCATATTAAATATAATGAGCACTATCGTAATTATAATTTTAGTGAGTATATTTTTCTCTGCCCTATTTTCAGGAATAGAGATAGCCTTTGTGTCTGCCAATAAACTGAAAATAGAATTAGATAAAAGTAGGAATAAAATATCTGGCAAAATACTATCGTGGTTTAACCTTCGTGAGTCTAAGTTTATTGCTATGCTTTTGCTAGGAAATAATATTGCTCTTGTTGTATACGGTATGTATATGGAAGAATATCTTAACCCTAAGTTATTCGCTATACTTCCCGAATTTATGCATGGAAACCTTGTAATTCTGTTAGCAAATACAATAATTTCTACCATCATTATTCTGATTTTTGCAGAGTTTATTCCAAAGGCAACTTTTCGCCTAATGGCCAATAGGATAATGGAGATTTTTAGTGTTCCCTTAGTAGTGATATATTATATTATGTCGCCTGTAGCAACTGCTTTTATCAAGATATCGGAGTTTATTCTTCATAATATATTTGGTGCCGATATTTCTAATCAAACATATAGATTCTCTACCATTGATTTCGATAATTATATTGAAGAGTTTAAAGGAAGTGAAGATAATGAAACTGAGGAAATAGACTCGGATTTACAGATTTTTCAGAATGCTATTGATTTTAAAACCACGAAAATTCGTGAGTGTATGGAGCCACGTACCGAAATTAAGGCTGTTGAAAAAGGAAATAGTATTGAGGAACTTAAAGAGGCTTATCGCGAATCGGGGCATTCAAAAATCATTGTATATGAGGATGATATAGATAATATTATAGGCTATGTACATGCTTACGACCTAGTGAATAATCCTAAGAGTATAGAGTCTATATTGCGTAATATTGATTTCATTCCAGAAACAATGCCCGCAAATAAAATGCTCAATAAGATGTTAAACAAAAATAGCAGCATAGCCATTGTTCTTGACGAATTTGGCGGTACTGCAGGCATGGTTACTATGGAAGATCTTATTGAAGAAATATTTGGCGAAATAGAAGATGAGTTTGATAAGGAAGAATTGGTGGAAAGCCAAATTGAAGATAATATATATATTCTGTCCACAAGATTAGAGATTGATTACTTGAACGAAAAATATAATTTTAACTTTCCTATCTCTGAGGAATACGAAACATTAGGTGGATTGATAACCACTGTTCACGAAAACATACCGCAAAACGGTGAAGTGGTAATATTCCAAAATTACTCCTTTGAAATTATAAAAGCTAGTAATGCTAAAGTGGAAACAGTAAGGTTATCCTTACTTTAGAGCTATTAAGGTGTTGAAGAACAGGGTTGTATTGTAATGATATGACCCTTTTTTTATGAATGAAATTTTATTTTTAAACTTAATATTTTGTACGTACATTTGCCAACTTATATTAAATAATACATAATGGCAGCAATAGGAAAAATTAGAGAAAAATCAGGATTATTATTAGCGATTATTGGCTTAGCGTTAGCGGCTTTTGTTTTGGGTGATTTGTTTAAAAACCTTGGACAGAATAACAATATCGATCGAGATAAAATTGCCCTGATAAATGGTGAGAAAGTAGGTGTTCAAGAATTTAGTAATAAAGTAAGCCAACAGGCCGATTTATTGGTACAACGAAAAAATAGAAATCTTACAACAGAAGAGTCTTATACCAACACTATTAATGTTTGGAATATGACGAAAAGAGAAGTTATAATGCGTCAGCAAATGGTTGAGCTAGGACTTCTTCAGAATGTTGGTGGTATACCACAGCTTTCTATGGACGAGTTTATGGGTAATATCTATAGCGCAACTCCACATAGAGAGGTAGTAAGATTCTTTACAGGAGATTATAATGGTAGCATTGCTCAGGACCAAGTAAAAGGGTTCTTCGATTTTATTGAAAGAGGAGTAAATAGCGAAAATGCTGAGGAAAGAAGTAAAGCAATGGAATATAAGCAACAATGGGGCTTATTTAAAGGCAGCTTTAAGGAAGTTCTTATCGAAACTAAATACAATAACTTAATTGTAAAAGCTTATTATTTGCCTAAGGCACTAGCAGAAATGGATTTTGATGCTAATAATATTAATAATAAAGTTGCTTATTTTGGAGCTTCTTATAAAAATATTAGTGACGAAGAAGCAATCGCTACTGATGCAGATTATTTAGCTTATTATAATGAGCACAAAAAAGAATTTGATGCTAAAGAGGCAACTCGCAAAATTGAATATGTAACATGGGTTGTTCGCCCAAGTCAAAAAGATGTTAGCGACCTTCGTGCTCAAATTGAAGATTATTATTCAGAATTGAAAACAGCAGAAAGAAGCTCTGTTCCTTATATGGTCAACCGTGTTGGAGATAATAGATACGATAGCTCATGGGTAAGTAAAGGATCTTTATCTGTATATATTGATTCTGCAGCTTTTGCTGCTGAAACAGGTGCTGTTTTAGGCCCTTGGGAAGAAAATACAGCTTATCATATAGCTAGAGTGATGGACAAAGCAATGCGTCCTGATTCATTAAAAGCTAGTCAAATTTTAATTTCTTATGCTGGTGCATATGGTGCGCAAGGTATTACAAGAACTAAAATTGGTGCTCGTGCCCTTGCTGATAGTATTAAGGATGCTGTTATTAAAGACAAAAATGCTTTTGAAACTTTATTAGCAAAATCTGATGATCCACAAGCTGCACAAACTAAAGGTGAGTTTGGTTGGTTTAAGGATGGTGCAATGCTTCCTGAAATTAATGAAGCATGTGTAAATTCAAAAATTGGAGATATAGTAGTTGTAGAAACTACAATTGGATATAGCGTTATTCGTATTGACGATAAACTTGCTAGTGTTCCAAAAATAAAGATTGCTCAGATCGAACTTCCTATAACTTTTTCTCAAGAAACATTTAATGAGTCTTATGGTAAAGCTATTAAGTTTGCTGCTGTAAATCGTAACTATGAGTCTTTTGATTCTTCATCTGCAAATAACGGATTGAATGTAGTTAAAGGTGAGTTTGTTGTTGAATTAGGTACAGGAATTAGAGGATTGAAAAACTCTCGTGATGTTGTAAAATGGATGTTTGATGATAAAACCAATGTTGGTGATGTATCAAAAGTGTTCGATTTTGAAGACAGAGTTGTTGTTGCTGTTCTTACTGATGCTCGTCCAAGTGGAATTTTGCCATTGGAGGAAATTAAAGAATATATTGAACCTCTTGTAGTTCGTGACGTAAAGGCACGTATGATGTTAGAGAAAGTTGCTAATGTAAAAGATTTAGCTCAAGCTACTGAGTTTGGTGCTCAAGTTGATACTTCAATGGTTTCTTTTGCAACATATTCTCTTCAAAAGTATGGTCCAGAGCCAAATGTAACTGGTCGTATGGCTAATGCTGAGGTAGGTAAATTAGTTGGTCCTATTAAAGGTGATCAAGGAATTTATTTCTTTAAAGTATTAGAAGAAGGTCAAGCTCCAGCAAATAAAGATTTAGAATATATGCAACAACGTAGTGCAAGTAATTTTGCTCAACATGTATATCCTAATCAAAGAAACCCTCAAGCAGTGAGTGCTTATACTCCTCTGGAGGAAAATGCGGAAATAGATAATAATATGTTTTTCTTTTACTAGAAATTCATTTAAAAATATAATATCAAAGGGGTTGGTCGTAAGGCTTTCCCCTTTTTTTATAAAAATAATATTATGGAAAAGATAGTTTTTGCTAGTAATAATGCTCATAAGTTAGAAGAGGTAAGGTCTAAACTCTCGTCGTACTTTCAAGTAAAGAGTTTGAAAGAAATAGGCTGCAATGATAATATCCCTGAAACAGCTAATACCTTTGTCGGAAATGCAGAATTAAAAACTCTGTGGGTACTTGAAAAGTATGGCTATGATTGCTTTGCCGATGATTCGGGTATTGAAATTGAAGCCTTGGACAATAGACCAGGAGTTTTTTCGGCACGATATGCAGGTGAAGATTGTAGCTTTGATGATAATAATAAGAAAGTATTAGCAGAGTTAGAAGGTGTAAGCAATAGAAATGCGAAATTTTCAACAACTATCTGCCTAAAACTTAATGGCGAAACTCACTTCTTTGTTGGTGAAATTGAAGGGGAAATAGTGTCAGAGTATGTGGGTGATAAAGGTTTTGGCTACGATCCTATATTTGTACCAAAAGGTTACGATAGAAGTTTCGCCCAAATGACTCTTGATGAAAAGAATAAGATTAGCCATAGAGCATTAGCCATAGAAAAGATGCTTGATTTTCTTAATAAACAATAAAAGGTTAAAAAAAGAATAGTTTTTATGCTCTAAGAGAGACAATAATTAATACTTTTGTATATTCGTGCTTATAACTAAAAAAGACAATATTTATGACAACCAAAGCCATAGACGATTTATTTAAGAATATTGAAAATAAGAATGTCCTAATAATAGGTGATGTGATGGTAGATGCTTACCTAATGGGTAGCGTGGATCGTATCTCGCCAGAGGCACCGGTGCCTGTTGTTTCTGTAGAAGGTAGAAAAAGTAGAATGGGAGGAGCTGCAAATGTTGCTTTAAATATTAGCGCTTTAGGTGCTACACCATTTCTTTGCTCAGTAATTGGTAGCGATGTTCGTGGTGATGAGTTTATAGAACTTATGGCTAAGCGCAAAATGAGTGATAAAGGTATTGTTAGAAGTAAAAGCCGACCTACCACCACTAAGTTTAGAATTATAGGAAATAATGTACAAATGCTTCGTGTGGACGAGGAGGTTGTGTATTTTATAAATAGGCATGAAGAAAAAGAGTTACTTAGTCGAATTACCGACATAATCACTGACGAAAAAATAGATGCAATAATTTTTGAAGATTATGATAAAGGAAGTATTTCTCCAAATCTTATAAAGGCAGTTGTGAAAATTGCTAAAAAGAAAAATATTATTGTTACTGTTGACCCTAAGAAACGAAATTTTAAGAGCTTTAGTAATCTTACTTTATTGAAGCCAAATTTTAAGGAGTTAAAAGAAGGTTGTGACTTGGATATCGAAAATGGAGATATTCCTGCAATTCGTGATGCAGCAATGGCTTTATTGCGCGAGAATAACTTAGAAATTGTAATGGTTACTCTGTCGGAGCATGGAATACTTATTTGTGAGCGTAACCTTCAAACACATATTCCTGCCATAGTGCGTAGCATTGCTGATGTATCAGGTGCTGGAGATACTGTAATCTCAGTTTTGACATTGGCTTTAGCATCAGGAATAGGCGCTGTTGAGGCGGCCAAACTATCGAACTTAGCTGGTGGATTAGTTTGCGAAGTGGTAGGAGTAGCTCCTATTGATAAGAAAAAGCTTAAGCTCGAAGCAGCTTCAATTCTATTATAATTAAGTATTATGCGATTTTCTTTAATTTTATTACTATTTGCAGGCCTAATTCTTACCTCATGCAGTAGTAAGAATATGAGTGAGCGTGAAGAAAATGTTTTCAAGCAAGACTATCAAAATATTCTTATTCCTATTGATTCATTCAATACTTTGGGTGATTTAACCGACTATCTTTTGGAAGAGTATTGTGAAAAGAAAGTGCAGTATTGGCCATACCTATTATTTGACACTAAAGAGAATATTATGGTGTCAGAACCCAATAGAAATACAATAAAACTTGGCATAGAGCCACCTCCATGTGTGCAAGGTATATTTGATGACAAAATGGTGTTGGAGATAGTGAAGGATGGTTATAATACAGAAATAGAACGTACAATAACCGAAGTAGACAGCATACCTTCTTTTGTGGAAAAACAGATGCTTAGCTTTGGTGCTGATTATAATTATGCTGTTGGTGCGTATAATAATGGGATATGGTTAAGTAGCAAACGCGATGATAAGCTTACTAATCTTAATCCATATATTGCAAAAATTGTTGAAGGCTATTTGAGTTCGCTCCGCAAATACTCTGAAATGGCATATTTAAAGCCCTTAGGCGAGCTTACAGACGAAGAGTATAATGAGATAGCACTAGAGTTTAATTTCCGCATGTCGTTTAAATACACTGATAAGCCTCCAACATTGGAACTTGATTATTAATTATTAGAAATATAGATGAATTTACTTCTTTTAATTCGGAATTTTATTCAAAGGAATGATGCAAAACACTGGCAATTTATTGTTCTTAGCTTTGTATTCGTTTTTTTTGGCTCAGTATATGCTTTCTTTTTAGATGCAAAATATGGATTCAATATTTTATATATCACATTAATTATTTCCAGCATTTTTCAGGCATTAATTTCATATTTTTATATGGTAGATAAAGGTGAAGCTCGAAAGGTATTTCTTAGCTTATTCTTTGTTTTTATTACTTTCTTTCTTGGGAAATATTTAATATTTGAGCATTACTACGATTTTTATTTGGGAGCTTATATCGATAGAACAACTATCTCGTGGAGTTTAATAAGCTTTTATTTTGCTGCGCTTAATTTTGAAAGCTTATTCTTATTTGCCGATCAAATGAAAAATTTTATTGGAGTGGGGGATATTGTAATATTGTTGATGATTCTGATAATTACATTAGTTTATAAAGTATTGCCCTTTGAATTAAATGTAATTGATGATAAAGAGTCGGTGAAACGAGTTAGATTTAATAATAGGAGGTTTAATTAGAGTATTTGTTATTTAGCTAATATTACTAAAACCAGACATTAAAAATACGCCTAAAATAAATAATAATATAAGTGAAATCGAGATTCCTAACCAAGCAAAAAATGTTCTCTTAGGTTTCTTTACCCTATTCAACCCAATCACAATTTCCTCATTATACTTCTGACGAATTATTTCTGAAATACTATTTACCTGCTTTGTGCATATTTCACAATTTTTGAGGTGCAATTTACTTGCATCGCAAACTGTTCTTGCTGCACTGTCAGTAGCTAATGCTTCTGCGCAAAGTGTAATCTCAGTTTCTGTAAGGTGTTTTGTTTCCATAATTATAACTTTATGTCTTGTTAGTATATACGAAACTAGATGCAAATAATAAAACTACTTCCATAGTTTTTAATAAACATTATTTATTTCTTTAATGCTTTGTTCTATACTTGAAAATACAGAATATTTGTTTAGTTTATAAATACTTGACTTAGTTTAAATCGAAGTTTTGTAATGTAGTAGAATGAATAGACAAAGCTAATATGCAATGGTTTAACAATAAAACTTAATTAGAATTGTTGTAAATATGGATTTAATCTTGGAATTTGACGTAAAAAACAACATCATAATTTGTAAATATGCAGATAATACCAATTTGGTATCAAAATACGCTATAAATAAATTGGAATATATTTTCCTATTAGAAGGCAAAAATTATTTGCATAAAAGCCTGTACTGAGCATGTCGAAGTATAGCTATGGAAATAATTT
>Ga0256842_1001702_pt1 | contig 17113 bp, 14 predicted proteins | sample 4559240metaG_FD_185973 | JGI IMG/M metagenome (GOLD analysis project Ga0256842, IMG submission 185973) | Hydrothermal vent microbial communities from Guaymas Basin, Mexico - 4559-240 | ecosystem: Environmental > Aquatic > Marine > Hydrothermal vents | place: Mexico: Guaymas Basin | collected...
GGGAATAGTCAACAGATGACGCAGACGGGTAGCCGCCACGCTGGCGATAAAGGTGAGCACCAGCGCCAGATGCAACCACCACAGGCCACGGTGCCAATCGGCGGCGGCAGCGGCGCTCTGGGCGGAAAACAGCGGCGTTACCAGATAGCCGACGGGAGAAAATATCGCTATATTCCCATGGGCGGTAATACCTTTGGCGACCATTCGTGCCGCTTCCAGCATAAAACCGCTGCCGATAATGCCCAGCAACAGGGCATACAGCAACACGTCGCCAGCGGTAATGCTCATCTCTTCGCGCCGCCACACAAAACGGCGCAGTGCCAGTGCGGTAAGCGCCAGTGCCGCCAGGGCACCGGCAATGTCCAGAACCAGAGAAAATCCCAGATAAAACCAGCCGTTGAGAAAACGCCAACCCCACAGCGGCGCGGTTATATCGGCCTGGACAAACACCAGAACCGTACCCAGCCCAAGTGTGACAAAACTGTAAAACAGCAGCGCATGGACCCGGCCATAGCCGGTTGTCATCACCTTTTGCTGGCTTAGCACCAACCGCAGCGCTGCAAACAAACGCTCACGCAACGCGTCGCCGCGCGCTAACGGACCACCGCGCCGGTAAATCGCCAGCCGCCGCCACACACTCCAGGCCAGCAGCGCCAATGCCAGCGCACTGAGCAGGTACATGGGCAGCGTCACCGCGTGACCGACATTCCAGTAGATCTCTCTTCCTACCTGCATCACCACCTCCAAGCGCCGCCGCAGCTACTGATTAAGCAGCAGCCTGGCAATGATCAGGCGCTGGATTTCGTTGGTTCCTTCGTAAATCTCGGTGATGCGGGCATCGCGATACATCCGCTCCACTTCGTAGTCGCAGATAAAACCGTAACCGCCGTGAATTTGAATCGCCTGGCTGCATACCCAGGTGGCGCATTCAGAGGCGCTCATTTTGCACAGCGCCGACTGCAGCGTGTAGTTCTTGCCGCTTTGTTTAAGCATCGCCGCCTTGTAGGTGATGAGCTTGCTCGCTTCGATGCGGGCATACATATCGGCCAGTTTGAACTGGATGGCCTGCATATCGCCAATCCGCTTGCCGAACTGGCGCCGCTCGCCGGCGTAGGCTACAGCACGCTCAAAAGCGCCCTCGGCCAGCCCCAACGCCTGGGCGGCAATACCGATCCGTCCACCGTTAAGGGTTTCCATGGCAATGTTAAAGCCCTGCCCCTCCTCGCCGAGGAGGTTATCCACCGGCAGACGCAGATCGTCAAAGGCAAACGCAGTGGTATAGCTGCCGCGAATCCCCATCTTGTTTTCGTTTTTAAGGATGGTGATACCCGCTGAGTTCAAATCGACAATAAACGCCGTTACCCCTTTGTGTTTAAGGCTTTTATCTCTGGTGGCAAACAAAATACCGGTACCGTTGCAGGCACCGTTGGTGATAAACATCTTGCCGCCGTTGATGACAAATTCATCGCCGTCGCGGCGGTAGCTGGTGGACAGCGCCGCCACATCACTGCCGGCATCTGGTTCCGTCAGCATAAAACAGCCGATTTTTTCGCCACTGGCCAAAGCGGGCAGAAAGCGCTGTTTCTGCTCTTCGCTGCCATAGCGCAAAATGGGATCGCAGGCCAGGGAGGTGTGAGCGGAGATCATCACCCCACTGGAACCGCACGCCTTGGAAACCTCCTCCACCACCAGCACATAAGAAAGGATATCCAGCCCGGCACCACCGTACTGTTCCGGTATATAACTGCCGAGCATTCCCATGGCGCCCATCTGGGCAAACAGCTCTTGGGGAATCTCATGTTCTTCATCAATTTTCATCGCTATCGGCTTGATTTCATTGGCAACAAAATCGCTTAAACTGTCACGCAACACTTTGTGGTCATCGCTTAATTCAAATAACATTACATCCTCCGACATAAAATTTATCGCCCGCAGAAACAGGCTTGACGTTTTTCACTAAAAGCGCTCATCCCCTCTTTCTGGTCGGCGCTGGAAAACAACACCCCGAACAGCGCCGCCTCGTAACGCAGACCGTTATCGCTGTCCATCTCCAGACCGTTATTGATGGCGTCCTTGGCATAGCCAACCGCCAGTGACGAGTTGGCGGCAATGCGTCCGGCCAGTTGCCGCACAGCTGGCAGCAGTTCGTCGGCGGGGCACACTTTGTTGACAATCCCCCACGCCAGAGCCTGTTCGGCGTCTATCATGGCGGCGCTGAACACCAGCTCGCGCGCTCGCGCGACACCGATAAGCCGCGCCAGTTTTTGCGTGCCGCCAAAACCGGGAATAATTCCCAGTCCCACTTCAGGAAAACCCAGTCTGGCGGTGGCGGCGGCATAGATAAAATCGCACGCCAGCGCCAGTTCCAACCCACCACCGAGAGCAAAACCGTTTACCGCCGCGATTACCGGCTTGCCCAACGCACTGAGCCGACCAAGCACCTGCTGGCCACGCCGGGCGAACTGGTGCCCCTGACAACTGTCCATGGCCTGCATCTGGCGGATATCCGCACCGGCCACAAAAGCTTTGTCGCCGCTGCCGGTAACAATAAGTACTTTTACCGCTGCATCAGCAGCAACCACCTGCACCGCCTGTTCCAACTCCTCCAACACCGTCAGGTTGAGGGCGTTGAGGGCTTGGGGACGATTGACGGTTAGCTCGGCTACGCCGGACTGTTCATCTGTCGTTAGAATGATATGTTCCATCCCTGTTCCCCCTTTTTTAGTAGGTATAGAAACCGCGCCCGGATTTACGCCCGTAGTAACCGGCATTGACCATCTTCACCAGCAGCGGGCACGGGCGATATTTGGGATCTTTGAAGCCGTTGTAGAGCACCTCGGCGATGGCCAGCACCGTGTCCAGGCCGATAAAATCAGCCAGAGTCAGCGGGCCCATGGGCTGGTTGGTGCCCAGTTTCATCCCTTTGTCGATATCCTCGACGGACGCAACCCCTTCGTAAACGGCAAATACCGCTTCGTTGATCATGGGAATCAGCACCCGATTGACGATGAAGCCGGGATAATCCTGAGCCACCGCCATCTCCTTGCCCAGACGGCCAACCAGCGCGGCAATGGCGGCAAAGGTGTCGTCACTGGTGGCATGGCCGCGAATTACCTCCACCAGTTTCATCACCGGCACCGGATTCATAAAATGCATACCGATTACCTGCTGCGGACGACGCGTGGCTGAGGCGATGCGGGTAATGGGGATAGACGAGGTATTGGAAGCCAGAATGGCAGCGGCGGGGAGGATTTCATCCATACGTGAAAAAATCTCCAGTTTCAGCGCCTCATTTTCACTCACCGCTTCAATGGCCAAATCGCAATCGGCCAGGCTGTCCATATCAGTTACCGCAGTGATACGGGCAACAATTTCCGCCACCGCCGTCGCCGGAATAACCCCTTTATCCGCCTGACGCGTGAGATTTTTGCCGATGGTCGCCACCGCTTTATCCAGTTGCTCAGCGCTGATATCGTACAGCACCACCTCAAGTCCACTGGCCGCCAGCACATGAGCAATGCCGTTGCCCATCTGACCAGCACCGAGAACCGCCACTTTGTTCATAACAATCTCCTTTTTACGTTAAAACAAGCATAAAAATACCCGTAAGCCGTACATAACTACGGCCTGATAACAGATCAGACGCGCTCGAAAATCGCGGCAACGGCCTCGCCGCCCCCGATACATAACACCGCCAGGCCATAACGCTGGCGACGGCGATGCAGTTCACGCACCAAGGTAGCGGCCAGCCGGGCGCCACTGGCCCCCAGCGGATGACCGATGGATACCGCGCCACCGTTGACGTTCACCTTGTCCTCATCCAGCTTGAGAGCGTCAATAGCCAGCAGCGCCACAGCGGCAAACGCTTCGTTGATCTCAAACAGGGCTATTTCATCCAGACTGATACCGGCGCGCTCACACACCTTGCCAATGGCCTCCACCGGCGCTTCGGGAAAATAATCGGGCGCCAGACTGCTGGTAGCCGCCGCCACCAGGCGCGCCCGGACAGTAAGATTGTGTTGCTTGACTGCCTCCTCACCGGCCAGCAGGGCAAAGGCGGCGCCATCGCTGATAATGGAAGCATTGGCGGCGGTTATGCTGCCGTCTTTGGCAAACACCGGCCGCAGTTGGGTCATTTTATCCAGGTTGCATTTGAATGGCTCCTCATCCCGCGCCACCATCAGTTCCCCTTTTCTGCCAGCGGCCACAGCCACCAGTTCCTCGGCAAAAATCCCCTGCTCCACCGCTTGCTGAGCACGCTGATAAGAGCGACGAGCATAATCATCCTGACGTTCACGGCTGATATGGTTGCGCGCCACTGCCGCTTCGGCAATCACTCCCATATGGTTGCCGCTGTAGGGATCCTGCAAGCCGTCGGCAATCATCAGGTCCACCAGTTCACCGCCACCCAGTCGATAACCGGCCCGCGCCTGCGCCAGCAGATGCGGAGCCAGCGACATATTCTCCATTCCACCAGCAACCACCACGGCGGCATTACCCAGACGGATGGCATCAGCGGCCAGCATCATGGCCTTCAGGCCACTGCCGCACACCTTGTTGATGGTCATGGCGGCAACGCTGTCGGGCAGCCCGGCGTAACGCATGGCCTGCCGTGCCGGTGCCTGACCACAACCACCGCTGAGCACCTGACCGGCGATAACCTCGTCAACCGCCGCCGCATCCAGCCCACTGCGCTCCATCAATGCCTTGATTACCGTTGCCCCAAGTTTCGCTGCCGGAATCCGGCTCAACGCGCCGCCCAACGATCCAAACGGCGTCCGTAACGCCTCAACAACAAACACCTCTTGCATGACAATTACCCCCTTCTCACTCGATGTCTATTTAACGTAAACGTAAACCTATAGAAACAGAAAAACAAAAACCGGCCCAAGCTAACCCGCAGTTACGCGATAACAAACTCCCAGGCACAATAATATTCCTGTGGATGGGCATCAGGCGGGCAGCAGATGCAGCGGGTAACAATCCGCTCATCTACAGTACGGGCAAAACCGCTGTATTCCACCAGACCAACACTCTTGCAGGGAAAATCAGCCAGCCCCTTGCGCCGACGCGCCGCCTGCACCCGACAGTCGTTCATGCGAAACACCACGCGCTTGTCACTTTGCTCCACGCATTCCTGCACATTGAGACGGGCATACATCCGCTGCTCCAGACAGCGCACCAACGCCGCGATACCACCACCGGGAGCAATTCCCAGCCGTTTCATAATCCGCTGCGCCTCCAGTACGGTAAACTTTTCCCACGCCTCAGCATCGGCGGCTATGGCTGCCTCCATACCATAACGCCGTTCCATTGCCTGAAACCACAAACCATCATGAGCCAGCCAGTTTTTGGCATCGTCGATAATGCAGGCAATCAGTTCATCTTTGCTCATGTTCCGCAACACCTTAAGTCCGCTAACTTCAGCAGTTTCAGCCATTTCATCCTCCATATCATATCATTACGGCCCCGTGTCACTGTCCGTGCCATGTTATCACCACTTACGTGCATGTCAATATAAAATAAAACTCTATTTTATATTTACACAATTGCCATTGACATCTGATACAGATAGCGTCTGTCATCCTGAAGATCACTGATCGGCGCAACAGAAAAAACCACCGCTGCAATTTATCCGGATTAAGGCTCGACAAACGGCGGATAAACATATTACTCTCGCCGCGATATGATAATTTTTACCACCGGACAGGAAAGATAATGGCAGAAGAAGAGGAACTGAAATCCATTGGCGAAGTCGCTAAAGAACTGGGGATAACCACCAGGACGCTAAGGTTCTGGGACGAGGTGGGCATCATCGAGGCATCACCACGCTCCAGCGGCAGCAACCGCTTTTTTACTCCGTACATGGTGCGCCGCATCAAGTTCATCATCAAACTCAAGGAACTGGGGCTGTCGATCAAAGAGATGCAGCATTTGTACGAGTACTACGGCCAGGCCAAGCGCACCGACAAGATGATCCCGCAACTGGTTACCCTGCTGGATGAACACGTGAAACAGATTGATGCTAAAATTGAAAAATTATCCTCGCTTCGCGAAGATATAGTCACCTACCGTGAACATATAAAACAGCGGGCGGCCAACATGAATATTACTACCGACAACCGGATGGAGCAGGGTTTCTGACAGCAAGTTTGCGGTTGATTTCCGCGCCGTTATGCGCTATACACAATCTCCACGCGCAATTGGCTCAGCTGGATAGAGCGTCGGCCTCCGGAGCCGAAGGTCGCAGGTTCGAATCCTGCATTGCGCGCCATACGCAAATAACATATGCAACATACAAACAAAAAGCCCTTGATTTTTCAGGGGCTTTTTGTTTTTTGCAGTATTGCAGAAACATGGACAACAGTCGAATCCAGCCAATTACTCCACCGTCTCCAACGCAAACCCGGTCATCTTTTGCCACAATGCTGACAAATATCTTGATTAAGGTACAACTGTCGGGCTATAAATAGTGGCCCTGCCGCTGCGGCAGGGAATCGGCCCCGTAGCTCAGCTGGATAGAGCGGTCGCCTCCTAAGCGATAGGCCACAGGTTCGACTCCTGTCGGGGCCGCCAGTTCATCACGCAAAAGCACCCGTAGCCTGAGGCAGCGGGTGCTTTTTTAAAAATGGATCAAGCTGAACACTTTGCCATCCGGCAGCCGTTTACGCCCGTCGAGAAAATCCAGCTCTACCAGAAACGCGCACTCGATAATTTCCGCTTGCAGTTCGTTAACGAGTTCCACCACCGCAGAGACAGTGCCGCCGGTGGCGAGCAGATCATCGACAATCAATACCCGTTCCCCGGCGCAAAGGGCATCGGCGTGAATTTCGAGAGTATCACTGCCGTATTCCAGTTGATAGCTCTTGGCAATGGTCTGTGCCGGCAGTTTACCTGGTTTGCGCACCAGGGCGATGCCCACCCCCAGCTTGTATGCCAGCGCCGCGCCAAGGATAAAACCACGCGCGTCGACACCGACAATCTTGTCGATATTTTTATCCAGATAGCGATGGGAAATCAGGTCAATCATACGCTGGAAATTTTTGCCATCCTGCAACAGGGTGGTAATATCCTTGAATACAATTCCCTTCTTGGGAAAATCGGGCACATCGCGAATAATCTGTTTGAGTTCTTCCACTGCCTTAACCTCCTTGGATGCGGGCAGGCTGAACGTCCTGCCATCTGCGAATGCTGAATGCTGAACGCCCAAGAACATAGCCTAACTGCGCCTGACTGTCCACCGCCACAGCGAGAATGGCGCCGACGATGATTTTGTCATTTTTTTGTCTTGACCTGAAGATAGTTATTCTTTACTATCGCCACACTTTTAAGCGCCCATCGTCTAGCCTGGCCTAGGACACCGCCCTTTCACGGCGGCGACAGGGGTTCGAATCCCCTTGGGCGTACCATTCAAATTAAACTCTTGTGCTGGCCTGCAGCAGAAGGTTACAGTTAAAAGCGGAACCGCCGGTGTGTGGTTGCGCTTTTTTTGTCGCCGCCCGTTCAGGTCAAGTGTCAAGTTTATATGTCGTTTATGGAGAACACAGCTATGCGTTACATAAGTACTCGCGGTCAGGTGGATAATATCTCGTTCAAAGATGCGGTAATGATGGGGCTGGCCACCGACGGCGGCCTGCTGCTGCCGGAGAAGATTCCGCTAATCGACGCGCAACAACTCGACGCCTTTGCCAGCATGAGCTACGCGCAGATAGCCTTTGCGATCATCTCCCGTTTTACCGGCGACGATTTCCCCGCCGCCGAACTGCGCGCCATCATTGAGCGCTCCTACGCCAGTTTCACCCACGCGCAAGTTACGCCGGTGGTGGCAAAAGACGGCATCCACATTCTCGAGCTGTTCCATGGCCCCACCCTGGCGTTCAAGGATGTAGCTCTGCAACTGCTGGGCAACCTGTTTGAATATCTGCTGGCCGAACGCGACAGCAAAATGAATATTCTCGGCGCCACCTCCGGCGATACCGGCAGCGCCGCCATCTACGGCGTGCGTGGCAAGGAGCGCATCAACATCTTTATCATGCATCCCCACGGCAAGGTATCGCCGATTCAGGAGATGCAGATGACCACCGTTACCGATGCCAATGTATTCAATCTGGCGATAAGGGGAACTTTTGACGACGGTCAGCGGATTATCAAAGAGGTGTTCGGTGATCTGGAATTTAAAGAACGCTATCACCTGGGAGCGATAAACTCCATCAACTTCGCCCGGGTACTGGCGCAGATTGTCTACTATTTTTACGCTTTCAGCCGCGTCTGCGGCAGCAGCGACAAGCAGATAGATTTTGCCGTACCGACCGGCAACTTCGGCGATATTTTTGCCGGATATCTGGCTAAACAGATGGGGCTGCCCATTGGCCGCCTGGTGCTGGCCACCAACGAAAACAACATCCTCGAACGCTTTGTCAACGCTGGCGACTATTCTGTCGGCGCGGTGGTGGAAACCCTGTCGCCCTCCATGGATATTCAGATCGCCAGTAATTTTGAGCGCTATCTGTTCTACCTGCTCGACCGTGACAGCACTAGGCTGAGGCGGACAATGGACGAGTTTGCGGTAACCCACCGCCTTGATTTCTCCACTGCCATCCGCCAGCGCATAGGCGATGATTTTGTCGCCATGTGTGTGGATACGCAACATACCCTGGCGCAGATGCGCGATTTCCATTCTTCGTGCGGCTACGTTCTCGACCCCCACACCGCCGTGGGAGTACACGCTGGCAAACATTTCCAGCGCGATGGTGTTCCCATGGTATGCCTGGCCACAGCACACCCGGCTAAATTTGCCGCTGCGGTTGAGCAGGCCATCGGCCAGCCGCCGCAGCAACCACAGTCGCTACAGGGCATCGAACAGCGCCCGCGCCGCTGCCAACTGGTAGATGCCGATACTACCATCATCAAAAACTATCTGGCCGAAAACGCCATATAATTCGTTTCCGCAGGCAACAGAGATTGTTAACCGTAACGAAAAATGGAAACCATGCGGACAATAATTGTCATTATTCTGGCAGCAGCGATTCTGTTTCTGACCTGGCTCAACTACTCCGGCAGCGATAAACCGGCGCCAGCAGTCCGCCACCTTGTTGCCACCAAAAAGACCGCCGTGCCACCGGCTCACTCTACCGCCACTACAGCGAGGCCGCTTGATTTGAGTATCAGCAGCGCCACACTGGCCGGGATAAACGAGCGCAACGAGCTGCATACCAAAGAGCAAAAAAAGGGGAAAACAACGGCAAGCAACAGCAAAGGTGTCGATATCAGTCCAAAATTACTCTTTAACGACAAGGCAGAAAAAACCACCGAGATGGTCAATGGCGCCGAGATAAACATAAAAGTGCCTTTTGACTGACACCTGCGCCAAAACACCGCCATCACAACCATGTTTTTGTGCTATTTAACTGCGTCATCACTTTTGTCGTCAGACACAGCGGGGCACAGCACGGCGATGTCGGGCGCAATTATGCTATTTCGGTGATTTTCAACCAGATAAAGTAGGTAACGTCGCGCGCAGAAACATTTGGCACGCCAAATGCATGTTAATCATCGCAAGAGTTACAAAGCAACACGTTCCAACCATCCTCATTTAAGCCTCGGTGCTCTCCTCCTTAGCCCGAGGCTATTTTTTTGCCAGATGACCGAACACCACGCCGTCGCCGCAGGCATCGACAACAACCCGATGACACCTGCCGCCTGTGATATCGCCGTTACGCACCTGCACCGTCAAATACTCAGCGCTGACACCGCGCCAGCCAGCGGCGCCTGGGTGGTTGGCAAACACCACCTCAACGCAGGTGCCAATGCGGCTAAACGCATAGGTCTGCCACTTGTGCGCCGCTATTTTGCGTAACTGTGCCGCTCTCTGCCGGGCCGTCCGACCATCTATCTGGCCGGGCATGGCAGCGGCGGCGGTGCCGCTGCGCCGACTGTAGGGAAACACGTGGGCATAGCTGATGGGCAGTTGCTCCAGCATGTGTACCGTATCGCTATGCTCGGCGGCACTCTCGCCGGGAAAGGCACAGATTACATCAATACCGATGGCGCAGGCCGGACGACGAGCGGCTATCTCTTCCACCAGGCGGATAAACTCGCCACCGGTATAATGACGGTTCATGCGGCGCAGCACACTGTCGCTGCCAGATTGCAATGGAATATGCACATGAGGGCAGAGGCGCGGCTGCGCGGCAATAATATCGAGCAGTTCGTCGTCAAACTCCTGCGGTTCCACCGAACCGAGACGGATACGCCCCACAGCGGTATGCTGCAACAGAATGGTAACCAACCGCGCCAGCGACAGCGGTTCAGGCAGATCGCGGCCATACTGGCCGATGTGGATACCGGTAAGGACAATCTCATAATAGCCCGCCTTCACCAGCCGCTCCACCTGCGCTACCACCTCTTGCGGCGGCACCGAGCGACTGCGCCCGCGCGCATAGGGGATAATACAGTAGGAACAAAAAGAGTTGCAGCCGGTCTGAATCTGCACAAAGGCGCGGCTGTGCTCGGCAAAAGCGTTGATAGACAGTGGCGGACAGTGGCGGGCGGCGGCAATATCTCCCACCTGCACTGCTGCGCCACCGGTGGTGACAATGGTATCGAGGCGGGCTTTCTCCATATTGCCGAACACGCATTCCACCCCCGGCAGCTGGACCAGTTGCCGAGGCTGCAACTGGGCATAGCAGCCGGTCACCAGTATCCGGCAGGACGGATTACAGCGTCGGGCCCGACGTATCAGCTTGCGCGACTGCGCATCGCTGGCGGCGGTAACGGTGCAGGTATTAACCACCACCAGATCCGCTCCGTGCTCAAAAGGGCACAGGCTATAACCGAGACGCCGCAGCGTTTCCTCCATGGCCGCCGACTCAAACTGGTTGGCCTTGCACCCCAAGGTTACCACGCAGGCGCTTTTCACTCGATCCAGCCTCCCCCCACAACCATATCGTCGCGATAAAATACCGCCGCCTGCCCCGGCGTAATACCACTTTGCGGCTGGTCGAACTCCACCACCAGCCGTTCCGTCTCGACCATCTCCAAACGCGCCGGTGCCGGTTGATGGCGATAACGGATACGGCAATCCACCCTGGTCGGCATCTTGTCCCACGGCAGTGCCGTAATCACCCGGCCCACCGTCATCTGCCGCCGCAACAAGTGTTCCTTCTCCCCCACCACCACGCGTGCCGCAGCGCTGTCTATAGCGACAACATACAGGGGCTGATGCCAGGCGATGCCAAGACCGCGCCGCTGACCGATGGTAAAACGATAACAACCGCTGTGCCGTCCCAGCACCCGGCCATCAACATGGACAATTTCACCGGCCGGTTGCGCCTGAAGCCGCTGCCGGAGAAACGCGCCGTAATCGTTGGCGGGGATAAAACAGATATCCTGACTTTCGTCACTATGCCGTGCCGTAAGGTGATGCTGTCGCGCCAGTTGCTGCACCTGCCCCTTGTCCATCTCTCCTAAAGGCAGCAATACCCGACTGATATCCAGTCCGCACAGGGGAAACATAAAATAGCTCTGATCTTTGCGCACATCGCGACCGCGTGCCAGCAGCTTCCGTTCCGCAGCGTTGACAATGCGAGCGTAATGGCCGCTGGCAAGATAATCGACTCCCAGCCGCGGTAGCTGTTCAAGCAGATAACCGAATTTGAAGTGCTGATTGCAATCGACGCACGGGTTAGGCGTAAAACCGCGCTGATAAGCGTCACAAAACGGCGCGACAACCTGCCTGTCGAACTCGGCGCGACAATCGAAACAATGGAAATCCAGCCCCAGTTCGGCAGCCACAGCAGCGGCGCCCGCACCGTCGTCAGCGGCGCACAGCAGCATGTGTGCAGCAACAACCTCGTACCCTTGCTGCTGCAACAGCAGAGCCGCTACGGCGGAATCGACCCCGCCACTGAGCGCCACCAGTACCCGTCCGGCGCCCTGCCGCCGACCGATACCCATCAGTGATGATCTTCCTCTATAGCGCACTCGACATAAGTATCGCACTCAATGCCATTAAAATCCATCAACATGGGACTCATGGCACGCAATCTGGCAACAACATCGGCAAACACCGCCACCACTTCATCCACTTCAGCAGCAGTGTTGTGCCGCCCCAGGCTGAAGCGGATACTCGACTGCAATAGGTCGTCCTTAACCCCCATGGCACGCAGCACATGAGAAGCGCCTTCGCTACCGGAACTGCAGGCGGAACCGGACGAAGCGGCTATGCCATGCATATCCAGATGCAGCAGCAGCCCTTCCCCCTCGACAAAGGCCACGCTGATATTGAGGGTTCCCGGCAAGCGCTGTTCGGGATGGCCGTTGACTTGCACATGCTCCACCCGCTGCGTAATTCCCTGCTGCAGCCGATCACGCAGGGCGGCCAGGGTATCCGCATCTTCAGCCAGGCGCGTACGCGCCAGACGGCAGGCAACGCCTAAACCGACAATACCGGGTACATTATGGGTGCCGGCACGCAGACCATACTCTTGATGACCACCGTGAATGTGCGGGCACAATTCCAGCCCCCGCCGCACATACAAGGCACCAATCCCTTTAGGCGCGCCAATTTTATGACCGGAAATGGTAAGAAGATCAACCCCGGCGGCATTAACGTCAAGCGCCAGTTTTCCCGCCGCCTGTACTGCATCGCAATGAAAACGCACTCCGTAACGGCTGGCAATTTCACCAATTTCGGCAATCGGGAATATGGTGCCGGTCTCATTGTTTGCCCACATGACACTGATAAGGATAGTATCGTGATCGATAGCTCTTTCCAGCTGGCGCAAATTAATCATGCCGCGCCGGTCCACCGGCAGAAAGGTAACCCGAAAGCCGTTTTTCTCGCACCAGCGGCAGGTATCCAGCACCGCCGGATGCTCTACGGCAGTGGTAATAATGTGGCGACCACCGGCCCGCAACGCCTCACAACTGCCGATAATGGCTAGGTTGTCCCCCTCGCTGCCGCCACCGGTAAACACAATCTCGTCGCTGCGCGCGCCAATTAACGCAGCCACCTCAGCGCGGGCGTCATCAACCACCTGTTTTACCTCGCGCCCGGCCCAATGCAGGCTGGACGGATTGCCGAAATTGTCGGTAAAAAACGGCAGCATGGCTGCCATTACTTCCTCCTCCACCGGCGTAGTGGCGTTGTTGTCAAAGTATATGCGTTTCATGGCTATCTACCTCCATGATAAATAATGATAGTTACCCGCCCTGTAAAAAACGGTGATAGGCGGGATTGTTTGTTTCTTCGATGTGATAATAGCCCAAATCGGCCAAAAAAGCGTTTAGTTGATCGTACTGACCGACGGGAATTTCCAGACCGATGAGTACCCGGCCGAAATCGCCCCCCTGGGCACGGTAGTGAAACAGCGAAATGTTCCAGTTGCTGCCCATACTGGCGAGAAAACGCCCCAAAGCTCCGGGCCGCTCGGGAAACCAGAAACGATAGAGCAGTTCCTGCCGCGCCTCGGTGGAATGACCACCAACCATGTAGCGGATATGGGTTTTAGCCAGATCATTGTCGGTGATATCGAGACAATCGTAGCCGGAGTTTTGCAACAGGCGAAGAAACTCGCGCCGCTCACCGCCGTCCTTTACCGACAGGCCGACAAAAATATTCGCCCGTTCCCGTCCGGCCAGGCGATAATTGAACTCGGTAACATTGCGCGTGCCGATCATCTCGGTGCAAAAGCGGCGCAACGAACCGGGTTGTTCCGGGATAGTTACCGCATACAGCGCCTCCTTTTTCTCCCCCACCAGAGTGCGTTCGGCGACAAAGCGCAGCCGATCGAAATTCATGTTGGCGCCGGAATTAACCGCCACAATCGACTTGCCGCGCCAGTTATGCTCGCCAACATACTTTTGTACCCCGGCCACCGCCAGCGCCCCCGCCGGCTCAACAATGGAGCGGGTATCCTGATAGATGGTTTTGATGGCGCTGCAGATCTCATCGGTGGAAACAGTAATCATATCGTCGACAAACTGGCGGCACAGCTCAAAGGTACGCGCGCCCACAGCGCGCACCGCCACCCCATCGGCAAAAATCCCCACGCCGTCGAGGCAGATCCGCCGCCCCTGACGCAACGATCTGGTCATGGCGTCACTGTCTTCCGGCTCCACGCCGATCACCCTGATCTCCGGCGTAACCGCCTTGATGTAGCTGGCGATACCGGCAATAAGACCACCGCCGCCCACCGGAACAAAAATCGCGTCCAACCGGGCGCTGCTCTGGCGGATAATTTCATCGGCCACTGTCCCCTGGCCGGCAATAACATAATCGTCATCAAAGGGATGGATATACACCATGCCGCTGCTCTCCACCACCTCGGCACAATGATCGGCAGCCTCGGAGTAATTGTCGCCATGCAGGATCACCTCGGCGCCATAGGCCCGCACAGCGGCAATCTTGATGGCCGGCGTGGTAACCGGCATCACAATAACCGCCTTTATCCCCAACTGCCGGGCGGAAAACGCCACCCCCTGAGCATGATTACCCGCCGAAGCGGCAATTACACCGCGCCGCCGCTGCTCACCGTCAAGCTGCGCAATACGATTATAGGCACCACGCAACTTGAAGGAAAACACCGCTTGCAGATCCTCCCGCTTGAACCACACCCGGTTATCCAGCTTGGCTGAAAGCGCCCCGGCCTCCTCCAGCGGCGTTTCCACCGCCGCGTCATAAACACGCGAAGTAAGAATCAGGCGCAACATCCTGTTTTCCATACACCCTCCCGGGGGATGTTCTTGCTTTAATGCTTTAACGCTCCAACACAACAACCGCCGCTGTTGTAGCACGCTGATACGTGGCGGTCAAACCAACGGACAATAAATTTAAGCGCGGGTATCGACAATTGTATACAGTTTAATTTATACTGTGACGGTTGTTGAGTCGTGGCAGGTATTTTCTGCCCATTATTCCCACCCGTGCAGCCGTAGTAGCTTTTTATTGATACGGCACCGGGTATCATATTGTGTAATGATGCAAAGGAGAGCAACAATGTCAGAGTTCAAGTACCAGGATCCGTTTCCCCTAGGTAAGGACACCACCGAGTACCGTCTGCTGACCAAGGATTACGTCAGCACCGCCGAGTTTGACGGCAAGCAGATTCTTAAAGTCGATCCTGAAGGATTAGCTTACCTGTCAAATCAGGCGTTTCGTGAAGTCAACTTCCTGCTGCGTCCGGCGCACAACGACAAAGTTGCTCAGATCCTGCGCGATCCTGAGGCATCTGCCAACGACCGTGGTGTTGCCATGGCGATGCTGAAAAACGCCATAGTAGCAGCCAAGTTTGAGCTGCCGTTCTGCCAGGATACCGGCACCGCCACCATCCTCGGCAAAAAAGGGCAATGTGTATGGACCGGCGGCAACGATGCCGAACAACTCTCTGCCGGTGTATACAAAACCTACACTGAGGAAAACCTGCGCTATTCCCAAAATGCGCCGCTGAATATGTACGACGAGGTCAACACCAAGTGCAATCTGCCGGCGCAGATAGATCTGATGGCGGTGGAAGGCGACGAGTACAAGTTCCTCTTTATCGTCAAAGGTGGCGGCAGCGCCAACAAGAGCTACCTGTATCAGGAAACGAAAGCCACCATCAATAAAAATACCCTGGTTGACTGGCTGGTAGCCAAGATGAAGTCCCTCGGTACCGCCGCCTGCCCGCCGTACCATATCGCTTTCTGCATCGGCGGCACCAGTGCCGAAACCTGCCTCAAAACGGCAAAACTGGCTTCGGCAGGCTATCTCGACAATCTGCCTACAGAAGGCAACGAGCTGGGTCGATCGTTCCGCGACGTGGAGCTGGAGCAGGAGCTGCTCAAGCGTGCCCAGGAACTCGGCATCGGCGCCCAGTTTGGCGGCAAATATTTCGCCCACGATGTGCGTGTTATCCGTTCCAGCCGCCACGGTGCCTCCTGTCCAATTGGCCTGGCGGTATCCTGCTCCGCCGACCGCAACATCAAGGCCAAAATCAACAAGGACGGCATCTGGCTGGAGAAGATGGACGCCAATCCCGAACGGTTACTGCCGCAAGGTGAACGCGGTTCCAATCGCCCCGAGGTGGTAAAAATTGACCTGAATCAGCCCATGAAGGATGTTCTGGCCGAACTGTCCAAATATCCCATCAAGACTCAGTTGTCATTGAGTGGCACCATTATCGTCGGTCGCGACATTGCCCACGCCCGTTTCCGTGAGATTATCGAGCGCGGCGAAGAACTGCCACAGTACCTTAAGGATTATCCCATCTACTACGCCGGTCCGGCCAAAACTCCGCCCGGCAAGCCGTCCGGTTCCTTCGGCCCCACCACGGCGGCGCGAATGGATCCCTACGTGGACATGCTGCAATCTCGCGGCGCATCCATGATTATGATCGCCAAAGGTAACCGCTCACAGCAGGTAACCGATTCGTGCAACAAGCACGGCGGTTTCTACCTCGGTTCCATCGGTGGCCCGGCGGCGGCGCTGGCAGAGTACAACATCAAGAGTGTCGAGTGCCTCGACTTTGAAGACCTGGGCATGGAAGCGGTTTGGAAGATCGAAGTAGTTGACTTCCCGGCATTTATCCTAGTTGATGATAAAGGCAACGACTTCTTCAAAGAACTGGGCTTCTAAACTGCCGATTCCACAATTGCGTCACAATAAAAAAGGCTGCGCCGTTACGGCGCAGCCTTTTTTATGGGCAAAAACACCAACCCAACCTACCCCAATGCCATTGGCAACGCGCAGCACCGTAGGTTGGGTAGAGCGTAGCGAAACCCAACGAATCATGGCGCTGCCGGTTACAAACCTGTTGGGTTTCATTTCATTCTACCCAACCTACCTTAATGCCGTAACAACGCGTAGCACCGTAGGTTGGGTAGAGCAGAGCGAAACCCAACAAACCATGGCGCTGCCGGTTACAAACCTGTTGGGTTTCATTTCATTCTACCCAACCTACCTTAATGCCGTAACAATGCGTAGCACCGTAGGTTGGGTAGAGCGTAGCGAAACCCAACGAATCATGGCGCTGCCGGTTACAAACCTGTTGGGTTTCATTTCATTCTACCCAACCTACCTTAATGCCGTAACAATGCGTAGCACCGTAGGTTGGGTAGAGCGTAGCGAAACCCA
>Ga0256842_1001703_pt1 | contig 17110 bp, 10 predicted proteins | sample 4559240metaG_FD_185973 | JGI IMG/M metagenome (GOLD analysis project Ga0256842, IMG submission 185973) | Hydrothermal vent microbial communities from Guaymas Basin, Mexico - 4559-240 | ecosystem: Environmental > Aquatic > Marine > Hydrothermal vents | place: Mexico: Guaymas Basin | collected...
ATCATCAAAAATTAAACATTTATATTTATCTTCACCTGATTTAAATCCCTGACTTAATGAAATATATCGCTTAACAAAAAGTAATAAAATATTTCTCCAGTTTATTTTTTTTATTACTTAAAGCTCTATAATAAACATCCTTTTTTCCTTTTGTAGGTGGAGTGAATTTACTTGTATATAATGAATTAATGGTTTTGCTCATTGTAAATGGAAGTATAAGCAGTAAATTAATAATATCGCCAAAAGGAACACCCGTTTCTTTTACAGATTTAAATATTTTAGAAGCTTTGCTTATTTTAAATAAATCAAGATACTCTTTGAAAAATTCCGGACTAACCCATGTATCCTTAAAAAAAAATTAATTCTTGAATTTTAGCAATATCTTTGTCGTGTAGCATAGTGGTAGCTTTTTTGTTGGTACTTCAAAGATACTAATATTCAGGTTATTAACCTGAATATTATGCTACTTTTTTACAAATTTATTACCTGATAGCACTTGTGTTTATTGGGTGCGAAACTTCAGTAAATATAACTTTTAGCTGACTTTTATAAAGATATAAAGAATTGATGAGTTGCTAAGTTTTTTTAAACTAAGGAACATAGATGTGTAATTTATATAGGTGAGATATTTCAAAAAAGAAATAGCCAATGAACGGAATTAGCCGATTTGAGTATAATCGGAAATTTATTCTTTTTGTAAAAAAAGATGATAAGTTTGGTATAACAATGTTTTATTTTTCTTGATCAAAGATATTTTATAAAATAATTATATGCTATGAATAATGTGGTTTAATTTTGAAATATGTATTAATAAATTTGTGCTGAAACTGTGAGTAAAGTTTATATCCAGTTCAGGAATCATAAAAGAGAAATAATTCCAAAATTCTATTTGAAGTATTTTCCTTGCCAGCTGTTTCTTTTCAATAGTTCTCTTTCGATTTTATTGAGAATTTGATCATTTCTAATATTTCCCCATGAATTTCCCACATTAAATCGTGGTGGAACTTCTCCTGCAAATCTTTCAATAACAAAATTTGGATTTAGTTGTTCCACAAAATCAACAATAAACTGTATATATTCATTAAGTTCAAAAAAGCGATAATTTTTAGGATTAATTAGATAGTCTTTAGCCATAGCTGTTCCTTTAATTATTTGCAATTGGTGGAATTTTATTGCATCAAGGGGTAGCTTATTGAGAATATTAGCTTCGGACATCATCATCTCTTTTGTTTCACCTGGCAGTCCAAAAATCATATGTCCACCTACTTTTATGCCATATTCATGGGTTATATTTATAGCTTTTACTACACTTTCAAAATTATGGCCTCGATTTATTTTTACCAAGCTTTCATCATAGCACGATTCTATTCCATATTCAATGATTACGTAGTATTTTTTTGATAATTCTGCAAAATACTCAAGCTTCTCTTTATCGATAACATCAGAACGGGTTCCTATTACTAGTCCAATAATACCAGGAATACTAAGAGCTTCATTATAAATCTTTATTAACTCTGGCAGAGGTTTATAAGTATTAGAATATGCTTGAAAATATGCAAGATATTTTTCTGACCTTCTATATCTATTTGTATGAAATTCCATTCCTTCGGTAAGTTGTTGAGCAATAGTTTTTTCCGGGGTGCAATAAGATGGATTGAAAGATTCATTATTGCAGTATGTACAACCTCCTCGTGCTACACTTCCATCTCTATTAGGACAAGTGAAGCCTGCATCTACGCTAAGTTTTTGTACTCTTTCTCCAAAATGTTTTTTAAAATATTGTGCATAAGCATTAAATCTTCTATCGTGTCCCCATGGGTATTTGTGAGTATTCATTATTGTTTTTGTAAAATTTATGTGTTACAAAAGTAATGTAATTAGGTATTGCTGTTAGATAAATAGATGATAATAAGTAAGGATAATATTTAAAAGATTATTTCATTTCTTCAATGTATTAAAATTTGTTATGTTCGTTTCATAATATTCTAACTTTGCCGACATGAATATTCCCGATTTTGTCAGTCTGTTTCGTTCAGACATTCAGTTTAATAATTTTGTTGATGCTATAAAAAATAAGCAAAAACATATTTATTTAAAAGGTTTATTAGGGTCCTCGAGTTCTATTTTAGCATATAATCTGCATAAAGAAAGTTCAGGAATTTCTCTTTTTGTACTTCCCGATAAAGAGAGTGCTGCTTTTTTTATGAATGACTTGGAACAAATATTGGGTGAAACAGCAAAAAAAATGAATAGAAAGAAGGTCCTTTTCTTTCCTTCGGCATATAAAAAAGCTTATGACTTTGAACATACTGATAATAACAATCTTCTTTATAGAACAGAAGTTATAAAGAGAATTGGTGATGGTAGCCGAAATCTTTTTGTTGTTACGTTCCCTGAAGCCTTAAGCGAGAAAATTGTAACTAAAAGTTACATAAGTAAAAACACATTAAAACTAAATGTAGGTGAAGAAGTTAGTTTGGATTTTATTATCGAGATACTTCAAGAGTATGGTTTTGAGCAGGTTGATTTTGTAGTGGAACCCGGACAATTTGCAATTCGTGGAGGATTGGTAGATATTTTCTCTTTCTCAAATGATTATCCATATCGAATTGAGTTTTTTGGCGATGAAGTTGAATCTATAAGAAGTTTTGACCCTACTACTCAGCGATCTGTTGAACAGGAAAAAAAGATACATATTATTCCTAATGTACAATCCAGAAGTATCTTGGAGAAAAGAACAGACTTGCTGAATTTTCTGCCCAAAAATACGAGGCTTTGGCTTAATAATATTAATCTTGTTGTTGATATTCTCAATAATGAATACTCTAAAGCTGTAGAACTATTTGACAAATTGGATACAACTATCAGCCAACAAAAGCCTGATGAGTTATTCTCTGATGGGAATACTTTTTTCGAATCCATAGAAAAACATTTGTCGATTGAGTATAATCAAGGCCAAAGTTATTATAAAGAAGCCAAGACTTTTGAATTTAACACGAAGCATCAGCCTCATTTTCATAAAAAATTTGACTTACTAGTAGACAATCTATTGGAAAACAGTGCTAATGGAATCAAAAATTTTATTCTTGCGGATCAGGAAAGTCAGATTAGAAGAATTAAGGCAATATTCGCTGATATGTCAGAAGATGAAGACCAGCCTATAGCAATACAATGGGAGCCTGTACTTCTTAGTTTGGAAAAGGGATTTATAGATATAGATAATGGTATTGCTTGTTATACCGACCATCAGATTTTTGAACGTTATCATAAATTTCAGCTTAAAGAGCGTTTTGCAAGTAAGGAAGCTATTACTCTTAAAGAGATATATAATTTGCAACCTGGTGATTTTGTTACTCATGTAGATCACGGTGTTGCGCGTTTTGGAGGTTTGGAGAAGATTAATAATAATGGTAAAGAGCAAGAAGCAATACGTTTACATTTTCAGAATAATGATTTAATTTATGTAAGTATTCATGCTCTTCATAGAGTTTCAAAATATGTAAGTAAAGATGGGACAGAGCCAAAACTAAGTAAATTGGGTTCTAAATCATGGGCAAATCTTAAAGCTAAAACAAAGACTAAGGTAAAGGATATTGCCAAAGATTTGATTAGCCTTTATGCCAAGCGTAAAGCTACAGAAGGCTATGCTTTTGAGCCTGATAGTTTTATGCAAACAGAATTAGAGGCATCGTTTATTTATGAGGATACTCCGGATCAGGTGAAAGCTACTGAGGATTTCAAGAAAGATATGGAGAGTAAAAGTCCGATGGATAGGCTTATATGTGGTGATGTTGGTTTTGGAAAAACAGAAATAGCTATTAGGGCAGCTTTTAAGGCTGTGGCTGATAATAAACAGGTAGCAGTTTTGGTCCCTACAACTATTTTAGCATTGCAACACTATCATACTTTCAAAGAAAGATTGGCAAATTTTCCTGCTAAGATAGATTATATCAATAGGTTTAGAACTAGAAAGGAACAACAGGAGATTTTAAAGAAATTAGCTCAAGGAGAAATTGATATTCTTATTGGAACACATAGAATCGTTGGTAAGGATGTGAAATTTAAAGACCTTGGATTGTTAATAATAGATGAAGAGCAGAAGTTTGGTGTTGCTATAAAAGAAAAACTTAAGAATTTAAAAGTAAATGTAGACACACTTACTTTGACTGCCACACCTATTCCGCGTACTTTGCAATTCTCATTAATGGGTGCCAGAGATTTAAGTATTATAAACACTCCTCCTCCTAATAGATTTCCTGTAGAAACTCGTTTGCATGCTATTAATGAGGACGTTATACGTGAAGCTATACAATACGAACTTGCCCGGCGTGGACAGGTTTATGTTATTAATAATCGCATTCAGAATATCTATGAAATAGCATTGCTAATAAACAAATTGGTGCCACAAGCCCGCGTAGCAGTTGGACATGGTCAAATGGAGGGGCGTAAATTGGAAAAGACAATGTTGGGTTTTGTAGAAGGTGATTATGATGTGCTTGTTGCAACTACAATTGTAGAATCAGGGCTTGATATTTCCAATGCCAATACAATGATAATTTACGATGCTCAAAATTACGGCTTAAGTGATTTGCATCAGCTTAGAGGTAGAGTAGGGCGTTCAAATAAAAAGGCTTTTTGTTATTTGCTTGCACCTCCTCTTTCTGTTCTTACTCAGGAGGCTCGCAAAAGATTACAATCGATAGAAGAATTTTCTGATTTAGGATCTGGTTTTAACATTGCAATGCGTGATTTAGATATACGCGGTGCCGGTAATATTCTTGGTGCTGAACAGAGTGGTTTTATTTCAGAAATAGGTTTTGAAATGTTCCATCAAATTATGGATGAAGCTATACAGGAACTTAAGGAAACGGATTTTAAAGATATTTTTAAGGATGAACTGGAAGCTAAAACAAAGACTTTTGTTAAGAATAACAGGCTCGAAACAGATATGAAAATACTAATTCCTGATGATTATATAGAACAGTCGAGCGAAAGACTTATTTTCTATAAAAAACTTGATGCTTGTAAAACAGAGGATGAGCTTGAAGCATTTAAAGAGGAAATATCTGATCGTTTTGGACCGATTACACCTGAAATTCATAGTCTTATCAATAGCTTGCGCCTTAGATGGATAGCACAGGCTTTAGGAATTGAGAAAATTAGTATTAAAAATAATATTATGATTGCCTGGTTGGTATACCGGCAAGAGTCAGAATACTATTCCAGCCAAACCTTTGCCAAGATAATACAATATCTACAAATAAATCCTAATGTCGCAAAACTTAAAGAGGTTAAAAACAAACTTATACTTAACTTCAATAATATTAATAGTATAGAAATAGCTTTGCAGAAACTACAGAAAATGTATAATTGGGTTGGTATACAATAAAATGGTTTGGGATATATTATTAAAACTTGCCTCCTAATACACAGGTCAATTTCGTATGCTGAATATCTCCATTTAGGTTGAAAGTTTCAATATATATGATATAGATTCCAATTTTAGCCTTTTGGTTATTGTTATCTATTCCATCCCAAATAATATGTCCCGATTGCCCAAGGAATTCACCATTCGTTAAGGTTCTAATTAATTTGCCATTTGCATCATAGATTAATATATTTGCACTATAACCTCCTTCAGGAAGATTATATGAAATCTCAAGAAAATCTTCAAAGCCATCATTATCTGGAGAGAATATTTCAGGAGAACGCGACCAAACATTAGAAGATGTTTTACCTTTGAAGGTCTGGCTATTCACATAAGTTGGTGTTCCTCCAAAGCCTTCAGCATTTCGTCCCGGAACTGCTGCTGACCGCCAATTGCTATGCTTAAAAGCACTTACATCAAAACTAATTCTTTCCAGACTAATTCCTTCGGGATTATTAATTAATGCATAGTGCATATCCTCAGTATAATTCATCCCGTCAATAAATTGTAATGAATTAGTGATAAGATAAATATTACCGGAACTATTGCTCATACTCGGTAATGAAATCATATCTATCATTTGATTTGGTTCTGCTACAAAATATTGCTGTTTTACTTTTGATGAAGAAGTGCTTAACACATAATATTTTTTTGGAAAAATCTGATAGCCATTAGTGCTAATATCTTTGATATTGGTATAGGTTTCGTCTTCGCTGTCCCAATTTGCTAAACGTAAGAATTTTAAGTCAATTATTTTTTCTGAATTATTATAAATCTCCACATAATCAACTCCATCATTTTTTGGGTTAAATAATATTTCATTTATCAATACATCGTTGGAGTCTGCTGTCTCAGCAAGTCCAAATGGAAGCTCAAAATTAGAGGATGTCGTATTACCAGCACAATCAGTAATCCCTTGCGATATAGTAAGTTTGTAAATAATTCCCATTTGTAATGGCGATGATAATTGCAATGTATAAGATTTATAATCCGGAAATGAAGCTTTAACATTTATTGGATTACCAATACCGTTAGAAATATTATATAACTGGGTGTTTAATGCTATTGTTGAGTCTAATGCTTCTTTCCAAAACAATTGCAATGTTTGAACATTAACCACCACTACTTTATCTATTTCAGGCGCTGTAATATCAGGATTAGAAGATTTTATGGAATTTATACTTCCCGGTGTTCCTCCATTTAAATTATTAGAGGCTTTCCAGTTGGTTTTTTCACCACAAGTATTTTCTGGGTCAATTTGTTCCAAAGACCAACCCCCATCTTCTTTGGCCACATTTTGATACCAATTGCTATTATAAGAAATGAAATGCATTAATTTATTGCTGTCAGTTCTTAATAAAAGATCAGTACCGGAATTTGTTAATGAAAAAGAAGAAAGTCCAACAAAATCACCATAGGGAGTAAAATATGTCTCATCAGATTGGTGGCCAATAATTAGATACGAATTAGGAGAAATATAAGCTTCTGGTAAAATTTTATCAGAGCTCCCTATTGTCAAAATCCAGTTTTTAATATTTACTTTTACATTGCTATTATTGTATATTTCAATGTATTCGGCATCTGGTAACCCTACTGTTGGTACAGGGTCAGACATTATTTCATTAATAACAATATCTCCTTTTTGTAGGTAATACCATCTAAAAGCTAAAGTTTGAGTACCCATTGCATTTCCGGCAATATCTTCTACACCACTAACGCTTATATTATATGCTTTATCGTAAACTAAGTTTGATGATAAATAAATATCTACGGTACTATTGTCAGTAGAAGATTTTACTACTGAAGAGGGTATTCCTACGCCTCCATCAATTTGGTAATTTTGAGTGTTTTCGCAAGTTGCTGAGTCAACGCTTTCATTAAAAAATAATTGTAAATGGCTATTAGATATAATTTTTACATCCATTATTTCCGGAGGGATAGTATCGTACTGAATATTTCCTGCATAAAAATTATCATAATAGAATTTCGTGGAATTGCTGGATGTATATTTACAAAATACTCCAAAGTAATTAGAATTGGTATAAGTGGTATCTAAAGTTGTCCCTTCTAAAATATAGTTTACACCAGCCTGGTCATCAGTAAATAAAGACCAATTACCATTAGGATCGCATTTAACTTTAATATTTAATTTGTTAACAGAGTTTCCTGTGCTTGCGTGAGTCCCATCAATTATCTTTGTCAATATATTTCCATCTTGTCGCCATAGCGAAATATTATCCTGAGTGGAGCCAATTTGTACATAATATCCATTTAATGAGCCTTTTAAATTGAAGTTATCAGAGGCAAGATAAACTCTAGAATAATTATTTGATGAAGAATTGAAAGAATGTTTAACATAGAAAGACCATTCTGAATTTCGTATAATATAGCTTGCAGTTGCCAGATATGAAGTGTCAGATCCAGAAGAAATTAAATGAAGATATTTTGAAGAATTAATTTCAAAATGTGATGTATTACCATCCCAGATAGGGTTTTGAGTAAAGTCTCCATCCGAAAAATCATCTTGGAATTGAGCAAAACCAGATATATAAACAACAGATAAACAGAATATTAAAATGTGTTTTAAATTCATACAGAAATATATTATGTAAATATAAAATAGTGAATAAAAGTAATATTTTTGTAATCGCAAATGATATTTTAATTTTTTAAACTTTCGATATGAAAATTGCAATAATTGGAGCTACTGGATTAGTGGGACGTAAAATGATAGAAGTACTGGAAGAAATGATGATAGATCATTCGCAGTTGATTTTTTCTGCTTCAGAAAAATCTATTGGTAAGCTTTTAGATTTTAATGGTGAGAAGCAAAAGGTGGTATCTGTTGCCGAGGCTTTAGAGTCTAATCCTGATATAGCTTTGTTTAGTGCAGGAAGTGCAGTTTCATTGGAGTGGGCTCCTAAATTTGCAGAAAAAGATTGTTATGTTATAGATAACTCTTCTGCATGGAGATTGGATGATAAAGTGCCATTAATAGTACCGGAAATAAATGCTAAAGAGATAAATCAAAATACTCGCATTATTGCAAATCCAAATTGTTCAACTATTCAGTTGGCACTTGCAATAAAACCATTGCAACATATTTATGGAATCAAGCGCATGGTAGTTTCTACATATCAATCTGTTACCGGCTCTGGTATAAATGGAATTAATCAATTGGAAAGTGAGCGCAGGGGCGAAATACCGGAGGTAAAAGCTTATCCACATCAGATTGATAAAAATGTTATTCCTCAGGGTGGAGATTTTCTTGAGAATGATTATACCACTGAAGAGATGAAGTTGGTTAATGAAACAAGAAAAATCCTTGATGCTCCTGATATGGCAATTACAGCTACTGTTGTAAGAGTACCGGTTACCGGTGGCCATTCTGAAGCTGTAAATTTAGAGTTTGAAAAGGATTATGATATCAACGAAGCTAAGAAACTTATCGGTATGATGCCCGGAATCGTTGTTTTAGATTTTCCACAAGCAAACCTTTATCCAATGCCTTCAATATCGGAAGGAAAAGACCAGGTTTTTGTTGGTAGAATTCGTCGTGATGAAAGTGTTGCCAGCGGACTTAATATGTGGGTGGTGGCGGATAACCTTCGCAAAGGTGCAGCTACTAATGCAGTTCAAATTGCAAAGTATATTTTCCTTAATGGCTTGTTAAAGAAATAATAAATTAGAATTACAGTTACTTTTTAGTTTGATTTTTATATTAAATATAATAGTCAGATAATAAATTATTTACAATTTATATACAATATATGATTTAGTGTCATATTTTCACTAAATCTAATTTGCATGATATTTCCATTGTAGAATTTTAGTAGAAATACAGGCTAAACCAAAATCATTCTTAATTTTTTAAAAAGTATTTACACATATATTTAAAATAAATTGTAAATTTGCTCATAATAATCTTATTAAAATTTGTGACCTATGACCGAAGAAGCTGAAATGTGTTTAGAAATGGCCGAAGAAAGTATGCAAGCAAGTATTGAACATTTGCGCAGAGAGTTGCATAAACTTAGAGCCGGTAAAGCTAATCCTTCTATTTTAGATGGCATTATGATTGAGAACTATGGTAGCAAGATGCCTCTAAATCAAGTTGCTAGTATTAACACTCCTGATGCCAGGACTTTAGTTATTCAGCCTTGGGATAAATCTAATCTTAGCATTATTGAGAAAGAAATAATAAACTCTAATATTGGTTTAAATCCTCAAAATGATGGTACTATTATTAGATTAAATATTCCTGTGCTAACAGAAGAGAGGCGTCATGAGTTAATTAAAAGAGCAAAAGCTGAAGCTGAGGAAGCTCGTATTGGTATTAGAAATGCAAGAAAATCTGCTATGCATGAGGCTCAACAATTAGAAAAAGATGGACTTAGTGAAGATATGCGTAAACGTCTCGAAACTAAAATTCAAGAAGTAACAGATAAGTTTGGAAAAGTAGTTGAAGATGTGTTGTCTGAGAAAGAAAAGGATATTTCAACAATATAAATTAACGATATTCGCTGATAATCCCACCTATAATAAAATAATAGTGTGGGATTTTTAATTTATTAAACATATAAATTAGCTTATAATGAAACTAAATAATATAATAAAGGCAATTGAATCATTGGCACCGTTATCATTACAAGAAAAGTACGATAATAGTGGACTTATTGTTGGTAGCTCAAAGATGGAAATTACAAAAGCTATAATAAGTTTTGATGTTACTGAGCGGGTTATAGAAGAGGCTATTTCATTAGGAGCTAATTTAATAATTTCTCACCATCCTATCATTTTTGGGGGAATAAAAAAGCTAAACTACGGCAATTATGTGGAGAGAGTTGTAATGCAAGCCATTAAAAATGATATTGCTCTTTATGCAGCTCATACTAATCTTGATAACGTAATTGAAGGCACTAATAGAATCTTGGCCGATAAGCTAGAGTTAGATAATTTAGAAGTTTTACAAGGTGTAGATAATCAACTATTTAAATTGGTAGTTTTTGTGCCTTCTTCACATTTAGAACAAGTAAAGACGGCTATTTTTGAAGCCGGTGCCGGTCATATAGGAAATTACGATCAATGTAGTTATAGTACAAATGGAGAAGGAAGTTTTAGAGCACTAAATGGAGCAAATCCTTATGTCGGAACTCATAATAAACAACATATTGAAAGTGAATATCGTTTAGAAACTATTTTCCCCTCACACATAAAAGGGAACGTGTTGCAGGCAATGATAAATGCTCATCCTTATGAAGAAGTTGCCTATGATATTTACTCCTTGGAAAAGAAGAATAAATATATTGGTGCAGGAGTAATCGGAAAGTTAAAGAATGAGATATCAGAAAAAGAATTCCTGATTAAATTAAAGGATATAACTCAAGCAAAATGTATTCGACATACTAAGTTAAGAAATAAGACAGTCAAAAAAGTCGCAATATGTGGAGGAAGTGGGGCGTTCCTAATAAAAAACGCAATTCACTCAGACGCTGATATCTATATAACCGGTGATGTAAAATATCATGAGTTTTTTGATGCCGAAGATAAAATGATAATAGCAGACATTGGACATTATGAAAGTGAGCAGTTTACTACCAAATTATTATATGATTTTATTAAAGAAAAATTTCCTACATTTGCAGTCCAAATTTCGGATATTAATACCAATCCGATAAATTATTTGTAATCAGGAAATTAACTATAAATAACCTATGAGCAAAATTAAATCTGGAGACGCACAAAAGAATCAATTTGCAAATATCTCCGTAGAAGAACGCTTAGTTGCATTAGCTAGACTTCAAGATATAGATTCTCAAATTGATGATATTAGAATCGTTAGAGGAGAATTACCTCTTGAAGTACAAGACTTAGAAGATGAAGTACAAGGTCTTCAAACTAGAATTGATAAGCTAAATGCTGAGATTCAAGAAATAGAAAATAGTATAAAAGAAAAAGAAGCAGTTCTTAGCGAAGGCGTTATTTTGGTAAAAAAATACGAAGAGCAAAGAATGAATGTTCGTAATAATCGCGAATACGATTCTTTAACTAAGGAGATTGAATATCAAGGTCTTGAAATGCAATTGGCAGAAAAGAGAATAAAAGAATTCACTTATTCTGTTGAAATGAAAAAAGAGGTGATAGCACAAGCTGAAGAGAAACTTAATAGTAGAATCGCGGATCTAGAGGATAAAAAGAATAAATTGGCAGAGATTGTTTCTGAAACTGAGCGTGAAGAAAAAGAATTAAACGAGAAGTCGAGAGAAAACGAGAAGTTTATTGAACCACGCTTATTGACAGCATATAAACGTATTCGTGAGAATGCCCGTAATGGATTAGCAGTAGTGCCTATTGAGCGTGATGCTTGTGGAGGTTGCTTTAATAAAATTCCACCACAACGTCAACTTGATATTCGTATGCACAAGAAAATTATCGTTTGCGAGTATTGTGGACGTATTTTGATTGATAATGAAATAAAAGAGATTGTAGCAGGAAAATAAGTCTTTGATACAAATCTTATTAGCCTGAGCTCGGCATAAGCTTTCTGCGAGATAAATTTTATATCGGGCTATGGCTATTAAAAACCAAACTCTATTAGAGCTTGGTTTTTTGTTTATTACGAATCAATTTAATGTATTTTTGCAATTAATTAGAATTTAGACTATCCTATGAAACACTTACGCAATTTCTGTATAATAGCACATATCGACCATGGTAAAAGTACTTTGGCCGATCGTCTCTTAGAATTTACCGAAACTGTTTCACAAAGAGATCTGCAAGCCCAAGTTCTTGACGATATGGAGCTGGAACGCGAACGAGGTATCACTATAAAAAGCCATGCAATACAGATGGACTATCTTTATAATGGAGAGAAGTATAGTCTTAACCTTATTGATACTCCCGGTCATGTAGATTTTAGCTACGAAGTATCTCGATCTATTGCTGCCTGTGAGGGAGCTCTTTTAATCGTTGACGCCACTCAAGGAATTCAAGCACAAACTATTTCTAATCTATATTTGGCAATTGAAAATGACCTTGAAATTATTCCAGTAATGAATAAGATGGACCTCCCAAATGCTATGCCACTGGAGGTTGCCGATCAAATTGTTGACCTTATAGGCTGCGACCTTGAAGATATTATTGAGGCTAGTGGAAAAACAGGATATGGCGTTGATAAGATATTAGATGCAATAGTAGAAAAAGTCCCTCCTCCAGTAGGAGATCCTGAGGCTCCTTTGCAAGCCTTAATTTTTGATTCCGTTTTTAATTCTTTTAGAGGAATTATTGCATATTTCAAAATTGTGCAAGGTTCTATTAAAAAGAATGACTTGGTAAAATTTTATAATACCGGTAAGGAATACAAGGCTGATGAAATTGGAGTGTTACGTTTAAAACAAGAACCTAGAAATCAGCTTTCTACGGGTGATGTGGGATATATTATTTCTGGAATTAAAACGTCTAAAGAAGTTCAGGTAGGTGATACTATTACTCATATTTCCAGACCTTGCGATAAACCAATTGGAGGTTTTGAAGATGTAAAACCTATGGTGTTTGCCGGAGTTTACCCTGTTGATGCTGAAGACTATGAAGACCTAAGGGCTGCCATGGAGAAACTTCAACTTAATGATGCTTCATTAACTTATGAACCTGAATCTTCTGCCGCTCTTGGTTTTGGTTTCCGTTGTGGTTTCCTTGGTCTACTGCATATGGAAATTATCCAGGAACGCCTTGATAGAGAGTTTAATATGAACGTTATTACAACTGTTCCCAATGTGTCATATAAAGTTTATACTCGTAAGGGGGAAATTTTAGATGTTTATAACCCCTCGGGATTGCCAGATATTTCTGCTATTGACCATATTGAAGAGCCTTTTATCCTTGCTCAAGTTATACTTCAGTCCGAGTTTATGGGGCCGGTGATGAAATTGTGTCTTGATAAAAGAGGTGTTCTTAAAAACACTACCTTCTTAACTAGTAATCGTGTAGAACTTAGTTTTGATATGCCTTTGGGTGAGATTGTTTTTGATTTTTATGATAAGCTTAAAAGTATTTCTAAAGGTTATGCTTCTTTCGACTATCATATTAATGGATTTCAAACAGCAAATTTAGTGCGTCTAGACATATTACTTAATGGTGAATATGTTGATGCCTTAAGTACTCTTATTCATAAAGATAATGCTTACGAATTTGGTAAAAGAATATGCGTAAAGCTTAAAGAACTTATTCCTCGTCAGCAGTTTGATATTGCTATTCAGGCCGCAATAGGAGCTAAGATTATCTCCCGCGAAACAGTAAAAGCTGTTCGTAAAGATGTAACAGCCAAATGTTATGGTGGTGATATTACTAGAAAACGTAAGCTTTTGGAAAAACAAAAGAAAGGTAAGAAACGTATGCGACAAGTAGGAAATGTAGAAGTTCCTCAGACAGCTTTCTTAGCAGTACTAAAACTGGATTAATGAGAATTAAATAAAATATTAAATTTAAAAAGGCTCCTATAGAGGAGCCTTTTTAGTAGAGATTGAGTGGTTTTTAGAATAGATTTCTTTTCTAAGGAATTGCTATTATTATTAACATAAGAAGTAGTGTTATAAGGGAGATTCTGAATAATATTTCTAGACTTTTCATTTTTATTAGTTTTTTATCATTAGTATTATTTCTTTAATTATTGTCTATAGCAAATATATGATTCTTATATTTGCTTTTATAAGAGAAGAATACGGAATATGAATAGGTAAAATACTGAAATTTTATTTTTTTTTATGGGTAATAATACAGATTTATAGTCATTTATTGTGCTTAGTGATTTATTTTTTTTTAAAATTAGTAATGAATCATATAATTTTATTTATGCCGACAAAGAAATTTGTAATATTAATGGCATCTTTTGCACCATTCTTTTTTTTAGGCTATGCATAAAGGATTATCCAATTGTTAACAAACAAATAATTTCTGGGATTAAATTTTGTTCTCTTAGCTGTTAATGGATGGGTATACAAATGAAAGCTATATTGAATTTTAATATCAAGTTATTATTTATTCTTTTCGCAAATATCAATTAGCATTTTTAGTCTGTTATAGCCGCTTCTTTCCACAGGTGATGATTTAAATAATTTTTTAAAAGTCGGTTTTTCAAGTGTTTCCCAATCTTGTTTTTTCATTAGAGCAAGAGAGTCGCTAATTTTTAAAAGTGGCTCTGTACTAGTTTTTGCTTTAGAATTCCATGGGCAAACATCTTGACAGATATCACAGCCAAAAATCCAATTATTAAGTTTTGGTTTTAGTTCTTCGGGGATATCTTTTTTAGATTCTATATTGAGGTAAGCGATACATTTTGTGGCATCCATTTTATATTCGTTACTGAGAGCACCTGTGGGACATGCATCAAGACATTTTGTGCAATTTCCACAATATGATTTTTCCAATGGACTATCATTTTGCAGGTCCAATCCTACCACTATTTCGCCAATAAAAAAGTATGAACCAAGTTTCTTATTGAGCAGTAAAGTATTTTTACCTATCCATCCCAGTCCGGCTTTTTGTGCCCATCTTTTATCCAAAATAGGAGCAGAATCTGTAAATGCACGCATTATTGTGCCTGGAATTTTCTCTTCGATAAAACTCATAAGTACCTTGAGTCTATCTTTTATAACATAATGATAATCAATTCCTAAGGCGTATTTTGAAATTTTATAATGGCTTTCTGGATGTAATTGTCTTTGTGGAAAATAATTCAGCAAAACAGAAATTACAGACTGACTTCCTTCTACTAATTTCGAAGGGTCGAGTCTCTTTTCCATATTACGAGCCATATAAGTCATTTCGCCATGGAAATTATTTCTCAGCCATTCTTCAATATGTGGTTTCTCAGTGTTTAAAGTTTCAATTTTGGAAATACCACAAGCATCAAAGCCTAATTCTAAAGCTTTACTTTTTATTTGCTGCGACAATGAGATATCGGACATTCTATAAATTGAAAAGGTCTTTTTGGTCAGGAATTCTGCTTTTGCCCAAATGATTATATGCAGCTTCAGTAGCCTCACGACCTCTTGGAGTACGCATTAAATAACCCTCCATAATAAGAAATGGCTCATAAACTTCTTCAATGGTGCCAGAATCTTCACCTACGGCTGTAGCGATAGTAGTAAGTCCTACCGGCCCTCCTTTAAACTTGTCAATAATGGTACTTAAAATACGAATATCCATTTCATCAAGGCCATTTTTATCGACATTTAAAGCTTCTAATGAATAGTTTACAATATTAATATCTATAGTACCATCGCCTTTTATTTGTGCAAAATCTCTTACTCGTCTTAATAATCCATTAGCAATTCGTGGAGTGCCTCTACTTCTGCGTGCTATCTCTAAGGCTGCTTGGTCTTTTATTGGGACTTTAAGAATACCGGCGGAGCGATGTACAATAGTAGCCAGAGTATCAGCATTATAATAAGCTAAACGGGAATTAATGCCAAAACGTGAGCGTAATGGAGCAGTTAATAAACCGGAACGAGTTGTAGCACCAATTAAGGTAAATGGATTTAATGTTATTTGAACAGTCCTGGCATTAGGACCAGATTCGAGCATAATATCAATTTTAAAGTCCTCCATAGCAGCATATAAGTATTCTTCTACTATTGCACTCATCCTATGGATTTCATCAATAAAAAGAACATCATTTTCCTCAAGGTTGGTAAGTAATCCAGCTAAATCACCAGGCTTGTCTAATACAGGTCCGGAGGTGATTTTAATGCCAACACCAAGTTCATTGGCAATAATATTTGATAGGGTAGTTTTTCCTAAACCGGGAGGCCCGTGAAGTAAAACATGGTCCAAGGCATCACCTCTTTGTTTTGCTGCTTGAACAAAAACCATTAAGTTTTCTACCACTTGGGGCTGTCCTTTAAAACTATCAAAACTACCTGGTCGCAACGCCTTTTCATATTCTTGCTCTGAATTTGAAAGGTTTTCTTGCTCCGGATTTAAAACATCATTCATAATGGCAAAGGTAAAAAAAATGAGGTGTTAAATTAGATTTGTTTAAACTTAAAATTTGATGATAAGAATGGATTTATTGTTTTTATTCTAATTATTGTGTTGAATTTTTTCAAAAAGGCTTCAAAAAAGATAAATTAAATTCTTATTTTATTATAAAACATACTGATGTTTATAAATTTATTAATAGTTATATTGCTTATTATCATAGTCTAAGAATAAATTTTTATTAAAAATAAAAAAATGCAAAAAAGAATGTTGACAAATAAAAATAAATATTACATTTGCACTCCTGTTAGGGCGATTAGCTCAGTTGGTTCAGAGCACCTCGTTTACACCGAGGGGGTCGGGGGTTCGAATCCCTCATCGCCCACAATGATTATTAAAAGCATCTGCATAGCAGATGCTTTTTTTATGCCCAATATTTTCTTTCAAGCCTGCTTGAAAAAGAAAATATTGGGCATAAAAAAACAGCTTTTGTTTTTCACAAAAGCGTATTTTAATAATTATTGATGTGCCTCCCTACTAAGGATAGCCGCCGTTTTCAGGCGGCAATCCCTTTCTTAAACCAATCTGTTATATTTTCAGAATAAAAAAACAGCTTTTGTTTTTCACAAAAGCGTATTTTAATAATTATTGATGTGCCTCCCTTCTAAGGATAGCCGCCGTTTTCAGGCGGCAATCCCGTCAATA
>Ga0256842_1001704_pt1 | contig 17103 bp, 13 predicted proteins | sample 4559240metaG_FD_185973 | JGI IMG/M metagenome (GOLD analysis project Ga0256842, IMG submission 185973) | Hydrothermal vent microbial communities from Guaymas Basin, Mexico - 4559-240 | ecosystem: Environmental > Aquatic > Marine > Hydrothermal vents | place: Mexico: Guaymas Basin | collected...
TTTGGGAGTGAGTAGCCACAACCCTTCGGACTCATCGTCAAAATCGTCTTCGAACTCTTCGAGAAATTCGAAATTTCCACTCTCTGTTTCGAATCCATCCTCATATGGGTGTCGTTTGTATGCCGGCGATCTAAGCAAGCCATTGGGCTCTTCTACGCACTGTGAAACCATTGTATCGATATAACTTTGAGCGCTCTGCAGTCCCTCCTGACCAAACGCACGAAGAATAAAATCTGTAAGCTCATATTCGCTGATCCCAAAATTCGACTCTTTGATCTTTGGCATAGGCTGCACATACGGGTGGGCGTAGCTGAGCCTAAGATCCTCTTTTTCCAAAAAGTCCTTTGCAGGCAATACGATGTGTGCCATCCGGCTCGTTTCATTTTCGTAAAGACCGAAATAGATCAGATTTTTTACACTCGATAGCTCTTGTGCGACCTTTTGCTGTGCGGGCATCTGTGCAGCGGGATTTCCACCCTGGATCAAAACCGTTTCAAAACGCCCAAATGGCGCCAGAGGTTTCGCCACCTTTTTGGCTGACTTCTGAATAGGGGAGTTGAATCCCGCCATCGAATCCCCCAGAAAACTGACTCCGCATCCTGGTTTGCCAAAAAAACCCAGCACTGCCGCCAAACCGTCGATGGCTTGAAGCACTTGGTTGCCAATCGAATATTTCTGAACACCTGTGCCTACAAGAAAGACGCATTTTCTGTTTTGCATCTGATAGAGCAGATCCCCCAGATCATCGAGCGAGATATCGCATTTATCGAGTGAAACGCGGATCCGGAAGGTACGCAAAAAGTCATAGTACCAGTCCGCATCTTCACACCGCTCCTCCATGAAAGTTTTATCTTCCATATCTTCCATAAACATGAAGCGCGCAAGAAGCATCGCGAGATAAAAATCGCTTCTGGGGCGAATCTGCATATATAGATCGGCCATTTTGGCCACTTTTGTCTTTACCGGATCTATTACGATCAACGTTTTGTTTTTCAAAAGCTCCATCATATGAGGATCGGTTACGGAAACATTGCGCCCCCACACTATGATCGCATCTGCCTGCTCTATGGATTCGGGCGGCAAAGCGAGTGAAATGCCCCGGCCGGCTTCCACACCGGCCTGCCCTGCGCCATCGCACAAAGAACCCTCCGTGGTCCATCCGCCCAATCTTGCGGGCAGAATTTCCGTAATGGACTGCATGAAGCCCACGTTCCCACTACCCCTATAGAGAAGAAAATCCTCACCGGCATCTTTGATGGCTCGGACGACAGCTTCCATCGCCTCTTCCATGGATACCTCTTTGCCATCGATTCGCGGATGCTTGATTCTTTTGGCTTTTTTGTAGTGACGGTTTAGATGCACACAAAGAGAGCCACGTGTCATAGGATGATGAGAAAGCCCTGTCATCTTCTGCGTTTTGGGATCGACTACTATGGCGCATGCATCGTAACAATCGAGCGGGCAAGCTGTTATTTTCATGATTTATTGCTCCTTCACTTCGACTTTGATCAGTGATGAAAAGCGCCGTTTCGGGTCTTTTATAACCATTTCGGCACGATAGGATGAGATATGCACATCGTCTGCCACTTCGATCACTTTGTCGAATTTCATTTTTGTAGGTCTGTTATCCAGATATATCACTTTTTTACCAAGATCTTCGACCTCAGTCGCGTCGAGATAAACCACCAGTCTGCCTGCATCGAGATCCATGGCGGTCAGCAGTGGTGTGCCGGGATTGACATAATCACCGCGCCTGACTGAGACTTTATAGATATAGAGCTTTGGCGCCCGGACCGATTTTTTTTCGATACGATCTTTCAGCATTGTCAATTGATACTTCGTATCGGCAATCTGTTTTTGAAGAGTGGCTCTCTTTTCATCGAGTGTAAGCAGCTGGTTTTTAGCCGATATCATCGAACTAAAGACACGATCTTTTTCGGTTTTTGATTTCGTTTTTAGATTTTTGATCCGCAGATAGTAGTCTCTTTCGCGACGATAAACTTTCTCCTGGTTGTTCCTCATGCGCTGCGTCAGGTCCATGCTCGTTTCATAGACTTTCAACGATGTTTCAAGCGCTCTCTTTTGAGATCTATCCACTTTGTCATCGATCTGCACGACCGCTTTTTCGTCCCCTATCTTCCCCTCGTATTCATCGTGCGCCTGCAGCACCAGTCCGGATACAGCCGCCTTGATCTGATAGGTTTCGACCGGTTCCAATTTCGCATAATGAACCTGTGCCATAAGAATCACCGGAATAAGCTGGATCATAAAACGTTTCATTGGCCATGGACCTTCTGTTTTTTAAAACGATTTTACTACTAATCTCTTAAGAGCATCCTTTATATATATTGCTTATACTTTTCATCCGATATTCAAAAAGGATACGTCGGCGGCAGGCTTCGACTTTGACAATAAGGGCTTGATACACAATCCGACACTTGAGATTTCCAAAGTTTCGAAAATGAAGAAATGAGATTCATGGAGGTATATATTGATAGACGATACCGGTAGTTATCGGCGATCAAAAGTGCAGGCACGGCATAAGCCGGGTTATGTCGTGGATACTTATTTATCTACATTTCATGTTACCATGAAACTCGAGCGAAGAGCGAAAATGTGAAGCTTTTACCATACTCTTCTTGCTGCGGGTTGGGTTTACATAGCCGCCAGGATCACTCAAGGCGCTGGTGGGCTCTTACCCCACCGTTTCACCCTTACCATCCGAAACTATGTTGCTTCGGATGGCGGTTTACTTTCTGTTGCACTATCCCTCACCTTGCGGTGGCCGTCCGTTAGACGGAACCCTGCTTCACTGCAGCCCGGACTTTCCTCTTGGCAGTCGCCAAGCAAGTATCTGCCGTACCTGGAATATATTATACCATAATATAAACTTTTTCTTAAACGAAAGTGCGATAAAAGAGACTTCTAAAGAAAGTTTTCTAGGAGTGCGCCCCATAAAAGGGGCGGAAAAAATCTATTTTTTGTGGTTGGCAATCGCTTCGAGTGCATGCTTTTCGCCCAGCTCGAACGCTTTTCTATTGAGTTCGACAAAACGTGGCGGCACCTTGCTGATCATCGTCTCGTAAACGAGATCCCTATCGACGCATTTTGTGATCGTTACGGTTATGGCAAGTGCGACGACAGATTGCGTGACAACGTTGCCGACCTCTTCCTTGGCGATGGTAATCAATGGAATTTCATATATATCCCATCTTTTTTTATCCTCTTCCGTAGGTGTAACCAGATTTGGCTCGATTACTACAGGAGCGCCATCTCTCACGCCGCTTTTGAACTGATCGTAGCTGACTTGTGCAGTCGACAGCATATAGTCTATCTCGCCCTCGATGGCATATGGATAGAGTATAGGCTCATCCGAAAGCAAAATATCGACTTTCGTTGGACCGCCACGAACCTGAGAAGTGTATGTGGCCGCTTTGACGCCATAGCCACCGGCTTTGATCTTGGCTGCAGCGAGAATCTCTCCGGCCAGCAGTACGCCCTGCCCGCCGACACCTGTAAATCGTAATTGAGTCATTGACATAGTTTAGTCCTTTGCCTAATTAAATGCCGGCTCTTTGTCCGGCTACTATGTTTTGTTGGCCCCTTGGGGGCAAGAAATTTAAACTTTTTTTGTCGTTTCGTCGACCATCTCCGGATGGAGTTTGGGGACAGTAGTTTTGCTCTGCGCCGCTTCGATGACCAAATCGTAGGCATCGCAGTATTCCATTTGCGTGTCGTCGTGATGGAGAATTCCCGTTGGAAACAGTCCTTTTCTCTCTTCCTCGGGCAATGCATCATATTTTCGTTTGCCGACTGTAATCTTGTCGATCCAGTCAAGAGTCGCCAATGCTGATTGCATCTTGTTTTTGCGGCCAAGGTTGATGTGGCAGTTACTGAAAATATCGAAGAAACTGAAGCCTCTATGCTGGAATCCCTTAACGAGCGCTTTTTCGATTTTTTTAGGATCATTTACGGTTTCACGCGCAACGAAAGTTGCACCTGAAGCTTTGGCGAGTTCACATGCATCGAATGATGGGTCGACGTTTCCATATTGTGTGGTCACTGCCCACATACCTTTCGGAGTCGTAGGAGAAACCTGGGAGTTGGTCAGGCCATAGATGAAATTGTTGATAACAATAAAATTCAGATCTATGTTTCGTCGGCAACCGTGAATGGTATGGTTGCCTCCGATAGCGAGGCTGTCGCCATCACCTGCGACGACGATTACATGCTTGTCCGGATTTGCCAGTTTGACTCCTGTAGCGTATGCAATGGTTCGACCATGGGTTGTATGAACGGTATTGCAGTCGATATACGAGCTGAAACGTCCGGAACATCCGATACCAGACACGACACATACATCATCCATATCCCATCCACATTTTTCAATGGCACGGATTACCGATTTCAAGATGACACCGTCACCACATCCCCAACACCAGAGTGTCGGCATTTTGTCGGTTCGTAGATACTGATCGTAATTAAACGCCATATTTTCCCCCTATTAGAAGCTTTCTTTGATTTTTTCGATGATTTCCGATGGTGAAATCGGTCGTCCATTCGCTTTGTTTATCCTGACAAACGGTTTTTTCATTACGCGTTCTACCTCGGTAGAATATTGGCCCATGTTGAGCTCGGGAACGATGATATTGTCAAATCTCTCCGCCAACTCTTTCATTTTCTTCTCCGGGCTCGGCCAAAGAGTGATAGGACGGAACATTCCTACTTTTACACCCTCTTCGCGTAGTCGGTTGATAGCCTCTTCGGCTGCCAATGCAACCGAACCGTAGCAAACTATCATTATGTCGGCATCGTCGAGCATATACTCTTCATAGCTTTCGATCTCGTCTTCATGCGCTTCTATCTTGCGGAAAAGTCTTTCAATCAAGTCCTGGCACATTTTCGCATCTTCGGTCGGGAAACCGGTTGGCCCATGATGAAGGCCGGTGATATGGTAGTGGTACCCTTTGAAAAAAGGATTCAAAATAGCAGGTTCGTCCGGTCCTACACCATACGGTTTGTAATCTTTCGGATCACCGGTATATTCTCTTCTTTTCACGATTCCGGCTTTGACCTCTTCTACGTCGGGAAGGGTGGCTTTGCCGTGCATGTGTCCGATGGTTTCGTCCAAAAGAACCATTACGGTAGTCATGAAACGCTCTGCGGTATTGAAAGCCCTGACCGTTTCCGTATAGCACTCTTCGAGATTTTTCGGTGCAAAGGCGATCATTTTAACATCACCGTGGGTTGGATTTCGAGCCTGAAGAACGTCTCCTTGCTGTACGCGGGTAGGAAGACCGGTCGAAGGGCCACCACGCATTACATTGGTGATAACCATAGGAACTTCCGTAATGAATCCGAGGCCAATCTGTTCGGCTTTGAGGCTGATTCCAGGTCCCGATGTATTGGTCATTGCTTTTTTTCCACTCATCGAAGCGCCAAGAGCCACACAGATACCGGCTATTTCGTCTTCCATCTGGATGAATTTGCCGCCGTTGCGTGGAAGCAGAACGCTTAGTTCATGGGCTACTTCACTTGAAGGGGTGATCGGATAGCCACCGAAAAACTCACATCCTACATCGATCGCCGCCTGGGCAGCCAGTTGGTTTCCGCTTGAAATTACTTCTCTTGCCATTCTCTCTCCTTATGATGCGCTGAGCGTCATGAAATTGTTTTTTTTGATCGCTTCGGCTCTCTTTTTTGCGGCATCTGTCAATTTGGCGAATTTATATTCGCTTCTATCCGCAACGTATATTGCAAAATCGGGACAGTCAAGTTCGCAGTCGTTGCATCCGATACAGAGCTCCGGAGCCTCGACGCTGATTACGGAACCAAGAATAGAATGCGGCTCCGGCCTCATGGCCAAAACACCAGCCGGGCATCGTGCCACACAGATGTCACACGCTTTGCACATATCTACGTTAACCCAAACCGGGGTATTTTCCGGCGCTTTTTTCAGACTCATTTACTCTCCTTTGTTGGATTGGATTTTTATATCACTTGATTCAGAATGTTTTATGCCGCCGCACTCTCTTCGACGCCCGCTTCAGGCAGTGCAATATTATAAAGGATATCTCAGCTTTCTTAAACACGCTATAAAAAATGCCTTCGATTCAGCTCTTGGAATCCGCTGTTACCTTTCGTGCCACTATTGCCAAAAGCTCTATATTGCCACTATTCAACGCAACACATACCTGCAAAGCGCCGACACACACTCTGTTTTTCAAATTTTTTGGAAATTTCGAAACTTCCATCCACTTGCTATTTACCCAAAACCTCTTTGACAGCTTTACCAATATCGGCTGGAGATACGACGACTTTGGCGCCCGCCGCTTCCAATGCGGCCATCTTTTCAGCTGCGGTTCCACTTCCTCCGGAGATTATGGCTCCCGCATGGCCCATGCGCTTACCTTTCGGTGCCGTCTGTCCTGCGATAAAGGCAACGACAGGCTTGCTGATGTGCTCTTTTATATACTCGGCTGCCTGTATCTCCAGATCTCCACCGATTTCACCAATCATAACGATCGCTTCGGTTTCAGGATCGGCTTCGAACATCGGAAGCAGCTGCTTGTAGCTAAGGCCGATTATCGGGTCGCCGCCAATTCCGACTGCGGTCGTGATGCCTAGGCCCTCTTTAACGACCTGATTCGACGCTTCATAAGTGAGAGTACCGGATTTGGAAATCAGTCCAACAGGCCCTTTTTTGAAGATAAATCCGGGCATGATTCCGATTTTACACTCTTCGGCGGTGATGACACCTGGACAGTTTGGCCCAATAGTGTTCATCCCTTTTTTCGTGGCATAGGCTTTTGCGTACATCATATCTTTGACAGGTGCTCCCTCAGTGATGATGACAGCAAGCTCGATACCCGCGTCAGCTGCTTCCATCACGGCATCGGCTACAAACGCCGGTGGAACGAAAATCATTGATACCGTGGCACCTGTGGCTTGAACGGCCTCGTTAACCATATTGAATACCGGGCGGCCAAGATGCTCCTGCCCACCTTTACCGGGCGTAACGCCACCTACAATCTGCGTGCCGTACTCAATACATTGCGAGGCATGAAATGTACCCTCTTTGCCGGTGAATCCTTGAACGATAACTTTCGTATCTTTGTTTACCAGAATACTCATAAATAAAATTCTCCTTTCTTTTCATTCGGTAACCCGACTTTTTGGATGCAAATATGCATACCAAAAACTCGTAAAAAGCTACGAATGTGAAGCAGTTCACTTTCGATTGACGCTTTTTACCCTCTACTTCGCTGCTTCGACGGCTTTTTTCGCACCATCTGCAAGGTCTTGGGCCGGAATGATATTTTCGATACCTGATTTTCGCAATATTTCTGACGCTTCCTCGGCATTCGTACCATCGAGCCGTACCACAACCGGCACGTTGACATCGGTAATTTTGGTAGCTTCCAAAATTCCGTTGGCCACCCTGTCGCAACGAACGATACCGCCGAAAATATTGACGAATATCGCTTTGACATTTGGGTCTTTCAGGATAATCTCAAATCCTTTTGCCACAGTTTCAGGATTCGCCCCGCCACCCACATCGAGGAAGTTCGCCGGTTCTCCTCCTTCATGTTTGATGATATCCATAGTAGCCATGGCAAGTCCTGCGCCATTGACCATGCATCCGACATTTCCATCGAGTTTGATATAGCTGAGACCATGCTGTTTGGCTTCGACTTCCGTCGGCTCCTCTTCGCTTAGATCGCGCATCTCGAGGATATCCGGATGTCGCCCCAAAGCGTTATCGTCAAAGCCCATTTTTGCATCGAGTGCGATGAATTTTCCGTCGCCGGACTTTATCAGCGGATTGATCTCGATCATTTCGGCATCTTTGTCCATATAGACTTTATATAGTGCCTGAGCGAACTTGATAAATGGACCGATCTCCTCTTTTGCCAACCCCAGTCCAAAGGCGAGTTGTCGCCCGTGGAATCCCTGGAATCCGATAGCTGGATCGATATTTACTTTCACAATCTTTTCAGGTGTCTCTTCAGCTACCTTTTCGATCTCCATACCACCTTCGGTGGATGCCATCATCACAGGCATCTCTGCGGCGCGGTCGAGCAGCATCCCTAGATAGAACTCTTTTTGGATATCCGCACCCTCTTCTATATATATCTTCTGAACGAGCTTGCCCTCAGGGCCGGTCTGATGGGTCACAAGCGTCATACCGAGAATCTGGTCGGCAAGCTCTCTTACTTCATCGATCGTCTTGGCCAGCTTGACACCACCGCCCAAACCGCGGCCACCCGCATGAATCTGTGCTTTGACTACCCAGAGATTTCCTCCGAGGCTTTTGGCGGCTTCGACTGCTTCATCGACTGTGAACGCCACCTGCCCCCTCGGAACCGGCACACCGTATGCACGAAATATCTCTTTTGCCTGATACTCATGAATATTCATATTTCAATCCTTTCTTTTGATTTACAATTTAAAATTCCGCAATGGAATTTTCAAACCATCAGTCTTTGACTTCGTATTTCGCGCGGCCCATCTCATAAAGATCGTTACCATACGCATCGTTGATAACCGTAACTGGAAAGTTTTCTACGCGAAGCATCCGGATCGCTTCAGGACCAAGCTCTTCATACGCTATAACTTCGGCTTCTTTGATCAATTTACCCAAGAGCGCTCCAGCTCCTCCTGTAGCGCCAAAATAGACCGCTTTGTACTCTTTACAGGCATCTTTGACTTCCTGGTTTCTCTTGCCTTTGCCAATCATCCCCTTGAGACCATGTCTGATCAATGTTGGAGAGTAGCTGTCCATTCTATAACTTGTCGTTGGTCCTGCGCTTCCGATCGGCTCACCAGGCTTAGGAGGAGTCGGTCCAACAAAATAGATCACCGCACCATCGAGCTGGAACGGCAACTCCTCTTTATTTTCGATCAGATCTACAAGCCGTTTGTGGGCAGCATCACGAGCGGTGAACATAATACCGGAAAGATATACAATATCCCCGGCTTTGAGATTCATCACGTCTTCATCGCTCAGGGGTGTTTTAAGATAGTGTACCTGACTCATTTTTGATCCTTATAGTGTGATGTGATTATGACGGCTGCTGTGGCACTGGACATTGACACTGACAGGTAGCGAGGCGATATGGCACGGATTTTTTTCTACATGTACCGCCAATACCGTTTCGGTGCCGCCCATACCCATAGCGCCGATACCTAGTTTGTTAAGCTCATAGAGCAGCTCTTTTTCAAACTCGGCAACATCCGGATCTGGATGTGGTTCTCCGGCCTCCCTGAAAAGTGCATATTTACTCGAAATTGCCGCTTTTTCAAAAGTGCCGCCTATTCCGACACCTACTATAATCGGTGGGCACGGGTTCGGGCCGGCTTCAGATATGACATTTTTGACAAAATCTATAACACCTTCACGCCCCTGGGCCGGAGCCAGCACACGCGCTCGACTCACGTTTTCGCTTCCACCCCCTTTGGCTGCATAGGCGATATCGAGCTCGTCCCCCTCCACAAGATCCATATGAATGATTGCAGGCAGATTGTAACCGATGATATCTTTTAGGTTTTCACGCGTAAAGCAGTCACAGGTGGACGCTCTAAGATACCCTTCGATATATCCTTGCTCAGTACCTTCGTTAATGGCATCCTTAAGCAATCCACCAGTGATTCTGACATCCTGTCCCAATTTTACAAAATATACGGCCAATCCTGTGTCCTGGCATAGTGGACGTTTTTCGGTGCGTGCGATTTCCGCATTTTCGAGCAGTTGCTCCAACACTTTTTTGGCAACTGGACTCTTCTCTTTTTCGTGCGCCTCTTTGAGCTTTTTGAGCGCGTCTTCAGGCAGATTCGTCGCCGTATGGATCACCATATTCTTTACAGCTTTGACTATATCGTCGTAGGCAATTTCTCTCATTTTCAATCCTTGAAGAAGTTATTGGCATTGAGTGCATCGATCAGTTTTCGAACCGATTCGACCGATTGTCTGAACATTTTTCTCTCACATGCGTTGAGCGATACAGTGATGATATCTTCTGCGCCATTCGCTCCGATACTCACAGGAACCCCGCTTACCACATCACTGTATCCATACTCCCCATCGAGATATACCGCGCATGGATGGATCTGCTTGGTATCTTTCAAAATCGCTTCGACCATGATGGTGGCGGCTTTGGCCGGCGCATAATAGGCGGAACCTGTCTTTAGATACCCGACAATCTCGGCACCGCCATGCTTCGTGCGCTCGACAATCTCGTCGATCTCTTCATCGGTAAGAAGGTCGTTCAGCGGCACACCCGCAACGGTCGAATATCGTGGCAGCGGGACCATATCGTCACCATGTCCGCCTATGACGGAAGCCCTGATCTGTCCCGCTCCGTAACCCAACTTTTTCTGAATGAAGTAAGCCATTCGGGAACTGTCGAGGATTCCGGCCATTCCCAGTATTCTATTGCGCTCGAATCCACTCTCTTTCAGCGCTACATATGTCATCGCATCCAAAGGATTGGAGACCATGATGATAATGGCGTCTGGAGAGTAGGTTTTGATATCGTTCACCACCTCTTTGGTGATCTGTGCATTTTTCAAAAGCAGATCGTCCCGGCTCATCCCGGGGAGTCTGGGGCTGCCCGCCGTGACGACGACCACGTCGCAATCACAGAGCTGCTCGGGCTCTTCCGCGACAGATACCACAGTGTGGCTACGCTGAGCTGCAGCAGCCTGGCTCATATCCAGCGCCTTTCCTTTCGCGATGTCGATTTTGTTGTCACGCAAAATGATTTCGTGACACGATCCATTCATCGCCAAAATAAAGGCGGCCGTAGAGCCGACATTTCCTGCCCCCACTATGCCAACCCGTTTTCCTTTTCCCATATAAAATCCTTTGTTCACCCGTTTCAGTGATCTTGAGAGGGGCTGTTTTCAAGATATACGAATAAAACTTAACGTTTAAGCCTTTACTCACTTACCTTTTACCAACTCTCCTTTGCCGCAAAATGGCAAAGGAGACCGGTCCATTTATGCAATCGAGTCGATAATCTCGTTGAATGTTTTGCTTGGACGCATCGCTTTTTCGGCCAGAATAGGATCCGGTTCGTAATAACCACCGATATCGGACTCTTTACCCTCGGCTTCCAGAAGCTCCGAAAGAATTTTCTCTTCGTTTTTAACCAACGCTTCAGCTACAGGCGTGAAAGTTTCAGCCAATTGCGGATCCGATGTCTGTGTGCTGAGCGCTTCAGCCCAATACCTGGCAATCCAATAGTGAGACGCTTTGTTGTCCGGCTCACAGCATTTTCTGCTAGGCGCCTTGTCGTTGTCGAGGTAGCTTTCGTTGGCTTTGTCGAGCGATTCGGTCATGGCACCGATTTTACTGTTTTCAGACTTCATATATTCCATACGCAAAGATTCTGCAAGGGCCAAAAATTCTCCAAGGCTATCCCAGCGCAGATGACTCTCTTTTAGAAACTGCTCCACATGTTTTGGTGCAGAACCGCCGGCTCCGGTTTCAAACAATCCGCCGCCCGCCAGCAAAGGAACGATAGAGAGCATCTTGGCCGAAGTGCCAAGCTCGAGAATTGGATACATATCGGTCAGGTAGTCACGAAGTACGTTACCGGTAACTGATATGGTATCAAGACCTGCACGCACACGCTCGTTGGTGTAGTTGGTAGCAGCTATCACGTCCATGATCGGAAGCTCGAGACCTGTTGTATCGTGCTCTTTGAGATATTTGTTTACAAGTTTTATCATGTTGGCATCGTGCGCACGGTTTTCATCAAGCCAGAAAACTGCAGGGACACCTTCTATACGGGCGCGCTCTACGGCCAAACGTACCCAGTCGCGAATAGCTATATCTTTTGCACGAACGAGTCTCCAGATATCGCCTTTTTCAACATTGTGCTCCATCAAGACTGCACCATTTTCATCCACAACCTGCATGATGCCATCTTCTGCAACTTCAAAAGTAGTCGGATGTGAACCATACTCTTCTGCTTTCTTGGCCATAAGGCCCACATTGGAGACGCGCCCCATTGTAGTTACATCGAACTGCCCATTCTTTTTGCAATCTTCCATCATCGCTTCATAGAATCTTCCATAACTGCTATCAGGAATGACTGCGAGCGTCTCACGCGCATTGCCATCTTTATCCCACTGCTTGCCGCCTTCTCTGATGACGACCGGCATGGATGCATCGACGATGACAAGATTGGGAGCGTCGAGATTGGTGACAAGATTGTCGCTGTCGCTCATGGCGATTGCAGGATCGGAATTGACGATCGCCTCTTTGATAGCCGCTTCTATCTCTTCGCCTTTATCAGAGTTTTTCAGTTTGTCGTAAAGATCTCCCAGTCCAAGGTTTGGATTGACTCCCAATTTCTTGAATTCGTCGCCATATTTGTCGAAAACATCCTTGAAAAATACCTCGACTGCATGACCGAACATGATAGGATCGGAAATTTTCATCATTGTAGCTTTCAGGTGCAGTGACCAGATCAAGCCTTTCTCTTTCGCCTCCTGAATCGTTTTGAGATAGAACTCTCTAAGCTCTTTGACGGACATGAAAGTGGCATCCAGAACTTCGTCGGCTTCCGCTTCTATCTCTTTTATGACTTTGCCGTTGAGTTGAATTTTTACAATCTGCTCTCTTGGATTGATGACAGACTGCTCATTGGCATAAAAGTCCCCTTTTCCGTCCATATGTGCCACTTTGGCTTTGGAATCTTCGGCAAAAGGCTTCAACCTATGAGGATGCTTCTGTGCATATTTTTTCACAGCACGAGCGGAGCGTCGATCGGAGTTCCCTTCACGCAAAACCGGATTGACGGCAGATCCCAGACATACGGCATATTTTGCCGCGATCTGTCGCTCATCTTCTGTTTTTGGGTTTTCGGGATAGTCGGGGATATCGAATCCCTTCCCTTGAAGTTCCGCGATACACTCTTTCAGCTGTGTGACAGAAGCCGAAATATTTGGGAGTTTGATGATATTGGCTTCCGGCTGATGGACCAATTCGCCAAGTTTTGCCAACTCGTCTTCTCTTTTTCCCATAGCCGCAAGCACTCTGCCTGCCAACGAAATGTCACTAAGTTTGACCTCTACACCGGCTTTTGCCGCAAAATGTTTTACGATTGGAAACAGTGAATAGGTTGCCAACGCGGGCGCCTCGTCGATTTTAGACCAGATAATGGTCGGATTGGATGCCATATCATTCTCCTTTTCTTGATTGGTTTATCCTTTTATGGTATCAACCTATCATTTAGGTTGCTATAAATGCCTTGCAAACATAATATCTGGCGCATCATATGTTTCATTTATTCACACTTTTTATATTCTGAAGATGTGTTTTGTAACTGTTCGTAAAGATATGCTTTCCGCTTTTACCTTTTACAAAATAGAGGTAGGAGACATTGGCCGGTCTGATAGCCGCTTTTACAGCCTCTATCGAGACGCTTCCAATAGGATATGGGGGCAAGCCTCTATGCTTATAGGTATTGAATAGTGTCGGGTCTTTCAATATCCGAGCTCTCGTCACCTTGATATGGGAATATTTTCCATAATTTAGAGTTCCATCCATTTGAAGTGGCATTTTGAGGCGAAGACGATTGTAGATAACGGCGGCTATGATCGGCATCTCTTTCGTATCGGCAGCCTCTTTTTGCACAATCGATGCGATAGTTACATATCGAAACCATTTTGTCTGATTGTAGAGGCCGAAAAATTTCTTTGCAAGCTCTTCATGACGCGAAACCGAAACCGTAACCAGATACTTTACAAGATGTGTTTCGGTAATTCCCATAGGTATCGAATACGTATCCGGCCATATTACGCCATCTGGATACGGAGCGATTTTTTTATAAGCTTCGAGCAAGCGGTTTTTGTCGAGATGAAGCCTTTTTGCAAGCTGCTCAAAAAATATCTCTGTAGTTTCACCAGGAATCAGGGTAATCTGAGTCAGCGCAGCTTTGGCATGGGTGATTTTATACAGAAAATCGGCTTTTGCGAGACGATTGGCCCCTATATCGATCCATCCATGTTGCGGATAGCCGAAAAATTCAAGCAAAAGCGTATCCAGTCCGTTGACATCGATGCCGCTTCGATGCAGGTATGCTATAATTTTTGGATTCGAACCGGCGGGAATATAGATGACTCGGTTACTTACTACCGGTTGCAAAAAATAGAAACAGAGCGAAATGATGATTATCACCACAACCCGCGTAATCCACTCCACAATTGTCAAAATCTTTTTACTTTTCGCATCGGTTCTCATAGTTTTCTTTTTCGCTCTCACTCACGGCATCACAATCCGGCACATCCAGATACCAGGCCTTAAAATTGATACATTGTACATCAAACTCGATAAAAAATTGACCGTTTCCGCGGATACGATAGAGGTCATATCCATCAAAAAAGAGGGGAGGAATATAAATTCGATTCGTGAAATCGAAAAAATCGCCGACTGGATAGAGTTTTTGCCCCACTACTTCGACCATATACAGATCGACAATCTCCTGATTGGTAAACGCAGGCTTCACATACTCTATCTCAACGATATATTTTATATCGACAATGACGCACTACAGGTTGCAGCAAAAATCTCTTATCATCCCGATACCAAAAAGATTGCGGTCGATCTCCATCGTCTTCTTCTCAAAGATCCCCATGTAACACTCGTTGGAAAATTCACCTACGATATCCCCTTGAGGCGATGGAGAGGCAAAGGGCACTACAGCGGATTTGGAATAGAGGGAAGCTATAATGTCGTAGAGCAAAAAAACCGCATCCACTTTATTCTCGATTCAAAACCTTTCGCCTCGCTCAAGCCTCTCGTGGACTATCTAAATCCAATCGAACCGATCAAAGAGTGGATATATCCAAGGATTCCGGCAAAAAAATATATTTTACATCGTATGAATGGGGAGATTTTCATAAAAAAAGATGGTGGAATCGTATTTGATCCCGCCCATATCGAGGCATCTGCGACCGCCTATAACGCCAAGATCCATTTCCAAAAAGGAGTTACGCCGGTCGTTACTCCCAGAATCGATATCTCTTACAAAAACGATGTACTCTCTTTCAAACTATCCAAACCGACATTTGCCGGCAAACCACTTGATGGCAGCCATGTAGAGATACGAGAACTTTCAAAAAGGAGTGCGAAACTAGATGCCCACATAGTCGTCGAAGGAGCCATCGACGACGATATCGTCCGCCTGCTCGCTTCCTACGACATAAATCTTCCTTTCGTTCAGACAGAAGGAAAAACCGAGGCCATAGTGGATCTGACGATAAAGCTCGTCGGTGTTTCCATATTGAAATACCATGGAGACTACCGTACCGAACGAGCCACTTTACTGTTCGATCGCACAATCTCCATACCGGTGCACAATCTGCACGTGATTTCTAAAAAGAGCGATATCGTAATCGAACGATGCCGGATAAAGATGGATCCATACATAGATGCTTCGCTTCGAGGTACCATAGACCTACATGCAAAAAGAGGGCTCTTCGAGCCGTTGATCCACCGGATGGGATATTCACTTGGGCAAATACCACTGTTTGACATGAGAGAAAAAGAGGTACCTGTCGTATTGGACTACAAAAACGGCACCACTTTCAGTGCCGAGAAACTGGCCTTGAAGCTACTGTATCGGCAAGGCGGCGCACATATTTCGCTTTTGAGTATTTCGAAACTACATCCCTATTTTACAGGTCCTCTAAAACCGCTTCAAAAGGGTCGTATCGATATCGATATAGATAAAAAAGAGACAAAAGCGATAGGCCGCGTAACATATGAAAACAAGGTCATTTTTCAAAAAGGCAGACCTCTTGAGACTTTCGTTTTCAATGCGATGCACAATGGCAACAAAACCGATATATCCATCGACGATGCAATCAAGGCGGTACTCGAACAAAACAATGTCTCGGTAACGATAAGAGAGAGCGACATATATATCGATCGCCTGCTCGATACGATAGAAGACTATCTTTCAAGAGATAAAAATGATTCGGCAGAAAATGGACACAATCACACCATAGCGGTCGAAGGATACGACGGTACACTCTTTTACGATACGTTGCAACTGCCATGCCGCAAATATTCAGCCAATATAGAGACCAATCCACTTCGAGTCAAATTTATCACCAAGCATAGATCGGGAGAAATTCATGGGCTTGTAACCGGGGATAGATTACATATAGCAGGCGACAACCTGCCCGACTATATCGTTCGTGGACTTACGACTATCGATGCGATCCATGGAGGGACATTCTCTTTCGAAGCGAAAGGAAGCCCGCACTATTTCAAAGGGACGATTCGGATGCAAGATACCGTCTGGGCCAAAAATGCTCTTTACAACAATATTCTCGCCACACTCAATACGATTCCGGCCGTATTGACCCTGAAAAACCCCGGCTTCAGCAAGAAAGGTTTCAAAATAAAAAAAGGAGCGATAGAGTATCACTATAAAAAGCCGACACTTTATCTGGATACGGTTCTGTTGAAAGGTGAAAGCGCCAATGTCACGGGTGCCGGAGCAATCGATTTCAAAAAAAAGAGTGTAGATATGAAACTGCAGGTACATTTTCTCGAAAGTCTGACAAATGTGCTTGGAAAAATCCCTGTGGCCGGCTACCTGATTTTCGGCAAAGATAAAACGATAGCGATCACCTTGAAAGTCAATGGGCCATTGAAAAACCCGAAAGTCACCACCGAAACCGCCAAAGAGATCATCAAGGCTCCTCTAAATATCCTTCAAAGAACGTTATCGCTTCCATTCAAACTGTTCAAATAAGAAGGCCTGCAAGCGCTCTACTCGTTTCGCAAAACTTTTAGCGGATCGATCTGTGCCGCCTTCTTGGCAGGATACAAGGAGGAGAGAAGCGTAATGGCAAAAGCCCCTACTAAAATACCGATGAAATCCCGCCAATCAAGATCGAGCGGCAGGTGACTCGTACCATAGACATCCTCTGGAAGCGTCACGATATCGAAATGTTTCAAAAGCTCCATTCCGCCAAGGCCCATAATCACTCCGACCGATATTCCGCCTATCCCGATAATCAGTCCGAGTCTGAAAAATATATGAAGGATCTCTCTTTTGGAAGCACCGAGCGAAAGAA
>Ga0256842_1001705_pt1 | contig 17094 bp, 15 predicted proteins | sample 4559240metaG_FD_185973 | JGI IMG/M metagenome (GOLD analysis project Ga0256842, IMG submission 185973) | Hydrothermal vent microbial communities from Guaymas Basin, Mexico - 4559-240 | ecosystem: Environmental > Aquatic > Marine > Hydrothermal vents | place: Mexico: Guaymas Basin | collected...
AAGCTCCATTGGTAAGATATCAAAATCATATGCCCTTAACAGATCCCTGCATTGCAGTTCAGTTAGTCTTGTGATGCCCTTTTTAAGATAATCCTGGATAAGCTCTTTTGCCTTTTGTGGGTCAACTTGGATTTCTATTTCCTCATAGGTCTCTCTATGTAGCCAGCTATTGAACTTATACAAGGCGCCTAAGGCCTTTGCAGCATTTTCTGGAAAACTGAATACAGGATAGCCGTGTTCCTGGAGATAGTGCACGCCAGGAGAGACATCCACAACACCCATAAAACAGGATACTATTGGTTTATTTGTAGTAGATGCTACTTTGACAATTGCCTCAGCAGTTGCCTTTGCATCTGTCATGGACTGTGGTGTTAAGATAACAAGGACTCCATCTACATTTGGGTCAAAGACAACAGTCCTGAGTGCATTTTCATATCTATCTGAGGTCGCATCACCAATTACATCAATGGGATTGTGGATATTTGCAGTTGGAGGAAGAAATTTCCTTAATTTTTCTTTTGTCTCCTCTGTCAATTTCGCAAGGCTTAGGCCAGTTGTAACTGTGACATCTGTAGCAACTATTCCTGGGCCACCTGCATTAGTCACAATAGCCACCCTGTTGCCAGCTGGCACCTTTGTTTTTATCTTTCCAAGTGGGGTTTCGCTTTTGTAAGTAAATGCAGTGGCATAATCAAAGAGTTCATTTATAGTTTCTGCCCTTATAATTCCAGTTTGATCAAATATTGCACTATACACTGCATCAGATCCAGCTATAGCACCTGTGTGTGATGCAGCTGCCTTTGCACCTGCAGTTGTGCGGCCAGATTTTATAACTAATATAGGTTTTGGCCTATTGCTTGATGTGATCTTTTTGGCCGTTTCTATAAAATCTTTGGGCCGCCTCAGCTCTTCTAGATAGATCATTATCACTTCAGTGTCAGGGTCATTGTAAAAATATTCCATTAGATCAACTTCATCTACATCGGCCTTATTCCCAATGGAAATAAATTTTGAAAAGCCAAATTCCCGATCTGCTGCAAAATCCAGAACCGCAGTGCAAAGTGCCCCGCTTTGGGATATAAAAGATATCTTACCTGACTCAGGCATCCTTCTAGAGAAACTCGCATTTAATCTTACCTGATCCAGGGGATTTATAACACCAAGACAGTTTGGTCCTACCAATCGGACACCTGCCTCTTTACACATATCTGCAATTTCCTGTTCTATCTTTGCGCCTTCTCCACCCACTTCTCTAAATCCAGCAGAAACAATAACTATTCCGCCAACTTGTTTTTCTATGGATTGTTTTACTGCCTCAAGTGCCAATTTTGGAGGCAAGATAATAAAAGAGAGATCCACAGGATCAGGAATATCTAAAATGGATGGATAGGCCTTTACACTTACAACAGACCTGGCCTTTGGATTTACAGGAAATATAACCCCTTTAAATCCTCCTCTTAACACATTTAAAAAAATATCGTGGCCCACTTTGCCAGGGGTTGTGGATGCACCTATTACAGCCACAGATTCTGGCGAAAATATGGCATCTAGACCTTTTTTCATAACTTTGTTGCTCCTTATAATTATTTATTTTTTAGCCTTGATTAGCTGAGAGAGTTGGGAATGGATGATTCCATTTGAGGCAAGTATATTGGGGGAATATAGAGAGATGGGATTTCCAGAATATTCAGTGACCATGCCGCCTGCTTCTTTGACAAGAAGCAATCCAGCTGCAATATCCCAGGGCTTTAATCCCTGTTCAAAAAATCCTTCAAATCTACCACACGCCACATAAGCAAGATCTATTGCTGCAGCCCCCATTCTTCTCAGTCCCTGACAAGAGATGAGAATGGCCTTAACTGGTGGAATGACTTCATCTATTTTCTCTTTAATATTGTATGGAAATCCCGTGGCTATTAAGGAATTTTTTAATTCTTTTTCTTTAGACACTGTGATTTTTTTTGAATTTAAATATGCTCCTCCCCCTTTATAAGCTGAAAATACCTCCCCAATTATGGGTAGATTAACAACGCCTAAAACAACTTCTTTATCCCACCATAGGGCTACAGAGGTTGCAACCATGGGGAGTGAATGGGCAAAATTTGTGGTTCCATCTAAAGGATCCACTATCCATAGAGGTCGTGTGGCTATTTCAGTTGATGAGGCAGATTCCTCTGCAAGAAAATCTACATCTACAATTTTTCTCAGTTCTTTTTTCAGTTTATTTTCCACTGCTACATCTATTTCTGTGACTAGGTCAATTTCTCCCTTATGTTTTATATCTAACTTTTTGCCAAAAGAATCTTTTATAAACTTTCCTGTAGAAACAACAACTTCTATAGTCTTTTCTAAGATAGATTTTAGTTTTTTTGCATCCATAATTGTTTTTTATTTTTTTAATTTATGAAGACCTGTGCATAGGCCTTTTCATTTTCCATTGCTATACCAGTTCCTCTAACAACAGTGGTTAAGGGATCTTCATCAACAACCACATTGATATTTGCCCTCTTCATTATTAATTTATCAAGTCTCTTTAAAAGGGCTCCACCACCAGCTAATAATATTCCATTTTGGGCTACATCTGCCACAAGCTGGGGAGATGTCTTTTCAAGGGCCCTAATAACAGAATCCACAATTATGTCCACAGGCTCTTTTATGCAATGAGCAATCTCTTCTTCTGTTAATTCAATCATAACAGGGGCCCCGTTCATGATATTTTTCCCTGTTACCTTCATAACTTTCATCTCTTCTGTTGGTTCATAAAAGGCTGATCCTAGGTTTATTTTAATCTGTTCTGCTAGATTTTCTCCTATTAAGACCTTATATTCTTCTTTTAAATATCTCTGTATAGCCTCATTTAATTCATCTCCAGCGACTCTAACAGATTCAGAATATGCCACAGCAGACAGGGAAATAACAGCCACTTCAGTAGTTCCACCACCAATATCAACAACCATATTTCCTTTTGGTTTTTCAATTGGCAGTTGAGCCCCTATTGCAGCAGCCATTGGCTCTTCGATTAGTTTTACTTCTCTAGCGCCTGCTTGCTGAGCTGATTCTATAACAGCACGCATCTCCACCTGGGTAATCCCCGTTGGCACACAAATCACCATTTTGGGTTTAACAAGCTGGAGTCCTTTAATTACCTTTTTTATAAAATACGAGATCATTATCTTGGTTACTTCAAAATCTGCAATAACACCATCTTTTAGAGGCCTTACTGCCTTAATCTTTTCAGGAGTCCGACCTAAAAATTCCTTTGCCTCTGCGCCCACAGCCAGGACTTTTGAACTCCTTGCATCCAGGGCCACTACTGAGGGCTCATTGAGCACGATTCCATTTTTTGCAGTATATAAAAGGGTATTCGCAGTTCCTAAATCCATGGCCAGGTCTTTGCCAAAAAAATTGAGAAGCTTTTTAAAAAACATACTGACCTACCTTCCTTTCTTTCTGTTCCTCAATTTATTTTTAAGATATAAATTTTCTAAAAACAACGACAAATGATTAATTAAGAGTTGAAAAAATTCAGACAGGGGCTGGGTTATTGTTCTCTTTTCACGATCTAAAAAAACCAGGACCCCTCTGGTCTTTAAATTAACTATTATGGGTAAGCAAACTATTGTTTTGAACTTCTCTCCTTTATTGGAAGTCCCTATAAGGGAACCGACTGGCCTCTGGTCTTGGTCGTCGCTTAATATAATTGCCTTATGATTTTTAAAGACCCATCCAATAAGTCCGCTATTTATGCGAAATTTTTTGCCTTGATACCTTTCTAAACCAGTTATAATATCACTCATCTTTTCAAGATGATACCCTTCTCCCCTTTCATCTCTCGTAGCAAAGATACAATACAAAAAACCAGTATACAAACACAAAATCTTTAACATATTTTCTAAATATTCGTCCCATCTGGGATATTTTTCTTTTAAACTACATATGAGTTTCAGGCCACTGTAAAATTTTTCCATTTCTGAATAATTAATAACTTTATCTCTTTCTTCCAAAAAAAGAGAAATCAATTCAGCAAATTGAGTGAGTACTCTTTGATCCTTTGGTGTAAAGGTATATGTCTTTTTGCTGTCAACACAAAGGACTCCCCTTTTATTTTTTAAAGGAGCGCCCATAAAGGATTTTACTTGCTCTTCTTCTCCTTTTAAATAATAGCAGAGTCTCCTCTTTTCCCTCGAAAAATCATTAATAACCAATACCTTTTTATTCTTTAAAATCCATCCTAAGATACCCTTTCCTTCCTCTACAATGGAGGTTTTATCAACACTGTTTCCAAGGCTAAAATGTGAGACCATTCTATATTTAGTTCCACCACTTTTTAGGTAAAGGACACTGGTATATCCCTCAAACACACTGCTTACACATTTAAGTAAATACTCATAAAAAGATGGAGGATTCATTATTTTTTAAACCTTCTCTGAAAATAAAATTCTATGCTTCTGTTATAAGTCTTTTCCTCTTCTTCTGTAAAATAACACGCTGGGAGCTCTCCTCTCTCTCTATGATATCTAATACATTCACAACAAATTCCATGTCTTGGACAAGATGGATAGGTGCAATTGCATGTCTCTGAATTCAATTTATATCTTGGGCATTTTTCTTTTTTTTCCATACGGCTTTCTCCTTTTTTAAGAATTTAATTAAATTGAACTTAAGGCAGGACCCCTTGGTTGGATGCGTAATAAATTTTTAAGGGATTACCTATGGTAGGTCAAGGTGAAAATCCGACTCTGCCAATATAAAAATTAAACAAGATTATGAACATGGGTCTATTTTTTTGTAAGCATGAATATGCCATAAGTTGCAAATAAGTTTGGAAAAAATCTAACCACTTTTCCATATTCTTCATGGTGATAGGTGCTTATATTTATTTCCCTCTCAATTTTAAAACCAAATATTTCACAAAATCTCTTAAAATCCGTTATGCTGATCCTCCTGATATTTGGGGTGTCGAACCACTCATAAGGAAGTTCCTTGGATATTGGCGCCCGACCTTTTAAAAAAAAGAAGATCCTATTTTTGTAATGGCTATAATTTGGGAAACTCACAATTCCCTTTTTACCAACCCTTAGCATCTCAGATATAAGCCAGGCTGGACGAGTCACCTGTTGTAAGGTCTGGGATAAAATCACATAGTCAAAAGTTTGATCCCCATAATCTAAAATTTCCTCATTTATATCACCCTGAATCACATTTACCCCTTTTAAGATTCCCTCAGTCACTTTCTTCTCATCGATCTCAATACCAGTGCCTTTGACATCCTTTTTTTGTATCAGATACTCAAGTAAGACCCCATTACCACATCCTAAATCAAGGACCTTACTTCCTGGCTTAATCCATTTGGCTATGGTCTTTAAGTCAAATCTCATTTTGATCAAAGTTAAAATTTCGAAGAAAGTTTTTCCAAAAATGCCTTAACCAAACTAGATAATTTTGGATTGGGAACTAAAAATGAGTCATGTCCATAATCTATTTGGATCTCACAAAAGTTTACCTCAAGTCCATTTTTCTTCATTGCCTTTACCATTTCTTTTGACTGGTAAGTGGGATATAGCCAGTCAGAACTAAAGGAAATAACTAGAAATTTTGCCTGTGCCTTTGAAAGGGCTTGGACAAGAGATCCATCTCCATGGGTCTCAGCCAAATTAAAATAATCAGTTGCCCTAGTAAGATATAAAAAGGAATTTGCATCAAATCTACTCACAAATTTTTCTCCTTGATACTTAAGATAATTGGATACCTGAAAATTGGTTTCTAAGCTATTAGTTGGATGAAATCCTCTTTGTATATTTCTATCGAATTTTTTTCTAAGTGCAGTATCTGACAGATAAGTAACATGGCCTATCATCCTGGCCACTGCTTGGCCGTGCACAGGTGGGACAGAATTATAGTAGTCACCATTATTCCAATTGGGATCATTCATAATTGCCTGTCTAGCCACTTCATTAAATGCTATAGCCATTGCTGAATGTTTTGAAGTAGTGGCAATCAAAATCGCCCCATTGACCATATCAGGATATCTCACACTCCATTCAAGGGCTTGCATCCCTCCCATGGAACCACCAATTACTGCAAGAATTTTCTCTATTTTTAGATGTTCAATAAGTCTTTTTTGCGCCCTGACCATATCTCCTATAGTTACTAAAGGAAACCTCAGTCCATATGGCCTATTTGTCTTTGGATCAATTGAACTTGGGCCTGTTGAGCCCATACAACCACCAATTACATTGGAGCATACTACAAAAAATTTATTTGTATCAATGGCCTTTGATGGGCCAATCATATTTTCCCACCATCCAAATGTTGGGTTATCTTTACTGTAATACCCTGCAGCATGTGAATCACCTGTTAACGCATGCAATACAAGTATGCAATTGCTCCTGTCCCTATTTAAGGTCCCATAGGTTTCATACGCAAGGGTAATAGGTCCTAATTTCTGGCCACTTTCAAAGATAAATTCATTGGGTGGCTCGGCAAAGGTAAAAAATTGCTTTTTAACTAATCCTACAGAATTCTTATCTAGTTGCATACCACCCCACCACCTTTAATAGTAACCTTGACTTGATTTTTTAAAAATTTTGTGCCAAATAGAATTGCTTTTAAATCTTCTCCTGTCAAGGGGGTAGGTTGTTAACATCCTGAAATAAAAATAAAGTTCTAAGTTCAATGTTTAAGGTTTGATTGGTTGTTAATAATAAAATAATAAATAGAAGCATTCAAGGAAATATAAAAGCAAGGAGAAAAGTGTATGAGACTTTCAGATAAGATTCAAATGATAAAAGATAGATTAAGAGATGAACTCTGCATTTTGGCCCATCACTATCAAAGCGATGATATTGTAAAGCATGCAAATTTTATTGGAGATTCTTTAGAATTGGCACGAAAAGTACCTTCTCTTGGGGCAAAATACATAATAATGTGTGGGGTTTATTTCATGGCTGAGTCCACAGCTATTTTGGCCAATGAGTCTCAACAGGTTTTTATTCCTGTAAAAAAAGCAGGGTGTACCCTTGCAGACCTTGCTCCTGCAAAATTAATTGAGATTCTTTTGACTAAATTAAACCAAAAAAGAAAGATCATACCAATTGCATATGTAAATACTTCAGCAAAAGTTAAGGCTATTTGTGGAAAATTTGGTGGAAGCGTCTGTACATCTGCAAATTCAGTAACTATGTTAAAATGGGCATTGGAAAATAGCGACGGAGTCCTTTTTTTACCAGACAGGAATCTGGCACTCAATACAGCAAAAGCTTTGGGAATTGATGATGAGGAGATATCTTATTTAGATGATGATATTTTCAATAAAAAATACAAATTGTATGTGTGGCCAGGATATTGTGATGTGCACTTAAATTTTAGAAAAGAACATATTTATCATTTTAAAAAACTTAAGCCAGATGCAAAAATTATTGTCCACCCAGAGTGCATCCCAGAAGTAGTAAATGAGGCTGATGCATGGGGATCAACCTCAAAGATTTTAAAATATGTTCAATCCCAGCCAAAAGGAAGCAAGATAATTATAGGGACTGAAATACATATGGTGAACCGTTTAAAAAAACAGTATGAAGATAAACAAATATTTCCGCTATTTACCTCTTCTTGCAAATATATGGAGATGATAAATGAATCCAATCTCTTGTCATTATTAGAAAATTTAAATACCTCTAAACAGGTAAAAGTAGATACCAAGACTAAAGAGCTGGCAAAAATTGCTATCTCAAAGATGCTTGAGGTATGTAACTAAGATATTTGTGTGACTGATATCTTAAAAATAGTTTTTTTAACTTGTATGTTTTATTTTTTTTTGTTAGATAGGCTAGCGGTTTTTGACTTAAATAATAAAAAACAAACTCAAGTTTTTAATAATTTCTCATAAACTTAAGGTGAACAACAGAGGAGTAGATATATGAAACAAAAATTCTCATTAAGACTGATTTTTTTCTTTGGCCTTTTTTGTATTTATAGTTTGTTATGTTTTGCGCAGGAAGACATGAAGTTTATAAAATCTCCAGCCTTTAAGACATATCAAAGGCCTCCTGCTGTATTTGTTCACGACAAACACAATGAAAAAGCAGGGCTATATGACTGTTCTATTTGTCATCATGTATATGAAAATGGAAAACTGGTAGAGGGGGCAATGAGTGTAGGTCAAAGTTGTTCTGACTGCCACAAAGTAAAAAAGAGTGTGGCAGATATGACACCCTTAATGGAGGCATATCATAAACAGTGTATTACCTGTCATAAAAAAAGGAAAAAAGGGCCTCTTGCCTGTGGTGAATGTCATGTCAAAAAATAAATTGCTCTTAATTATTCTTCTTGTGGTAATATTTTTTCCAATAAATGCATTTGCATGGGGACCAGCAGCTCATATATCTATAGGCCTCTATGTATTTGATAACTGGAATTTACTTATGCCCCATGTGACAGATATTATTTTAAAATATCCCTATTATTTTTTATATGGTTGTATAAGTCCTGATGTAGTAATTGGAAAGGGGAAAAAAATATCAAAAGCCCCTACACATAATTGGAATACAGGATTTAGTCTTTTAAAATCAGATGATACACGGCTTAAATCATATTCTTTAGGATATTTATCTCATTTAGCATCTGATGTAATAGCCCATAATTACTTTATTCCAAACATATTACAATTGTTTAAATTAAATCGTGGAAAAATCTTTCATGTTTTGATTGAAGGTCTAATAGATAGGTCTTTGAATGTGGAGGCAAGTATTTTAAAAGACATTATGAAGCAAAATTTTAAAGATGTAGATCTACAGCTCATAAATACAATAAAAAATAGAAAAACAACTTTTAAAATAAAGAAGATGTTATTTAAAAAAGGTATATCTTTAAATCTTTGTAGACCTGCATCTAAAGAAATAAATAGAGGTATGATTGAAAAAAAACTCTATAGCTCATGGGATTATGTTATGGATATGTTAGATATGTCTAAAAAATCGACAATAGAGATTTTAAATAAACAAGAAAAATCAAATCTCATTAATTATGATCCAATGGGATTCAAACATTTAAAAGTAGCAAAACTAAGCAATAAATTTTCTTTTAAAAATAAACACAAGGGAGTGGTTCCGTTCTTTGTTCCGTCAATGGATATTCTAAACCTTTAAACCTAAAAAAGTGGGTAAGGCCATGAGCAAGTTGAAAAAAATTTTAGAACAAGGTCATTTTGCCTTTACTGGAGAACTTGGCCCTCCAAGGGGAGCTAACGTAGAAGCGGTCAAAAAAAAGGCTTCATATTTAAAAGGAGTGGTGGATGCAGTTAATATAACTGACAACCAGACAGCAGTTGTGAGGCTGTCGAGCTGGGCCACGTCACTTTTGGTATTACAAGAGGGTCTTGAGCCTGTTTACCAGATGGTTTGCCGTGATAGAAACAGACTTGCAATGCAGGCAGACATACTTGGTGCTTATGCCCATGGTATAAGGAATATCTTGTGTCTTTCAGGAGATCATCAACAGTTTGGTGATCACCCTTTTGCAAAGGGCGTATTTGACATTGATTCTATTCAACTAATAGGCACAGTAAAAAAAATGAGGGATGAGGGAAAATTCCTATCTGGCGCAGACTTAGACGGGGCACCCAAAGAGATGTTTATAGGAGCTGCAGCAAATCCCTTTGCAGAACCTTTAGAGTGGAGAATCCATAGACTTGCTAAAAAAATTGAAGCTGGTGCTCAGTTTATTCAGACCCAGTGTATTTATAATATGAAGAGAATGAGGGAATGGGTAAAACAGGCAAATGATATGGGACTTACAGAAAAGGTCTATATCCTTGCTGGAATAACTCCAATGAAGAGTGTGGGTATGGCCAAGTACATGCAGACAAAGGTCCCTGGCATGGATGTCCCAGACGAGATAATCAAAAGACTAAAAGGGGTTCCCAAAAAAAACCAGGCCAAGGAAGGTATAAAAATTGCTGTTGAGATGATAGAAGAATTTAAGGAGATGAAAGGAATTGCAGGAGTCCACTTAATGGCCATTGAATGGGAACATAAGGTTCCTGAAATAGCTGAAATGGCAAATCTCCTTCCAAGACCCAAGGTATAGAAGATTTTACCCAACTCTAAATAATTGACCTGGGTTTTGGAAAATATGTAAAAAGCTCAGGTTAATTTGGGAATTACCTTAAAAATCCCGGCTGAAGGAGGCAAGACAATTTGGTCTTGACCTCCTCTTTTAATTTTATTCAAATCAAGATCAAATCATCAAACAGGAGATTTATCCATGGAACACTCAATTCTTAAGGAGAGGGAAAATAAATTTTTATTTAATACCTATGCTAGGTATCCCATTGAGATAAAAATGGGACAGGGCACAAAATTATATGATTATAATGGAAAAGAATATACTGACCTTTTGGCTGGAATTGCGGTATGTAATCTTGGACATGCAAATATGGAAATTGCAAAGGCAATATCAGATCAGGCCAAAAAATTGGTGCATGTGAGTAATCTCTTTTATACAAAAGAGCAGATAGATCTGGCAGAGAAGTTAATAAATATAACACCTCACATGTCTAAGGTATTTTTTTGTAACTCAGGCGCAGAGGCAAATGAAGCATGTATAAAACTTGCCCGCAGGTATTTTAAAAAAATAAAAAATCAAGATAAATTTGAAATAATAACCCTTGAAGGGTCTTTTCATGGTCGCACTTTTGCAACTATGAGTGCTACAGGACAAGAAAAAATTAAGGAGGGTTTTGAGCCCCTTGTCCCTGGCTTTGTCCATGCAAAACCAAATGATTTAAAAGATATTGAGAAAAAAATTAATAATAAGACTGCTGCAATTATGATAGAGGTCATCCAGGGTGAGGGCGGCATCAGACCCCTTAAAAGGGATTTTGTCAAAGGTATAGAAGATTTGTGTAAGCTAAAAGGCCTTTTATTTATTGTAGATGAGATCCAAACTGGGATTGGCAGGACAGGGAAGATGTGGGGTTTTGAGCACTATAATGTAAAGCCTCACATAATTAGTTGTGCCAAGGCACTGGCAAATGGGCTTCCCATAGGCGCAATGATGGCAACAGAGGAAGTTGCAAAAGCATTTGGGCCTGGAACCCACGCCACCACATTTGGTGGAGGGCCAGTTGTGTGCTGGGCAGCCTTAAAAGTCCTTGAAATTATCTTTAGGGATAATTTGATAGATAGGGCAAAAAAAATAGGCGAATTTGCCTTATCTGAACTTAAAAGATTACAAGATAAATATCCCACATTAATAAAAGAAGTTAGGGGTATTGGACTTATGCTTGGGATTGAACTAACACCTGAGGTGGATGCAAAAAAGGTCTTTGATACAATTATAGATAAAGGATTTATTGTGAATTTGACCCAAGGATCTACCTTACGCTTGCTACCACCTTTAATAATAGAGGAAGAAGAAATTAAAGCATTTTCCAATACCCTTGATGATATTTTAAGTAATCTATGAAAAAAGTATATTTTGTGGTAAACATAAAAATAGATTCCACGCTAAAAGATAAATTGGAGTTGTTTTTAGCAGAAAACATCTCTTGGGGGTGGGAAGAGGAGAAAAATTTAATAAAGATATATTTTGATTCCTTAGATGAAGCAGAGGATTTTTCAAAAAAAATAAAGAAAAAATTCAAAGGCGCCCAAATAGAGATTATAAAATATTTTGATCCAGACTGGTCAAAGGAGTGGAAAAAATATTTCAAGCCAATTGAGGTAGGAAAATTTAAAATAATTCCATCATGGGATAAAGGGAAGATTAGTTTACATCCAGGGCAAATCCCAATCTACATACATCCTGAAATGGCATTTGGCACTGGTCACCATCCAACCACAAAACTATGCCTCATCTCTTTGTTAAAAATCCATAAAAAGGGTCTTGTAAAAACAAAAGATACCTTTCTTGATGTTGGAACAGGATCAGGCATTTTAACAATAGCTGCTACGCTCCTTGGTCTTAAAGGCGTTGCCCTGGATATAGATAAGGTTGTTATGAAGAATTTTAAAAAAAATGTTGAGTTAAATGGATTAGATTTCCCCTATTTTTTTATTGGCACAACTAATTCTTTAAAAAAAGAAAAAAGGTTTACATTAATAATGGCAAATATTTTACTAGATCCTATCCTTGATCTAAAAAATGATTTTGTATCCCTTTTAAATAGAGATGGGATTATTATAATTTCTGGGATTTTAAATGAACAAGAAAATAGAGTCATAGACTTATATAAGTCCCATTTTAGTGTTGTGGAGATTTTACAGGAAGGAGAATGGTCATCAATAATATTTAAAAGGAAATAGGAATGGGTGAAGACGAAAAAATAGTCCTTAATAGAATGTTTAGTGTTTTATATAATACACTTGGGCCAAGTTATTGGTGGCCAGGTGATACAACTTTTGAAATATGTGTAGGAGCTATTTTAACACAAAATACAAATTGGAATAATGTAGAAAAGGCAATATCTAACCTAAAGGCCAATAATTTACTCAGTCCTGAAAGGCTATTTTTCTTAGATGATGAAGAATTAGCAGAACTCATCAGACCTGCTGGCTATTTTAGGATCAAAACAAATAGACTGAAAAATTTTCTTTTGTTCTTAAAACAAGAAGTAAATTTTGAAATAGAAAAATTAAAGCACTATTCACTTTATGATTTGAGAAATAAGCTATTAAGTGTTAAGGGCATAGGTCCAGAAACAGCAGATTCAATGCTTTTATATGCTTTTGAAAAAGAAATATTTGTAGTTGATGCTTATACCCATAGGATATTTAATAGACATAATTTGATAGAAGACCAGGTCTCATACGAGGAATTGCAAGAATTTTGCATGGAAAATCTGCCAAAAGATATCCATATATATAAAGAATTTCATGCATTAATAGTTAGAGTAGGAAAAAAATGGTGTAAAAAGAAAAAAGCAGAATGTAATACTTGCCCTTTATGTGGCATTGATTAAATATGACAAAAAGGATTTATCTATCTATTATATTTCTTATTTTCTTAATCTTCCCTCATGCATCTCAAGCATTTAAAGATCCCTACAAAAAACAATTAATACAAAAAAAATCAGAACTTACTAAAAGACAAAGAGAACTAGAAAAATTAAAACAAAAAGAAAAAAAGATTTATAATGAAATATTAAAAGTAGAAGAAAATATAGATAGGATTAGTGCATCTTTAAAAAAGAGTAATGAAAAGCTTATTTATTTGCAAAAAAGAGAGAATAATCTAAAAAAAGAGATTAGATCCATCCAAAAAGATATTAAATATAAATCAGAATATTTATATAAAATTTTGAATATAATGTGGGACACATACTTGCATAAATTCTATTTATCAAACTCACAGGATCTTAAATATATCTATCTAAGATATATATGGCTAGAATATATTTATCAAGCATACAATGATAGACTAAAAGATATAAGAAAAAGACAAAAAGAGTTAGAAGATCAACAAAAAAAGTTAGAATTACTTGAGACAAAAATAAAATTACAGACTAAAAAAATTGAGAAGCAAAAAGATGAGCTATTAAAAGAAAAAATGGTGTTGTTTTCAAAGCTACAAAATGTGCGGGCCTTATCAATAAAAAAAGAAAAACAAATAGAAGAAATAATAGAAACTGTTGAAAAGCTAAAATATAACTTAAGGCTATTAAAAACCAAAAACTTCAAAAATGCAAAAGGGTTACTTCCTTATCCTGTTAAGGGTCAAAAGATAAAAAAAATAAAAAAGGGCATTGTTATCTATGCCCCGAAAGGATCAAAAGTAAAAGCATGTTTTTCTGGAAAAATCGTATTCCAGGACAAACTAAGGGGTTTTGGAAATGTGGTTATCATATATCATGGAGATGGTTATTACACCCTTTATGCATTTCTCTCTAAGGTCTTTGTTAAAGTGGGTCAAGTAGTAAAAGGTTCAAAGCCAATTGGTGAAGTAGGCTTTTCTCCCTTTGTAAGGACATATGGACTTTATTTTGAGATTAGAAAAGGTAAAAATGCTTTAAATCCTGAGCAGTGGCTTAAGAAATAAAGAGGTAAAAGGAGAATGTAAATATGACTGAAACATTGTTTTGTTTGCTGGAGAAATATATATATATTGAAGAAAATAAGTTAGATATTGAGATTGGAGATGTAATTACTAATTTGTCTGAAAATACAAAAGAATTAATTGTTAGTCGTTCCAAAGAAACCTTTTCAGAGCATTATGCCGAGTTTTTAAAATTAGAAAAACAAGCCTTTAAGAGTAGTCTTACAATAGATACTGGCAATAACAGAATTTTAGATTTTATGGTGTATTCACATGTAATTAATAGATTAGACAATCACATTCATGTCATTGAAATATATATTGAAAATATACAATTCTTTAAAGAAATAATTACAAGCATTGATAGTTGCGATTTAATTGGAATTGTTATCTTATATGATGATAAAATATTATTTTGTGATAGTGGTTTTAAAAAGATGACTGGGTATAGTGAAGAGATTTTAAAACACAAAAAATTTTCATCATTATTTAAAAAAGATATTAATGTAAATATACAAAATTTGTTAAAAAGTATTAAGACAGAAACAAAAATAAGAGATTATTTTAATTTCCTTCCACTTATTACCCAAAATGGCATTATAAAATATTTCCATGCTCAAGCACTTATGCTGAATTATAAAGGGCTAAATGCCATTTGTATGTATTTTATAGATGCTTCACAAGAAAAGATCTATAGAGACCTCTATAATATATTGTATAATGTAAATAAAGTAGTTAGTAAGAACTTTTTCATTTATGATACTTTTTTTCAAGAATTATGTAAACAAATAGTAGAGAATGAAAATATATCCTTTGTATGGGTAGGAGAAGTTAAAGGGAAAAAAATTAAATCTTTGGCAAAAGCAGGAGATGACTCAGGATATCTTGATTATTTTCTCCAGACTATTGGGAAGGAGGGCTTTGATATTGGTCCTACCTTTCAAGCAGTAAAACATAATGTTATAAAAGTAAACCCAAATACTTTCCTAAATCCTTCTATGAAGTTGTGGCGAGATGAAATGTTAAAACGAAATTTTTTATCATCATGTGCTGTGCCTTTTAGTATAAAAGATGATGTTTATGTATTAAATATATACACTAGGATAGAGAATTTTTTCTCCAAAGAAATTTTAGATGTTTTAAAACTACTTCAAGAAGTTATTATTAATAAATTAAAGAATATTAAAGAATTAAGTTTAACGAATATCTTTTATAAAGCAGTGGAGAACACTTTCGACTGGATTTTGGTTACTGATAAAAATGGAACAATAGAGTATGTCAATGATGCAGTTACACACATAAGTGGCTATGAAAGAGAGGAACTAATAGGCGCAAATCCTTCTTTATTTAAATCAGGGCTTTATGGTAAGGAATTCTATAAAAAAATGTGGGATACCATCCTTAGTGGAAATATTTATAAGGGTGTAGTAATTAACAAAAGGAAGGATGGAGAATTTTTTCAAGTTTATAATACAATCGTGCCTATTCTTGAAAATGATAGGGTAATTAAATTTGTTTCTATTGCTAAAGACATTACTAAAGAAGTATATTTAGAAAAAGAGATATACAAATTTAAATACAGAGATATTCTTTCTGGATTACTAAATACTGATGGTTTTATAAAAGAGGTCAATAAAGAAATTTCAACTTTAAAAGAGATAAATATTTTTTTAGCTCTGTTAGTTATAGATATCTTTAATTTTGCTAGACTTAATAATATATATGGCTTTGATGTTTGCAATGAAGTCTTGAAAAAGATATCTATGATGCTTTTAAATATATTTCAAAACAAGTATATTATTGCAAGACTTGGAAGTGATTCTTTTGGAATATTTGTTTCGTTAAAACATGAAAAGGATATTTTAAATATTTTTGAAGAAATATTTAGTTTATTCAGTAAAGAAGTAGAAGTTAAAGGTGAAAAAATAAAGGTTGATATTAATATAGGTGCAGCCTTTTATAAAAAGGAATTAAATGCACTGGATTTATTAATTAGAGCTCATTTGGCCTTAGATCAATCAAAAAATCAAGGACCAAATACTTTTTATATTTATAATCAAGAGTTATATAAAAGTGTAACAGAATCTTTTGAAAAAACAAAGATTTTAAAAGAGAGTATTGAGTCAAATTATTTTATTTTTCATCTACAACCTATTTACGAAACTAAAACTTATAAGTTGAGTAGTGTCGAGGCGTTAGTAAGAATAAAACACCCTGAAAAGGGAATTATTTATCCTAGTTATTTTATAGATCTTGTTGAAAATAGTGATTTGCTTTATGAATTTGAAACTATTTTGTTTAAAAAAATAGTTGAGTATGAAGAAATCATTTTTTCAAGGCTAAAGCGATACATTCAAATAGCAATGAATATTTCCGCCAAGTCCTTTTCAAATGGGAATATCCTTAATTATGTCGAGAATATACCACAAAAATTAAGGTCATACATAAATTTAGAGATTACAGAGAGGGTATTTCTTGAAAACATTGATGATACAATAAATATAATGAATGAGCTGAAAAGGTTAGGTTTTACAATTGAAATTGACGATTTTGGAACAGGTTTTTCAAGTATGGGCTTTATTGATAGAGTGCCTGCTGATTTATTAAAAATAGATATGGTATTTGTAAAGAAAATGATGAGTAACAAGAAGATCCAAGGGATAATAAAGACAATTATAGAACTGGCAAATAATCTAGGTATGGAGACTATTGCTGAAGGTGTGGAAGCTAGAGAGCAAGTTGAAATTTTAACAAAACTTGGTTGCAATTATCTTCAGGGATATTATTTCGCAAAACCTATGCCTTTAGATGACATGATAAATTTTTTAATAAGGATTAATGGAAAAAATAACTAACTTTCAACTGGGAGAGAAGGTAAATATTAAAGCGATGTTCTTTTGGTACTGAAGAAAAATATATGGAAGAGTATGATAATGATGAAAAATAAAATGCCGGGGGAGGGAGTCGAACCCTCACGGGCACAAGGCCCGCGGGATTTTGAGTCCCGTGCGTCTTCCAATTCCGCCACCCCGGCTTAGTTATTTAAGCTATATTTTATTAAAA
>Ga0256842_1001706_pt1 | contig 17088 bp, 19 predicted proteins | sample 4559240metaG_FD_185973 | JGI IMG/M metagenome (GOLD analysis project Ga0256842, IMG submission 185973) | Hydrothermal vent microbial communities from Guaymas Basin, Mexico - 4559-240 | ecosystem: Environmental > Aquatic > Marine > Hydrothermal vents | place: Mexico: Guaymas Basin | collected...
GTGTTTTCTAATAAAACTGATTTCTGAAAGAAAACCCGTAACACACATTTCCACGTCCAAAAAGACGGACATGATAGCTGCCACCTGTTACTCCTGTTTCCAAGTTTATATACTTTTGGAATTCATCTTGAGGTTGAGCTGAATCGTACATTTTTTTTAAAGATGTTGAATGGAGAAAACTATAAAACAAAATAAACGAAACGAGCAAATATTTTTTCATCGAGAGAGTTAAAATTTATTTGGATGTTTTTCTTTCATTGTTTTTATGAGAAAATCGACACTTAAATTTACGCGTTGTATTTCATCATTAAAAAAACGATTGGTAGCATCATTTGGTGATTCAGGGTCTGTTTCAAGATGGGAAAAGCTCTGGTCCAAATCTTTTATATAATTTCTTCTGCATTCTGCTGTTTTAATAAATACCGGTGGAAAAAGTTCGTACATTAAAATCCAATTCATAACCAGGCGGGCGGTTCTGCCATTTCCATCTACAAACGGATGGATTCTTACTATTTCATGATGAGCATAAATCGCTTTTACTAAAGGATTTGCAATATTGTCTAAATTGTACATCAAATTATTCATCAAAGAAAAAATTCTCTCCGGTTCCGGAGCAAGATGATTTCCAACCATAACTAATGTATTTCGATATTCATTCGGATGTTGTTGATGAGCTGTAGGGTCTATCAAATTATGAAGAAAAATAATTTCATGATGATCAGAAAATATCTTGTTTTCCGAAACTTTTTCAACTACATAATCCAAAGCATTATGCAGATTATTCAAATAAATTTTCAATTCTTCTTTAGAAGCAGCTTCTTGTTTTGCACTTTTCATTTTCATCATATCTTGAAGAGTTTGAAAATTTTTCAGGAAAGTTTTAAATAATCCGCTACTGTTTTTTTCAATATCATAAATAATTTTGCGATAAAAATTATTTCTTTTCCGGTTAATTTCACCGATTAATTTGTAATTAATATCAACTAAATCAATGTTTAATAATTCCATAAAATCTCCTAAATTTGTGCTACAATTATTCCTGTTAACATTAATAATGCTCCAATTGTCGAAGTTAAACTCGGATGTTCGTGAATAATTAGAATTCCTCCGATAAATCCAAATAAGGATTCCAAACTTAAAATAATTGCTGAATGAGAAGGATGAGCGTGTTTTTGCCCGAAAATCTGTAAAGTAAATGCAACGCCAACTGACATAATCCCGGCATATAAAATTGAAATTCCTGCAGAATGAATCAAAGGAAAATTAAAATCTTCAAATATCAAAGCTAAAATTAAGCTGATGATTCCGGTATAAAAAAATTGGAAGGAAGCAATTAATACAGCGTCATATTTTTTTGAAATCTTGCTAATATATAGAACATGTAACGCCCAAAATATGGCACATAAAAATAATAAAACATCGCTAATTTGAATGCTACCATTTCTAAAATCTGTTAAAAAATACAATCCGAGAATAGCTAAAACTGCTCCAATCCATAAATTGCGACGAGTTTTATGTCCAAAAAAAATACCTATAATCGGGACTAAAATAACGTACAATCCCGTAATAAAAGCAGCTTTTCCGGCAGAAGCTTTCACCATTGCAATTTGCTGTAAAGTCGAAGCTGTAAACAAAAGTATTCCGCTGAAAAAGGAAGGTCGCAGAGTTCGAAAAATTTCTTTTTTTAATTCATTCTTTTTTACAAAGAAAAAAACTAATGGGAAAATCACAACTGCACCTAGGATAAATCTTATTCCGTTAAACACAAAAGGACCGATATATTCCATACCGGCTCTTTGGGCAACGAAACCAAATCCCCAAATTATTGCAGCTAAAAATAGCAGTATTTCGGAGCTTAATTCATTCTTTTTCATTTTGCTTTTGTTTTAAACATTTTTCCTTGAGGCTTATTTTCATGTTTTGGTGCCGGTTCATAAAATATGATTAAATAATCTCCGATACCGCTTAATTGAGGAACAAATTTAGCTTCCGTTTTAACATTTGTTACAACCGGAGAAATCACGGTAATTTTTTTATCAATAACTCTATCTTGAAGTTTCTGAGCGGTTCCCAAATGGTATCTGCTGTGAAAATCGCCATTAAAATGAACTATTACCGTTTTAGGATGTTTTTCCATAAATTTGGCAATAGATTCAGCCATAGTTTCATCTTTTAGACATTGTGCTTCATAATATTTTTGGAAGATTTTATCTTTCAATTGTTTAGGCATTTTATTGCCCATATTTGAATCCATAACTTTAAAAAATTCTTTTCTATATTGATCATTTTTAAAGACATAATCTTTGGCAATAAATTTTCTTTCGTTTTTAGGGAGAGATTCAATCGCAGTTTTCCCTTTTTTTCTCATCATTGACGCATAACGTCTCGGAATATTTGCGGCGATAACCGGCAAATGATGTTTTTTTGCAAATTCAATAATTGGTTTATAATCGGTTTTGTAATTTGGCCAAGCTCTTGTTTCTTTAAGAAAATCTTTTTCAGACATTTTTCCTGATAAGTATTGGTTTAATTTATCTTGAACATCTCTTTCAAACATTTCCATCGAAACGGCTATATTTTTATTTTTTTTATAGAGAGTTTTAAGAAAATCAATTTCCTGCTTATGAAGAAAAGCGTTGTCATGATATTCTCCGAAAAAATATACATCTGATTTATCAGCTGCAATTTGTTGTAAATTTACTGTTTTGCCTTTGTCAGTTGTAATAATTGAGTTGGAAGCAAAAAGATTGAGGGAAAAAACCACAATCATCAAGGTTAATAATTTTAATTTCATAAGAGTCTCCTTTTTTATGAATAATAATGACCAATCATAATGATAACTATTCCTGTCAACTTTATAAGTTATTTTTTTCATTCATAACTTAATGAGGGAAAATGAAATTCAAGAAAATAAAAAACACCTATTGTGGAAAGCTTTTACGGAAAATGTTGCTCGGTTTATATTTTACTTAATTTTTGCAGTTGCTAAATCATTGGAAAATAACAGCTGAAAACATAAAAAGATAACCGAGAAAATATAGATGATTTTAAGAAATGAATGCGTTAAAAACACTGAAAAAAGATGGGCGAAACTTGAGATAATTAGCATATTTTTTTATTTTGACATATTTTTTCAAAATATAATATTGTACTTAAGAATTTGAGGAGGCTTTTTGGAAATAGTGATTAGCAAAAATATTAAACTTAGTACGAACAATCATTTACTTGGTTATATTGATTTATTGAATCAAAAAGGATATGGAAAACCAACTGTACAAACAAATGAAATTTATACGCATGTAATGTCAAAAACACTGCAAAGGATAAATAATCTTTTGGATAATTTGGAAATTTAATATGGAAATAAGGTTTACAATAAAATACATTTTTAGGTTATTGCCTGCCTTTTACAAATATCTATAAGCTAGTTATGTTTACCTTGAAAGTGGACGTAGGTATAGATGTTATACACAAGAAAGAATTAAAACTTTACAGGAACGTAAAAATTCCAACATTTGACACCAGAAACTAAAAAGAGTCTATCGTTGGAGGTGAGAATTGAAGAATAGTAAGGAAGATATTATAAAAAAGATTGGAGAACATTTTCCTCCTGAACAGACATTTACACGTAAAGAGTTATATGATTTCTTGGAGCTAAATTTCTACCCAAATCTAAAAGAAACAACTTTTCGTTGGCGAATATACGAATTAAAGAAAGCAAACATCATTGTTTCTGTAACAAGAAGTGTATTCAAATTATCTGAGAACAAAGAATTGTTTGCGCCAAACATCAATAATAAACTTTCTAAAATCAGCAATATGTTACAAAAGAATTTTAGCTCAATATCTTATTGCCTTTGGAGTTCAAATTGGCTTAACGAATTTTCCAGACACCAAGCTACAAATGAAATATTAATCGTAGAAGTGGAGAAAGAATTAGTAAATTCTGTTTTCAATTTGTTAATCGATAATAATTATAAAAATGTTTACATTGAACCTGATAAATTCGTCACAGAAACTTATATCTCTGAAAATCAAACTTCGATCATTGTAAAATCATTAATAACCAAATCTCCAATTCAATTTGTGATGAATGTTGCAGTTCCCAAATTGGAAAAGATATTAGTCGATCTGTTCTCAGACAATAAATATCTCGTTGCTTACAAAGGATATGAGCAAAAGGTCATCTTTGAAAATGCGTTTGATAAATATCAGTTAAATCTTTCCAGCTTAATTAATTATAGTCGCAGAAGAAAAAAAGATAAACTTATCGCAGAATTTTTAATTACGAAAATAAATATTGGTGAGGAACTATTGAAATGATTAAAGAAAATTCCTATAAATTAAGCTGGATAACAAAACTCAGAAGCAAAAAGAAAAAGATAGATCCAATATTATGCGAAAAAATGATTAGAGCTTTAGGACTTCTGGAGCAATTAGTGATTAATAATCTCCAATTTGTTTTTAAAGGAGGAACTTCATTGATTTTACTCGTAGAGAAACCGCAAAGGTTCTCTATTGATATTGATATTAACACAGAAGAATCAAAAGACAAATTATTAAACATCCTTAAAATAATATGTTCAAATGATTTATTCAAGCGATTCGAAGAAAATAAAAGAACGAACAGAAGTATCCCAAAAGCTCATTTTAAGTTTTATTATGATTCTGTTATAAACGGACGAGAAAACTATATTTTGCTCGATGTGCTTTTTGATAAACATTCATATCCTGAAATAATTGATACTCCAATTAAATCTTTCTGGATTGATACTGATGACAATATTATAAAAGTAAATACGCCTTCAATTGATTCTATTCTTGGTGATAAACTTACTGTTTTTGCTCCCAATACAACAGGTATTAAATATAAAATCGGTAAATCTATGGAAATAATGAAACAGCTTTTTGATATTGGCAGATTGTTTGATCATGTTGAGAATATTGAGGTTGTTGCTGATTCATTCAAAGAAATTGCGAAAAAGGAATTGGAATACAGAAAATCAGATAAAATGATTGATGATGTTTTGCAAGATATCATTGAAACAAGCTTGATAGTCTCACAATTACCAGGTGGGACAAAATCCGATTTTCCTGAACTTCTTGAATTGATTGACGGATTAAAACGATTTAAAGGATTTCCAATAGAATTTGCATTCAGAGCAGATGATGCAATTCTTGCTGCCGCAAAAACTGCTTATATAGCTATAAAAATTTTGAAAAAGGATTTTACCATAATTGATAAATTTTCAAATAATGTAAAATATAATGAACCCGACTTTCCTGATAATTATAAACATCTCAAAAAGTTAAAGAAAAGAAAAATTGAAGCTTATTATTATTGGTGTAAAGTATTTGACTTATTACCATTTATTAAAGAATCGAAGTAAAATTATGAATTGTTTGAAATGAATCATCAAAAGAAAACTTGTGTATAATACGCAACTCCATAGACAAGCAAGAAGAAAAGATAGAAGAGCACCGCAGCTGCCAACCATTAATCGATAATATTAGGAGTTTAAAATGGAAAAAGTCATAAAAAATTATCGTTTAAGAACGTCCGGCTGAAAAAATGCAGTTGAAACTATTTTGAAAAATTTCGGGGAGATGGCAATTTTTTGAGGATTATTTTTTCCATTTGACAGATTTTTTCAAAATATAATATTGTGCTTAAGAATTTGAGGAGGCTCTTTGGAAATAGAGGTTAGCAAAAATATTAAGGTTAGTACGAACAATCATTTACTTGGTTATATTAATTTATCGAATCAAAAAGGATATGGAAAACCAACTGTACAAACAAATGAAATTTATACGCATGTAACGTCAAAAACACTGCAAAAGATAAATAATCTTTTGGATAATTTGGAAATTTAATATGGAAATAAGGTTTACAATAAAATACATTTTTAGGTTATTGCCTGCATTTTACTAATATCTATAAGCTAGTTATGTTTACCTTGGAAGCGGACGGGGGTATAGATGTTAACCGATAACATTAGGAGTTTAAAATGGATAAAGTAGTCTCTAAAATTGCAGGTTTAGGAGTACCTGGATTGGTATTATTAATAGTTATGTCATCTACTGGTTACATTGGTGCAGCTGCAATAACAAGTGCACTTTCAATAATGGGTGGTCCTTTTGGCATGTTAGGAGGAATGGTATTATTAGGGATATTGGTACAAATATCTACTGCTATATCAAAATTCGGATTTTTAAAAATTTATCATGCTGTAATAAAAGAACTGTATAAAAATGGTGAAGATAAGAAAACAATTTTAGAAAAGATAAATAGTTATCCTATCTCAAAAGAATTAAAGAACTCTCTTTTCAATTTAATTAATGATCAAAATTAGGAGTTGACGATGGGAAAAATATTGTCTAAATTAAAAAAAATAGGATTTATCATTATAATAATATTTTCAATTTTTGGAGTAATTAATTTATTTGTTAAACTTGGACCTTTAATAGTCAAAGAATTGGCAAAAAATGATCTTGAATTAACATCAATAAATATCCCTTTTATTAAACATAACCTGCCAATAAAGAAAATAAAGACTCAAATCAAGAATTTTACAACTGACTACAAAGTAAATGGAGAATCTAAACTCAATTTAGTTAAAGTTGAAACTAATGAAACAATTGTAATATCTGACACGAAACCTGGAATTGGTGTTATTAATTTAGGAACTACAAAAGTTATGTATCGTACTCCTGTAATTATTCACTATGGTATTGATTTTTATGGTTCTAAAGAAATTAAAATTCAACTTAATGAACGGAAAATTGTTCAGAACAAAGATATCACAATAAAAATGAATGATAAGACATTTATAAAAAATAAGGATATTACAGAAATAATTGAGAATATCACGATTATATTTCCACAACTTGAAATAACTTCTATTGAAGAACTAACGGATCAAGCTGATGGTATTATAAGTACAACTGGTACACGACAACGTGGATTTTCCGGCAAATATCTTCTTGATAAGGCAAAAAAAAGTATTAGACCTACAGTTAAAGAAAAATATAGTAAACCAGAAGAAATTTCTAAAATAAAAGAAATTGCAAGAAAAAAATTAAAGACAATAATGCTTAATTTATTCAAATCATTTAATCCAAATGCCAATGAATATGATCCATTAATAAAAGTCATTTTTGAGGACGAACTCTCTATTGGTTCAAAAAATAATATAGAAAACCCATGATTTTACTAAAATGTATAATTCGTCTAACACAGCACTCCCCACCAGTAAAGATGGGCGTGGCGTTGTCCACCCGTTAGTCACAACTTACAAAAAAATTAGATTTCCAAAAAACTTATTATTACGTTATCGTTGTGGAAAGCTTTTACGGGAAATGTTGCTCGGTTTATTTTTACTACCAATTATTTCTTCTAAAGTTTCCTCAAGATAATTTGCTAATTTTATAATTGTTTGCTTCAAAATATAAGAATTCTTATTTCTTCTTTTTGTGAGTTGAAGAAAAATTAGATCCATTCTACCTTTGAATTCGGTTCCCATTTTTGGTGGAACTTTTTTAGGGAATTTTTGTAAAACGAAAAACACAACGTTTCCATTTTTGGAATAAGTAATTGTTTTTTGTAAAAAGAACTTACTTAATCAGAACAATCTGAGATTGTTAAAATCTTTAACTTTTCTGTATTATTTTTTGGACTATCTCAACTGTGCCGAAGTATAAATCGTCGCAGTAGCAATAAAAATTTATTTTCGAATATAATAATCTGTATTATTGCTTCATAAAATATAGAGTGAAGACGCAGTAAATATTTTCCTAAAAAATTACCGTTGGGGTTCAAGTTCAACAATGCGCTTGACAAAATGTTTTAAAGAAAATAACGGGAAAAATAAGATTATTTTTACAAAATAGTATATAGAAAAAATGAAACTTGTTGAAAATGAAGGAAAATATACTCCTAAGTGGATATATGAAATCAAAACTTTTTTTGAGAAATAAATCGTGTAACAAAGCACTCCACAAAGCCAGTTGAACTTTCTATAAAAGCTATCTGCCTTATTGGAAATTGGCAGTTTTTGAAAGTTGAAATGGTAGTTTTGGCTTCGTGGCACTCCACCCCTTATGAGAAAAGTTTCTTGACACAAAAGACTGAATATAGACTGTATTTAGTCAGGAGGAAAAATGAAAGCAAATAGAGATATTAAACCAATTTCTTACGTAAAAGCTCATACTGCTGAAATACTGTCGCAAGTGAATTCAACAAAAGCGCCATTGTATATAACTCAGAATGGTGAAGCTAAAGCCGTAATCATTGATACAGAAAGTTATGAGGCTTTAAAAGAAACTTTGAACTTCCTTAAAATACTATCAATTGGTGGATCACAAATTAAAAAAGGTAAAGTGAAAAAGCAAACTGAATTCTTTAACGAAATTGAAAATGAAATTCTAAAATAGGATCTGTATGAAAAAGTTAAACGTCTTTTGGACTTTAAATGCTCAATCTGATTTGAAAGAAATCATTGAATTCGTTAAAATTGACAGTTTGAATCAAGCTAAACGGATATTTGAAAAAATTAAAGCAGAATCACTAAAACTAACAGAATTTCCGAATCTTGGTCGAACGATTCCTGAACTAGATCGCTATAATCTAACTAACTTTCGAGAGTTAATTGTTGAAGTTTGGAGAATTGTTTACACCCAGAAAGAAGATGGAATTTACGTACTGAGTGTAATTGATAGTAGAAGAAATTTAGAAGAGTTGCTTTTTAATAAGTTGTTTAAAGATTAATTGTAGCTGGCAACAAAAAACCGGTACAGTAATCTTGTCAAAAAAATTAGATTTCCCAAAAACTTAATTATTACGTTATCGTTGTAGAAAACATTTTTCGGGAAATGTTGCTCGGCATATATTTTACTACCAATTATTTCTTCTAAAGTTTTCTCAAGATAATTTGCTAATTTTATAATTGTTTGCTTCAAAATATAAGAATTCTTATTTCTTCTTTTTGTGAGTTGAAGAAAAATTAGATCTATTCTACCTTTGAATTCGGTTTTCATTTTTGGTGGAACTTTTTTAGGGAATTTTTGTAAAACGAAAAACACAACGTTGCCACTCTAAAATAAGCAAATTGTTTTTTGTAAAAAGAACTTACTTAATCAGAACAATCTGAGATTGTTAAAATCTTTAACTTTTCTGTATTATTTTTTGGACTGCCTCAACTGTGCCGAAAAATAAATCGTCGCAGTAGCAATTAAAATTTATTTTTGAATATAATAATCTATATTATTCCTTCATAAAATATAGAGTGAAGACGCAGTAAATATTTTCCTAAAAAATTTCCGTTGGGGTTCAAGTTCAACAATGCGCTTGACAAAATGTTTGTTTTAAAATTATTGAATTAAAATGTGAGAAGAGGTGCAAAATGAAAATTTTAAAAAAAGGCTATACTTTTGATGACCTTTTATTAGTTCCCCAAGAATCCAAAACTTTGCCAAAATTAGTCAACACATCTACGTATTTAACAAAAAATATCAAGCTAAACATTCCGATAATGAGTGCTGCGATGGATACTGTTACGGAATCCAATATGGCAATTGCAATGGCTAAAGAAGGTGGAATCGGTATTATTCATAAAAATCTTTCGATTGAACAACAAGCTGAACAAGTTAAAATCGTTAAACGTTATGAAAGTGGAATTATTAGAGAACCGGTAACTCTTTCTCCCGAAGATGTTATTTTAAAAGCAATTCAATTGAAAGAGAGACTAAATATCGGCGGATTTCCCGTTGTCCAAAATAAAAAATTGGTGGGAATTCTAACCAATCGTGATCTGAGATTTGAAACAAATTTAGAAAGGAAAGTCAGCGAGTTAATGACTCCAAAATCCAGGTTAATTACAGCTCAAGACAATATTTCCATAAATGATGCCAAGTATTTACTTCATAAGCATAGAATTGAAAAATTGCTTTTGGTTAATGAAAATTTTGAATTATCGGGAATGATAACGGTAAAAGACATCACTAAAAAAATCTCTTTCCCTAGAGGTGCCAAAGATAATCGAGGTCGATTATTGGTCGGAGCTGCGATTGGGAATGGGGGAGATTTTCTTGAAAGAGCACAAGAATTAGTGAGAAATCATGTTGATGTTATTGTAATTGATACGGCTCACGGACACCATATGAACGCTCCTTTAGCAATTGAAAAAATTAAAGCAAATCTTAATATAGATGTTATTGCGGGAAATGTTGCCACCGGTGCTGCCACAAAATATTTAATTGATGCCGGAGTTGACGCTGTTAAAGTTGGTATCGGACCGGGATCTATTTGTACAACCAGAGTTGTTGCCGGAGTCGGAGTTCCTCAAGTAACTGCCGTGATGGATTGCGTGGAAGTTGCTTCAAAGTATGATATTCCGATTATTGCCGATGGTGGGATAAAATATTCCGGAGATATTGTAAAAGCTTTGGCTGCCGGAGCAAATGTAGCAATGTTAGGAAGTTTATTAGCCGGAACAGATGAAAGTCCGGGGGAATATGTGATTTATAACGGCAGGAGATTCAAATCTTATCGTGGAATGGGTTCAATTGCAGCCATGAAAAAAGGTAGTAAAGATAGATATTTCCAAGATACTAATGATGATAAAAAACTTGTTGCGGAAGGAATTGAAGGAATGGTACCTTACAAAGGTCCTGTTTCAGATTACATTTATCAATTAATGGGCGGATTACGTTCAGGAATGGGATATTGCGGGGCGGAAAATATTTGTCAATTACATGAAAAGGCGAGATTTGTCGAAATCAGTTCAGCCGGATTGAAAGAGAGTCATCCGCATGACGTAATGGTTACGAAACAAGCTCCGAATTATCAATATCAGGATTAGGATGAAGATAGATCATTTAATTGATCAATACATATATTATTTGCGTGTCGAAAAAGGTTTTTCGCAAAATTCAATTGCTAATTACCTTTTTGACATAACGCATTTTTTTGAGGAAAATAAAATAGATGTTCAAGAAATCTCACCGGACATTATCATTAATTATTTTATTATTTTAATGGATTTGGGAATTTCAGAGCGGACAATTGCCAGAAAACGGGCTGCTCTTCATTCCTTAATAAATTTTCTTGAGAATGAAGAAATTCTTTCTTATTTTGAATGGGATTTAATTCCTAATATAAAATACAAAAATAAATTACCGCATGTTATTTCTATTGAAGAGATGGATAAACTTCTTAATTCTATTGGAAATGAAACTCCGCTTGAAAAGCGAAACAGAGCTATCTTTGAATTTTTATATGCAACCGGAGCAAGAATTTCCGAAGCTGTAAATCTTCAATTAGACGATATTATCGCTTCAGAAAAATTGATTAAGATTCGAGGAAAAGGGAATAAAGAAAGACTTGTGCCAATTTTCGATTATGCTTACGATTTTCTGATAAATTATATTCAAAATAGTCGGATTTATTTCAAGAAAGAAGAAAATAAAAATTCTTATGTCTTTTTGAATAGATATGGCAACAAAATAAGTCGGGTCGGCATTTGGAAATCTTTACAAAAAATAATTCTAAAATCAGGTTTGGATATAGAAATTTCACCACACACATTTAGACATTCTTTTGCGACACATATGTTGGAAGGTGGAGCCAATTTAAGGATTATCCAAGAATTACTCGGTCATAAAAGTATTAATACAACTCAAATATATGTTAATATTGATGTCCGATATTTAATAGAAGAACACCGAATGCATCATCCAAGGAACAAAATTAATTGACTCAAAAAATAAATCTAAAAAAATGTGAATGAATAAAAAAACACGGAGGAAAAATGAAAAAGATATTAACTTTAATGTTAATGATGATGATTTTAATGACAGGAACTTTACTATTTGCGGCTAAACCTTTGGAAAGACAAGGTAATGAATTGGCTGCAGCCGGAGACGGACTATATAAAGCCGGAAAATATAAAGAAGCCGGAATGAAATACGAAGCTGCGATGAAAAAATATCAAGAAGCAATGAAAAAAGATAAATTACCTCTTGATTCCAAAATTGATAATATGTTAAAAAACACAATGAGTTGTTATTATAAAGCCAAAGAATATCAGAAAACAATTGATACATTTGAATTAATGCAAAAAAGACATCCCAATGATCATAAAATAATAAAGAAAATTGTTATGGTTTATGAAAAGAAAATGGGGGATGTGAATAAAGCAATTGAAGCTTTAAAAAGTAATGATCCTCAAGGAAAAAAATACTACAACAATAAGAAAATAGGTGATTTATATGTAAAACTTAAAGATTATAAATCAGCACTTCCATATTATCTTAAAGCTAAAAAAATGAAATCAGATGCAAAGGTTATTCGGAAAATTGCGACAATTTATGTTAAGTTAAAGCAACCAAAAAATGCCATTTCCGCTTATGATGATTTCATTAAAACAAATCCTAAAAAAACTCAATTGTATAAAGTATATTCTTATCTTGGGAAACTATATGAAGATTTGAATAATAAAACAAAAGCCAGATTGAATTATGATAAATCTCTTAAAATTCATTATGATCGAAAAATTGCGATGAAACTTATTCAATTAAATTTTGAAGCAAAACGTTACGCTCAGGCAAAAAAATTAATCAGTACCTTGTTAGCAAAAAACACAAATGATACTTATGCTCTCTATTATCGAGCTCAAATTAGATATCAAGAAAAAGATCTTAAAGGTGCTAAAGCTGATTTTGAAAAAGTTAAAGATGTTCCTGCTTTCGGAGCTTCAGCTCGTCAATTTATTAAAAGTATAAACTCAGAGCTGTAAAATGAAAAGGATTCTGTTATTTTTAGTTTTAGGAATAATAATATTCGGATGTGATAAACGAGGTGTTAATAAACCTGAAATATCAGTAATTTCGGATAAATCGGAAATCTATAATTCTCAAAATGACAGAACCGTAACTTTAACTTATAAATTAACAGGTGAGCATGCTTACATCGCTAATGCTAAAGTTCTTTTAGAATATGATTCTGAGTTAGGAACGGTTATTGGAACGGGTAATGCCTATTATCTTTTTACAGATGAAAACGGAGAAGCTGAAGCTATTTTTCAAATAAGTTCATCAGCTACCGGAGTAGTAGAAATAACTTCAAGATTGGATGATTTTAGGACAGTTGAATTTACTAATAAAATAATTGTCCATTTTAAACCTACAATCGAAAGCTTTGTTGCCACTCCGGATACAATTGAGGCAAACGGAACTTCAATGTCTGTTTTAGATCTACAATTGGGGAATAGTGATAAATTAGATAGTGTTAAGATTTTATTTTCTACAACTAACGGAACATTATCTAATGATTCAACTTTTACGGATGGAACCGGACATGCTCAAATATCGATTCTTTCGACAAATTATCCGGCCCAAGCTGTAATTTATGCTCACTTGGAAAAATGCCCGGAAGTTACGGCAAATGTAAGCGTTTGGATGGAATAACAAATTAAGGAATAGGAGTGTAAAAATATGAGAAAAAATTATATCGCCGGAAATTGGAAAATGAATAAAACTTTAGTCGATACACAGGATTTTGCTATCAACTTATCAAATAAATTACCGGAGTTGAAAAATACTGAAATCATTATTTGCCCTCCGAGCTTGTTTGTTTATGAAATGGCTATCCTTACTAAAGACACGGCAATTAATGTGGGTGCTCAAGATGTTTCCGTTCACGAAAAAGGAGCTTTTACTTCGGAAATTTCCGCAGCAATGATTAAATCAACCGGAGCGAAATATTGTATTGTCGGGCATTCGGAAAGAAGAAAATATCATAATGAAACAGATGAAATTATTAATCAAAAATTATTTGTTTTGTTGAAAAATGAACTGACTCCGATTTTATGTATTGGAGAATCTGCGGAAGAAAGAGAAAATAATCTTACCGATAAAGTCATTATTAAACAATTATCGAAAGGATTAAAAAATGTAGAATTATCAGTTCCTTTTATAATTGCTTACGAACCTATTTGGGCGATTGGAACAGGTAATACGGCAACTCCTGAAATGGCTGAAGAAGTTCATTTGTTGATACGAAATTGGCTGAAAGAAAATTATAATGAAAAAATTTCGCAAACGATTCCGATTTTATATGGCGGTAGCGTTAAACCTTCTAATATAGAAGAATTGTTAAAACAACCGAATATTGACGGTGGTTTAATTGGTGGTGCTTCTTTAGAAGTCGATTCAATGCGAGAAATGATAAAAATATCGGAAAATATAGAGGTATAAATGCTAGATTTGAAATTCATCAGCGAGAATGCTGAATTTGTAAAAGATGTCGTAAAAAATAAAAAAGAAAAAGCTAATATCGATGAACTCTTAAATCTTTATGAAAATAAAAAGAAATTGCAATTTAGTTTTGATAATTTAAAAGCGACACAAAATAAGGTTTCTAAAGAAATTGCTAAAAAGAAAAGAAATAAAGAAAATGCTGATGATTTGTTGGCTCAAATGAAATTGGAAGCTGAAAAGGTCAAAAAGATAAATGCGGAATTAAGTGAATCATCTAAAAAATTGGAAAATGCTTTGTTGAGAGTTCCTAATGTCTATAATAAAAATGTTCCAATTGGTTCTTCAGAAGATGATAACGAAATTGTTAGATACGAAGGCGAGAAGAAGGAGTTTTCTTTTAAACCTAAAACTCATATCGAAATTGCAGAAAAGAATCATTTATTGGATATAGAAAGAGGTACAAAATTAACAGGCAGCGGTTTTCCTACCTACGTTAATAAAGGTGCAATGTTAGAAAGAGCGTTAATTAATTTTATGCTGGATTTCCATATTACAAAACACGGATATACCGAACTTAAAGTTCCTTTTATGGTAAATAGAAAAACAATGACCGGGACAGGTCAACTTCCTAAATTGGAAAATGATATGTACCGAATTACTGAAGATGATTTATTTCTAATTCCTACTGCTGAAGTTCCGGTAACGAATTTCTATGCAGGAGAAATTCTTAATGAAAAAGATTTGCCGGTAAAATTTGTTGCTTATACGCCTTGTTTTAGACGCGAAGCAGGTTCTTATGGCAAAGATACAAAAGGTTTGCAACGAGTTCATCAATTTAATAAAGTAGAAATGGTAAGATTGGTGAAACCTGAAAATTCTTATGAAATTTTAGACGAAATGGTTGCAGATGCCGAAGATATACTCAAGGCGTTAAAACTTCATTATCGCGTTTTGAATTTGTGTACCGGTGATTTAAGTTTTGCTTCGGCACAGACTTTTGATTTGGAAGTTTGGGCTCCGGGAGCTCAGAAATATCTCGAAGTTTCTTCCATAAGTAATTTTGAAGATTTTCAATCAAGAAGAGCCTCTTTAAGATTTAGGGGAGATGATGGTAAACCCCATTTTGTCCATACTTTAAATGGTTCCGGTTTAGCTACTCCGAGAACTTTTATCGCTATTTTGGAGACTTATCAAAACGAAGATGGCTCAATCGATGTACCGAAAGTTTTACAACCGTATTTACAAGGATTAAAAAAAATATAACTCGGAGGAATTATGAAAAAATTTGTGTTAATATCAGCACTTATAGCTATGTTTTCTATGACTTCAATGCTTTTTGCTGAAAAGACTAAGATTGCTCTTTTACAGTTGAAAAAAGTTGATAAGAATAGTGAGTATGTTGTCAATATGATTAAAAGACGCGACTTAAAGATGCTTCTCAAAAAAAATGAGAAATTTGAATTAATTGAACAGAAGAATGTTGATAAAATTGTTAAAAAATCAGGATATCAAGATTTATCTATGGCCGGGATTGATGCGATTAAGGAGATTTCAAATCAATTAGGTGCTAAAATCTCACTTTGGGGAAGTGTTTATTCTCAAGGCTCAGATGAATATCAAATCAATTTTACCGTTTTCACTGTTGCTACAGGTGATATGGCGCAAATTAGTTTTACTACAAAACGTGATACAAAAAGCAGGCAAGCAGCAATTAAAGAAAATGTTATTAAGAAAATTGAATCAATGGGTGGTCAAAGTTTAGATAAACTTTTGCAAATTGCTCAACAGGATTTTAAACAAAAAGATTACGATCAAGCAAAAGCATCTTTTTTGAAAATCCTCAAAATTGATCCTAAAAACGTAAATTCTTTCTTTTATTTAGGATATATCAATGCTTTGACAAACCAACTTGATAAATCTGAAGAATGGTACAAAAAGGGACTCGAAATTGATCCTAATAATGAACATCTTCTTGATTATTTAAGTGAAACTTTGAAACGCGAAGATAAATTTGATGAATCAATCGAAGTTTTGAAAAAATTAGCTGATATTAAGCAATCCGACAAAGTTTGGTTTAGAATTGGTAAACTTTATGAAGAGCAAGATTTTAGTGATGAAGCGATTGAAGCGTATAAACAAGCTTTAGAAATGAATCCTGAAAACAAAGATGCTCAATATAGTCTAGCTACTGTCCTATATGATCAAGAATTGTACGAAGAAGCTATTCCGTATCTTGAAAAAGCTGCCGAGTCTTTTCCTGATGACGATGTTATTGGTAAAAAATTAGCAAAGGCATATTTCCAAACCGGTAAACTTGATGCTGCTATCAATAATTACAAATCACTAATTGAGAAAGATCCTAAAAATGTTAAAGCATATTTCAATCTAGCCGGAGTTTATAGAATCAATAATCAAAATAAAGAATCTATCGCCACTCTTTTAAAATTGCAAAAAATTGATCCGGATAATGCAAAGGTTTATACCAGACTTTCAGATGCTTATCTTGGCGTAAAAAATTATGTTTTAGCTGCTAAAAATGCTAATATTGCTCTTCAGAAAAATCCTAAACTTTATGTTCCTTATATGATTCTTGCTCAAATTTCACAAGCTAAAGGTTACAAGAAATATAGTTCTTATCTTAAATTGGACGAGAAGAAGAATAATGCTTTTGGAGCTGAAGCTGATAAGATTATCGCTAAAAGAGATAAGGATAAAAAATCCGCTTACAATTTATTCAAAGAAGCGAAATCCTATCTTATGAAAGCAAATTCTAAAACAGATAAAGAATCTGTTAAAAAAGATATAAAAATTAAATTGAATACTTTAACAAAA